>JGI20166J26741_10140004_pt1 | contig 17139 bp, 12 predicted proteins | sample TergutCu122P5_FD_26741 | JGI IMG/M metagenome (IMG submission 26741)
CCGACAACACAGTTCCACGGCTGACTGAAAGACATTTTCTGAGAAAAGTGGCACCCAAAACTGAAAAATCAAAACCTCAGAGAAGGTGTGTTGTGTGCTCCAAGCATGGAAAAAAAGAAAACCAGTGTACTGCTGCCAAATATGTGATGTGGGCCTTTGCTTGGAAGATTGCTTTGGGCTGTATCACACGAAGCTCAATTACTGAGGTAATGACAATTATTATACTGCATCTATATAGTTTTAAGATTTCTCTACTAAAATTTTAGAAAAATCGGATCATTAGTTTGTGAATAATTATTTTTTAAACAGGTGGTTGCAATTTCGTCGTCGGGAATTTCAAACTCCTCTGTCCGTGGAGATGGTAGGCATTTAAATGTGCTCCATCGCTGCCGGCCAATTATACGACGTATACAGGCCAGTAGCATGTGAAGAAACAGAGGTCTATACCCATGTATAGAGGTCGATGTTGAGGGGTTAAGCATCAAATTAAAAAAAAAATTGTCCTGCATTCGAGTAAACACCGTATTTTAGAATATATTCTGTAAATTGCTGCACACCTACACCTTAATTTTCCTCATGGTGACAATGACTTCTTAATGTGTTAACTACATGGCATCCTGCACAACACACAAAATTACTATTATCCATCCTGCACAACACACAAAATTACTATTATCTATCTATCAGTTTTCCAGTGGTCCACCGGTTACTCGTTTTCAGTTACTTTTCACCATGTAAAGCTGCATTCCCATGGCTGGTGTCTTTGACAAACGTGCCAAAAAATGAGAACTGTAGAATGGGCCAACTGCCTAACTGTCTTACTTCAAAAACAAACTATCTGTCAAACACAACTAGCTTTCTTTATTTAGATACAACTGCCTGTTTTGGTTGTTTACAACCATCATTAGGTTATCAAAACAATATTTTAAAGTAATGTAAAATGCAAAACAAGTATATTCACCATATGGTTTCACTCTGTGGGATCCCACAAGTTTACAGTAATTATTACAATGTAAAATTGTGTGAAAATGTAAAAGCTGGTTGTAAACTAGCTGGAAGTTGTAAAATTGTAAGTCTTCCTAAGATGTGTAATGGTTATGTTAAAATATTAAGTTTTACAACAAAATTGTTAAAATACAACTTATAAAAATTAGAGTCAAGGCATCGGCTATGTGATATAATGTACGACTGATGGTACTGTGTGTATATCATGCTGGAACAGTGAAAATGGCAGCATAAAGATATTTGGATGTTTTTACTTATATACCTGCCTTTATCTTGAAAAGTGTCATTTTATTATTGTATGTTTCAAATGTGAAGATCTCATGAGTATGTAGTGTATGGTGGTAGTAATAGCATGTTAATTGTTCATGTAGCACCCGACAGCCTGTGACTGTCAGGTGCTATGACTTTAATTTTTATATTTATAAGTTTCATTGTAACAATTTTACCTTACAAATTAATATTTTAACTTCACCATTGTACATCTTTAGAAGACTTATAAATTTACAACCATCAGCTAGTTAACAACCAGTTTTTACAGTTGTATACAATTTTACATTGTAATAATTACTGTAAACTTGTAGGATCCCACACAGTGAAACTGTATGCTGAATGCACTTGTACTAAATTTTACCTTACTTTATCCTTAGCACGACCTACTTCCTGATGTCGTAGGACAGAATCGATAGTGTCGTTGGAAAGAGGGGTCTGTTCACGTGCCGAATTGCAAAAGTCTTTTCTTGTTACAGAGGCTGAAAGGAAGCATGTCAGGTGATGGGCGCCATTTCAACAACATCGAGACACAAGCTGTCATCAAGTTTTTTTTCCTGCAAGGCAAGGCGCTGAAGGAAATTCATGCCATTCTGACAGAAACATTAGGGGAACATGCACCATGGTATGCCACCGTCAAAAATTAGGTGGCCCAGTTTAAACGTGGTGATTTTTCCACCTGTAATGCACCTTGTCCTTGATGACCCAAAACAGTGACCACCCCAGAGATTATTGATCAAATTCACGAGCTAATCTTGGAAGACTGCCGGATTTCAGCTAAATCACTAGCTGAGTAAATGGGCATCTCACGTGAGTGGGTTGGGTCTATCATTCAAGAAGATTTGGACATGCGGAAGCTCTCCGCGAAATGGGTCCTGAAATGCCTGAATGCAGATCAAAAACTTCATTGGTGCCAGTCATCTGAGCAAATTCTGGAATTTTTTTGGTGCGATCCAAACGAGTTCCTGTCATGATTGGTGACCACAGACGAAACCTGGTTATGTCACTACAACCCGGAGACAAAGCGACAATCAATGGAGTGGTGCCACAGTGGCTCACTCCGCCCCAAAAAATCCGATGCAAAAATCCGCTGGAAAAGTTCTCGCCTCGATTTTTTTGGGTCAAGATGGCATCCTCCTCATCAGTTATCTTCCAAAGGGCCAAACTATCAATGCCGAGTATTACTCATCTCTGCTGGTGCAATTGAAGGACACTGTGAAGGAAAAACGCTGCGGGAAGGTCACCGAGGGGGTCTTGTTCTTGCATGACAATGCCCCGGCTCACTGGGCACTTGCAACCCAGAAGAAACTGGCCCACCTGGGCTTCAGATTTCTTAATCACCCATCTTATTCTCCGAATCTGGCCCCATTGGACTACCACCTGTTCCCTGGACCTGAAAAACAATTGAAAGTTCGCCATTCTTCATCCGACACAGAGGTCATTGCTGCCACGGAGACCTGGTTGGTTACAGCAAAGGGCTAAGAAGTGTATTGAGCTTCATGGGGAGTATGCTGAATAAATCCTGAGTTTGGTTGCTGTAGCTTGTTTCCTTCCTAGTTGGGCTAAGGACTTATCAGCACCTCCTCGTACATAAGACAAGGTAGTTGGGTTCAATGGATAGTAAATGCTTTGTTTTTGATGTTCCACAAACACAACAGAATGTACACCATTAAAATAGAATAACTGTTGTACAGTTTCCACAACCATTTTATGTGGCAAAAGTTTGTACCAGTAACAATGTTTCAACTTCCTAGGTACTGTAACATTGGTAAGTCCTTTGCCTTGTGTCACATTTACTGAGAGTTGGCGCAAACCAGTCAAGTGACCAATTTTGTATAAGTGCACCATTTCTGCAACATGTCAAGCATGCACATGTGGCAAATATTTGTCAAATATACCAGTAGTGAGGCTTCAAATTTAGTACTAACACAAAGACACTTACATTAGCAGATTTGTCTTATGGTTTGTAGTGGGCATGAGGGCCAATGGACTGCTAGGAACAGCCACATCACTCAGCGGACTGTGAGGAGGTGATGCATAAATTGGACTCTGAGGCTCACTCTGAAGAGGACTAAGCAGCTTGCTCAGTGGACGTGTCTTTGTGCCTCGTGTACACTGCTGCAGCTGCTGAGTGAAGGATAAGGCAGGACCACCTACAATCTAGAGAGAGGGGGAGGAAAAAAAAAAACTTACACTCTGTTTTATATCCAAGATCTTCCCCAAGAAATAAATATACTTTACCAGAAGGTATGGGCAAAATATGGCCTAAGAAGGTCAGAAAATCTCCGTGAAGAATGTCAATCCATCAGGTAGTTATGTTCATACATTATTAATAAGTCCTCATTAAGCATTATTTTCTCTAACATATCATAATGCTTAATAAAATCTTCTCAGGCTGACAGTCTATCAGATAGTTCCATCACACCAATGTTTCAGACTGACTTGTCTTCATCCTCAGGGTACTTATCTCAGTAACCTGAGGATGAAGACAGAGTCAGTCTCTGAAAAATTGGCACAATTGAACTATCTGATGTGGCTGTCAGCCTGAGAGGAGTTTACTGAATTCTGTCACCTTGAAAACTTCAAGACGTACATACCATAATGCTGTAAAATTAAAAATAAAATAACTAAGGTACAAATATGTTGATCAAAATAAAAGTTACAATGCCATGTGCACAAGCACATGCCAACCATAACACCCTGTAAACATCGATGTTAAGTATCAACCATCCTATGCTATCAAATGTAAATATCATGCCCATCACTTCATCACCATATAATGTAGGCACCATGTTGGGTACAGCCACAATTTTCACTCAAAAGAGTTGATTACTATAATCATATTTAAATAATGATAGTTCTTTTGATAAATATTAAAAAGTACTTTACAAACCCTTTTCTGATGTCTGGCTAGTCACACTTTAAAAGATATGTTGACAGGATAACACATTTAAAAATCACATGGGAAAACAATGGGACCAAGTTCTTTAAATGTTAGGTGCGGAATTTCTTAAATGATTTCCACTGTAGTTTACATTTAAAAAAAGAACAGAGACTAACAGGTACTCCAACTACAATTTGGGATTTCACAAACTGCTGAAGTAATTTTTCATTCCTATCAGGGAATACAAATTTTGTCTGCTGTGTTTATGCATTTATAGTTTTTCCTAATAACAGCAGGTAATAATGGATTTGGGGACATTAAATCATATATACAGAGTGAACACATGAAATATAGATGACATCAACAAAATACAGCTCATGAACTGAAAAACACAAAAAGGAAACTATGTTTTGAAATTGTACTATTTCATTTTCCAAGTCTTGTCATCAATGGCACTAACATAACTGTGGAAAACAGCATCTCAAGTGCACAAAGTGATGTGTGTGCTCTGGTATCACACATATAAATCTGTGATTACAATGCAAGGGAAATTTTGTACAGTTTCCTTGGAAACCACCAATAAGATATCCACTTAGAAAAGGATGAAGTTGTTCAATGAGGCCAGTTCCATGTATAAAAGGAAAGGTCCCACTAAATGACCAGTCACTGAAGCTAAAATAAAAGAATTTCAATCACACTTTGTTGTTTATGTTACTCATGCTGTGCATATTCTTACAGTTAATACATCAAACACCAAATGCATTTAATAAAATACAATTTATGACACGCATTAAACTCCTATATGTTTCGGCACTGGGATGCCGTCCTGAGGGAGTTTTTTTTTAGAACAAGGCCATACAAGCACAATGTGCTAATCTAGGTAAAGAATCACCCTTACTGGCATCAAGGCAATGCAATACCTAGATAGGCATGTTGGGCTTGGTTTCCTGTGTTCTAAAAAACTCCCTGAGGATGGCACCTCAATGCCAAAACATGTACAAGTTTAACACTTATGACAAACTATGTGCATTTGTTGGTTGATGTTGTAATCACAATTTGTTTGGTAACGGTAACAGTAAAGGTAAAGGTAAAGCTATCCCATTGCTGACCTGGACTGGCCCTTAAGGCTCCAGGAGGTTGAGGCTCCCAGAATTTCTACACAGTCAGTCACCACATGAAGGTGGCAAGGTTGTCAGCCCTACACACCAGCCACATTTATGCCCACCCCTGGTAATCATTTCTGTTAGAAGCTGAGTTAACTCCAGGGCCATTGTGCAGCCACAAGGATTAAGTCACAGAAAAATCCCAATGACCCTATAGGGGATTGAACCTGTGACCTTCCGGCTTGTACCGCAGTGGCTCAACTAACTGTGTCACCGTGTACCCTACAATTTGTTTGCAGTCCACAAAAATCAACAGGATGAGCAGTCTGACAAGTATGCATGCCACAGTAGACAGTGCACAAAATTCTGCAAACTTACTTGGTACTGAAAAGTTACAAATGCTAGTTGCTGTCAAACATGTAAAAAGTCCAAGACAAAGAAAATGATTACACATTTTGCTCTAACATTATTTCAAAACTTTAAGAATAAAAGATTTTACACAAGGCTGTATTTAGTGACAAAGCCTCTGCCCATCTGTCTCAACAAATTAACAAATATAATTTTACAGTTTGGGGTCAACAATTTGTATGCAGCGGCTGAAGATACAAGGGACAGTACCAAGTTAAATGACTTTTGTGTTCTATCCAAACAAAAAGGGTTCAAGACTTTCTTTTTTTCCAAATGCACTGTGGCTGATAAGATGTATTTCAATTTGTTGTGGAAATGGACAGTCCTACTGATACATTAACAAGGTAGACAGAGGACCTGCATACTTTCACACTGCAGTTCAGGAGTTCTTGTATTGAAGGTTTTTCACAGAAATCTGTTGGCACAGGCAGTCATATCACTTGACATTATACCAACGATTTTTTCCTCTGTGGGGGACATAAAGAATGGAGTTCACACTTCACCAATGACCTCTACTTTTCCAGGACTTTCCAGGAGGGTATGAGCTGCTGCAGCTACACTTACACCTGCCATGATTACAAATGTGTGGACTAAACTTGGAAACAAATATGACATGTGCTGGGCTACTTAAGGCACCCACGTTAAACATCTGTAAACTTTTTAGCGTAGGTCACAGGAAGTCAGTCCTGTAACCTACCAAAATCTGTGTGGTCTCATTTCTGTGCATCTTATTTATTGAGCAATATTTCGTTAAAATCATACAGAATAGATTCTGGGGGAAAAAATGTTCCTTGTCACCATTTGTTTTGTTACTTTACTGCAATAAGAATTATCATACTTGTAGAGATCACGTTATGTCATATATTTATGACAGTACATACTGGTATGTACTGAAAAGGAGGTCAACTGACCGTGGCATTGTGCACTGGTCAATAAAATCATCAAATTATAGGGGAGTTCACAATGTTCACAATGATTAGTTAAATTTATGGTATAACACAAGGGTTGAAGATTTTAGTTCCAAAGTACAAGACACCTAGTAACCTTCAGGTGTGTAAGCGGACACAGGAATGTGAAACTCCTTATCCCTGCAACCTTGCTTTATGAAAACCCATGAAAAGACTATTAACCCTTTAAAGACATAGACACAAAATAAGTACTTTCCTGTCTGAATGTTACTTTACATCCAAAAGAGCACTGCTTTGATGGCTCCAAGGCTTCATCCCCTTGTCATGATAAAAGAAGAAGTAAGCTGAAGATGAGTTTGGAGCACTGGTGGTAACATATTGACAAGGGAAAACTAAAGTACTTAGAAACACCTCACATGGACTGGCCTGGGAGTGAAGGCAGGCCCCCATGGTGACAGGTTAGTGAATGACTGCTGGTACCAAGACAGAGCCAAAGACTTTTAATAATCTGAAGTACATATACTCAGCCTGTACTTCACAGAAAGCACCAACAATATGCGGTATCAAAACCTATCACCTAATGATCTTAAAGGGAAATAACTGTTATTATTGTGAGAATTAAGTGAAACATGCAAGTATGGTGTGTGAGTTAAAGAGAAAGTTTCTGAATGTTAAATATGGTGGTACACATAGAAAAAACTAAACTTTCAAGGGTTACAGGTTACTGCAACTTAAAAGGGAACCCATACAAGTTGGGTTAGCTGACAATTCCAACTGCAGAATGTGACAAAATGTAATGAAATGGTTCCATTGTGCTACTGTGAGTCCCTTGGGGGATATGGCAAACTGTCGTGTGACAGCTAACCTGCAGAACCTTGGTGTATGTTGCAAGATCACAATCAGTGAGAATTACTGGTTATATAATGACAATGATGACTAGTTGTGATGCTGGGGAAGTTTAATGCTCACCCTCTTCTCTTCTAAATCTACCGTTTCTTTAGTACACTTGAACATTTCTGGTTTCTTGAGTGCTGGGAAGCAATGCTGCTATCTTTGGCTATTCAATAAAACTATTGTAATTTTTCAGTTATGAAATACATCAAACAGCGTCAAAATCAACTTTAATGCCACTGTCAAGGTAATATATGGAAACAACTTTATTCCTAACATGAAATTTGGAAATGTGCTGTGAAGACAGACAAAGCGTTATGAATCAAACTTTACATCATGTTTATTCAAATAGGAAAAATATGAAGAAATCTTAATCTTTTCTGTCACCAAAACTACGGTGTCATAAAATATCGAATTATGCTAAATGGCACAGCTCAGGCAGAATGGACAACTGGAATTCATCACTGTAGCAGTGTCAGGGGTCTTGCCTGATGCTATCACTAGCAGACTGAATTTGAGACCCACCCAATCTTCTACAGACATGGTATTTTGTTCTCTTTCCCATATGCAAAGCAGCCGAAGTATGATAAAGACTAGTGCCAAGGTCAAGATAGGTTATTTGTCATAATGCCTAACATACATACTCATGACATTAAGCACACGCACAAGAACAACTTTATGTTGACTAATCCTGTTGGAGAGTATCAAAATAGCAGTTGTGAAGTTGAAACATAACAGGAGGACAGGGTCCTCATTATTTTCTTCGATACTGCCTGAAGCCAGTGATACATTCACTTATTCTTTCTAAAAATAAAATTACAGTAGAGCTGTACAAAACTTCCTGTCATTGGATAAAATACTTTAAAACATTTCATATATATGGTTCAGTTGGAAATTTCTGGAAGTAGCTTATACTGTAGTTGAAATATCCATTTCTGAATGGTTTCCTCTAAAATACTGAATTGGGAAAGAATAAAGAGGGGAGGGGGCAGCAATAATGTAAATATTTTATGTTATATGGTGTGATGAGTTTCTATAAAAGTTCTTAATTCTGTTATCAAATTAGGGTAGTTTAGTTCTTTTTTACAGCTAATTAATTTAAATTTTACATATTTCATGTCAATTATAACTCTGTCCCCCACCTGTAATGTTGTTGCTTCTTTTTTTTTACATCTATTTAATTACACATTATATATGTCATGTCAACCGTAATTTTTTTTAACTAACCGTAGTATTATCGTGTCTTTTTTCCATCAAGTTTATTTTAAATTTTACATATTTTTTCTTGTCAACTTAATTTATTCTCTACCTGTAGTCTTCTTGTGTCTTTTCTTAGAGGTGTCGGTATATGCACTACTATGGTACAGACACACGAACACAATGACATACAGTATATCCTAAGAACCCACAACCAAGCAACAGTACATATAGACACCACTTCAAAAACAAACAACAAAACCAGAACACTACAGGAAGGGAAAAAATGACAACTATCACACAGAAATCAGTACAAAATAAATTCAATATGTACTAATTAACTAACAACCTTAAACAACAGAACTCCATGACACAATTTACACAAAAACATATATATCCCTGAAAAATAATAGTCAAAAAACTCCATTATATTAGTGAAACAGCAATAAAGGGGCTATTTTTCCCATGAAATCCCACACACTAAATGTTAAACATTCATTCAGTAATCTGTCTGACGACAGTTCCAATGCCTCTTCCAAAACGGTTCCTCCATACAGTGTGATCTAGAGCTTCCTCCTTCAAATGAGAATATCCTCTCCTGTCCTTAAGATCATCCAGTAGCTTCTTACATCTTCTTCCTTGTCTTCTTGTCACTTCTATCTCCCCCTTTATCTTTCCTTCAATAACTTGTTTTAGAAGGGAGTTTCGTCATAAGATGTGACCAATCCAGTTCGCCTTCTCGATATTCCTCTGCTCATTGATTCTAAGTAACACTTCTTCATTTCTCACATGATCGGTCCAACTGATCTTCTCCATCCTTCTCCAGCAACACATTTCAAAATTTTCCAGGTGTTTCTGATCTGCTGCCCGAACCATCCAAGTTTCAGCACCATACAAAGCCATGCTCCAAATGTAACATTTTAATAGTTTCTTTCTCAAATTTAAGTCCAATGTGCTGGTAAAAAGATTATTCTTGTTGCTGAATGCAGCTTTTGCCATGGCAATCCTGGATTTAATTTCATGTGTACTTATTCCATCATTTGTTAACATGCTACCCAAATATTTAAAACATTCCACATTCTCCAGTTGTTTTTGGTCTTCTTGTCTCCCCTTAGTTCAGTCATACTTTAACCCTCTGGTCCATGTACAATTTGCCAATCAATCTTTTTTCACACCAATCGATACCAGTTCTCTTTAGGATTTGCATTAATTTGGTCCAGTTTACACGGTCAAATGCCTTCTGCCAGTCTATGAAGCAAACACACAGTCCTTCATCTATCTCCAAGTTCATTCTGGTATTATTCTTATCATCCCAATTGCATTCCTGGTTCCTTTTCCTCTTCTAAATCCAAACTGATCCTCAATTTTCCTTTCAATCCTTTTTCTAAGTACCTTTGCTATTATCTTTGCTAAATGTTAAACATTTTAAAAACATTTTATCCAGCAATATAAGTTCTTTATAGCTTTAGTTAAAAAAAATTAACACATTACTGCTATCAAATCAGGGGTATAAAAGTGTCATCAGTAGTCCTACATGTTTCTACACAATCCCTGAGATAGACTCTGAACACAAGATAAAACATGTCACATTGAATGTGAATACTAAAAAACTGCACTGAACAGTTACTGAGAACAACTTTGTCATACCTCTCCTACTAAATCATTCTTCCTTGTCAACTCACCTTCACATGATGTACCCCCACTCCATTCTGGCAAATTAGGTTCCATCACAGTCATGGCAATACACAAAGTAGAGGAAATGTCAGTACCGTGTTAAGGTTGCCTCAGTATTGGGTTTATTTATTAAAATCAGTGCTTCTCATTGAATTATTTGATAACCACATACTTCAGCATAATCAAAGCAGTTAGGTCACATCAATCAATTGGTAAGTAAAAGGAAATGGTTGATTATGAATACTTGTGAGGCAACAGTTCTTTGTCCATAAGCAGAAAGCAACTAAGGCAATCTAGCATAACATGGTTCTATATAACAGTTTGTGACAATGGATAAATAACCTTTGCATGTACAAAACTTGTTATGCAGTGTACCTATATTATCTGACACTATATTTGTTACTTCCTGCTGCTACTCCTCTGTGCATATGGATGGTCAGCTGAGTTGGCTACATTAATAAGATAAATGAGCCATAAGGTCGAGACAACTGTCACAAAAAAAAATGACCCTGTACATTATATACCTGAGGTTGCGAAGTGTGTTGGAGGGGTGGGCCAAGATTAGAGGTGCCCCCTGGTTCCTGGGATCGTTGAGAACTTTTTGTGGAGCCAGTGAAATTAGAACTGGACTTGCTGTTACTGGAATTATTCCCCAGTGATACAAATGAGCGACGCTTGCTGGAATCTGGTGATTCAATTGGCGAATATGCATGACATGGACCTGGTGGGCACAGAACAGCAGATGATGGCTTTGTTTCAGCTGTTGAACCAGACGTGACTGATGTTGCACTACTGCTGCCTCCTGAAATTATAAAATGGCACAACAGATATGGATAGGAACATAGGCATGACTTTGCTAATAACATTGTGGGGGGGACAGCAAAATCAACCATGGGTATTAGGAACTTTAATTTATGGAGGAGTCAGGTTAGAAAGAGGGGAAAGTTTGGTTTAAACCAGTCGTTAACATACATACATCCCTTTACCCACTCTCACCCCAATTTTTAATGAGCCCCTCTTCAACCCTGTGGCCACAAAAAAAAACTTATGTAGAAAAAATATTGGGGGGGGAGAGCACTTGCTCCCCCCCCCCATATAGATATAGATAGGTAAGTAAGACTACTTATAGGAAGATACAGTAGAAAACCAATTTGTTCCTTTTTCTTTGTAATCTGGGCCACAACCCTATATAATGTACAATATTTGTGGATTTCAGTTCTCTCATTTTCAGGTTTTTCCTGCATTTAAGACAAAAAGTTCAGTCCATGCACCATTTTGGAGCCTCAATTTATGGTTCATGTTTACAATGTGGAGTTTGAGTTGTGTGAACAGATCCACGATTATGTGCAATGGAAGCGAATCAATGCCAGAACTGACTGCAATCTGCATAGCAGGGTACTACTGATTCTGAAAAGTAGTAAAGACTGTGACAAAGATAATGAGGAGGCTGTTATGGAAGAGGGGAGGAAGCTAATTTCCAACCAACTAAATACAGTAGATTTTGTAAATGCAGATGAATATACTATAACAACTGCCACCATAACTACGAATGAATTCTGTCAGTTAATCAGAAGTGGAAATGGTGGAGAAAGTGGTGGCAGTGATAAAGAGGCACATGGGACACCCACACTTGACCCTTAGTTTACTGACCAGGTACAAAATGTACCCACGCTTGGTCTTTTCTCGAACAGTTTTTGGTGGTATATACTAACCATCTCACCAATTTTTATATTTGTTCTCTGAAGTTCCCTTGACACAAACTTATCATTGTGTGGTGAATATATTGTTTTTTATTTGGAATGCTATGTTTTTTCAAACCTCACTGGACCATTTTCTATGTTAGTAAAAAAAAAGCCTCAAATATATGTTCTGCCAAAACTTATTATATAAATCATCTAACATATAAGAATTGCAAAAGCGTTGATACTAGCTCATCTGCTAGACAGCTGACTGACTAAAAAGCTCAGTTTTTTCAGTCACATGTTGGGAACCCTCATGCTGGAGTTGTGACTCATGATTCCACTCCCACTCCTCAGTTCACTACAGGCTGAATCATCACAAGTTTGCACTAGCTTGTCTGTGAACAGTATGGATCCTTATAAAACAAGATGGGATGCTACAGAGAAAACTGCATGAGGAACTTGAAGCCCATTCATATAACAGTGACATATGTACGTTAAACCAAAATATGTGAGACAAGTGATGACACATAAGTACGTAGTGAACATTCTGGTCAAGAAGAATGTAACCATGTGTCTATGGATGAAGTTGATTCTGATGGAGATAATGTGACTGCATCAGGTAATAGTGATACTGATAGTGAAAGAGTAACAGGTTATGAGGCAAAATATGGACAAAAAAGTTTGGAATAAACTACCCCCTCTTCTGTGTCACCACAGGAAACACAATATGAATAGAATGGAGTAAAAAAAGGGCAGGCATGTTAGTGTCCCATACGTTTTGATCATATTTGATCCTTTGAGCAGCCCTTATAATCATGCATCTAGCAGCCCTGCACCTGAAATAAAGTGCAGTATCCTGCTGATACAAATGTCTTCAAAGTCACCTGGCTTCATAAAATGTTAACCCAGGTGCCTAAATCTTAATGTGGCTAAAGCCTCACAGTCACAAAGAACTTGTGAGGCTATTTCAGATGCCTGCTTGCATGTGTTACACTTGGGACTGTTTACCAGCCCTGTCATTATTCTTCATTGGTTTCGGTTCAGACTGAACAATTCATTTTTTTTATAGCAGACGGTGGTTTTTACGAAAGCCCTAAGCCTGCCTTTGTCCATGTATGGATTGCCAATGCTTCTCATATTTCCTGTTCAGCCAGTCCCTGACCACCCCCATGGCAACCTTCACAGATATTCAAAGGGCAGGCTCAAGTCCTATGAGTGGATGTGAAGAGTCTTCTCTAGCCAGTTGGTCAGCTACTTCATTTCTATCAATTCCATTGTCTCCTGGCACCCATACCAGTTGAATCCTGTTATGTTCCGCCAGTTTCAACAGGGACTGATGACAATCCCAGACTAGTGTGGAGTCTATCTGGAAATTATTATGTGCCTTAATGGCTGTTTGACTATCCGACAGAATGTAGATGTTCCTATCTTTGTAGCCATTTTTTGTATTCTCCATTATGCATGCCTTAATAGCATATATTTCTGCCTAGAATACTGTGGGGGGAGCTCAAGACTGAAGCTATGCCCATTTTTCAAGCCCCATCTATACAACCCAGCATGTGCCTACATTAGTTTTGGACCAGTCCATATACCAGACCAGGCCCCCCATCTTATTTCGGCTAAACTCATTTTGCCATTTACTCTTGTCAGGAAGCTGGATCTTGAATGACTTATGATATGCATTTCTCAGTATCATTTTATCTGTCCCCATAAGTAAGACGGGTTCATGCTCCACTCCTGAGACTTTTTAGTGTGACCATAGTTAGTGGATTTGGGTTTCTACCAATGGTTGCACATAAGTCTGTAGATTGCTGCTTTGGCCTTCACCTCAGTTGTCACACGTAGAGGCGGAAGTCCCATTGGTGCTGTTGGGGTTGTTCTCATTGCCCAAGTTATGGCCAGACAAGCTAATCTCTGCAGTTTATTGAGCTCCATCCTGCTGATTTGTATCTTACCCTGGCCACCAAACCATGGAGCCATAGATCAAAATGGGTCTGATTACCATGGTGCAGATCCAACGAAGCACTCTAGGCTTCAGGCACCAGGTTTTGCCAAATGGGCCCCCTACAGGTCCAGAAGGCCCTGTAAGGCCTTATTAATCTGAGGTATTTTAATTCAGTAGCTAGCTGCAGTTTATGTCCAAGGATGGTTGGTTCCTTGTGGCCCCTTAAATCTCTCTTCCTTGTAAATGTAACTACCATTGGATTGAATAACAGCTGAGTTCTATCACACCACTGCTGTACCATACCCAAATTCTCCTCAAGAAGTTCTGAGGCAATGATTGAATTTTCCACTGATTACGATAGCGATATCATAGTGTGTAGCAGCCATTCTCAGTGAGCCCCTCTACGAGTTCATCCACAACCAGGCTCCATAGCAGGGATGGTAAAACACCTCCCTGCAGACATTCCCAGCTCTGGAGAAGCTTGCTGAGAGAATATACTTGTATGAGATCAAAAAGGCATTGGCCTTTGAAAATAATCCTCTACTTCATTGATTTTGCTTGTGTAAATGCATTTGTTCCGTGGATTCTGAAATATCCTGATTGGCAACAAAGGAAGAATCATCGAAGATGTCTTTATCTGCTATCTCTGGGAGAAGACATGGTAAGACCATTTACCAGAAGGGCTGAACGTGGAAATGTCAACAGACATATTTATAGGGCCAAGAGAACAATGGGTGTCCCTTGCAAACAACCAGCTTTCCCTACAACTGTGAGGAAAGACAGAAGATGGCATGGAAGATGTTATATTTGTCAAACAGCTAAGCACAGAAAAATACACTGGAAATCTTGTCATTGCTCAGAATGGGTGTGCAAGGACCATTCTATCAAGACAATTCAAATAACATGTAACAACTGCAAGGAGCAATCATAATAAAGACAAATTTCATTCTATACAGATGTATGAGAAATGAAACAAATAAAAGCAATTTTTATCTTTAATTGAGTCTAGGAATCAAACTTTGGGGTAAAAAAAATGCCGAGAAAATGATTTAAAAAATATGGGTACACTATGTATCCAGCACAGGCAGGTAATGTTTTACGCAATTTGCTTTAACACAACTTGAAAATTTACACCACCTTTTGAAATCACGCGATAATTTTCGGTTGAATGCAACTTGGTACAGACGACCCATGGCTGCACTTATTTTCTACAGGAGATATAATCAGCTGCTCACTCAGTTTCCTCTTGGACAGTATTGGCTTTCTTACTGACTTTAGTGACATTCGTAAAGCTACATCACCTACAGCCATCCAAGCGAAACAACAGCAAAATACAATCACTACCGACAAGAAATTAAGTGTGATAAGCTGACCTGAAAAAGGTGACTGAATTGTTGACATATGCTGCGATGTTAGACTCACTCATAGTAGAGTACTGAGTGCATGGAAACAGAGAAATTAGGTGACATTTTGTTTGTGTTTAGACTTTGGAAATGTAATGAATTGTGGTGACTTTATACATATAACCATACAAAGTTTATTTTTGAAAAATCTGTATGTTGGCACATTGGAAAATTTCAAAATTGTAATGATATAGTAGGATCAGTAAACTACACATGCTAACAGCAGGAAGGCTGTATCAAGTTACATCCACTTAGTAACAGTCATATTCCTTTAGGTCTGTATATGCTATTGCTCAGCGGACCCCAAAAGTGCCAAGTTAGGAGTTTCTGTGAACGTGTGTACCGGTCTGTAGGACTGACATGCAGTGTCTTTGTGATCAGTCTTTCACAGAGAGCAGTTGCATAGCTTGAGTGCTCTGGAATGGTACTTAAAATGAGTGTTACAACTCAGTTTTCCTGTTCATACCATGCGAATGGTGTGTGGTGCATCATAACCTAAATGGTGGTAGATGATCCAGCCTTTTCGTTGATAAGCCCCTTGTTTGTAAAACTGAGTTGAAACCATGCAGAATTAAGCTTTTGTGTGTGGCATAGTAGATTACTTGAGAATATATTTTTATAACGAAAGCTGGAGCCCATAATCTGTCTATATTCCACTGGGACATAAGCTGTGGTAAAAATTTAGATATAATCCGGACCCACATACTTTCTTGAATAGGTTGATTTGTTACAGGAGTATTGGTAAATTATGGTTAGAACTTTGATGTACTAGATTTGTGGGAAACTTAATACTTAAAATTGTTTAAAGCATGGAAAACTGTGATAGCAACCACAGTAGTTACTTTGAGGGAAATATTTTAATTCTATACTTCGTGAGCCTAGTACACCTGGAGATAGGTAAATTCTTTACTGGACACTTTAATACATTGAAATGAGAAGGTTTTGTTATTTTTATGATGGAAGAAGGGAGTGACTGTGTAACGTGTACAAGGTTTCCCTAGCAAGTTCGTCCTGTAGCAGACAATCCCATGTCTGCCTAACCATTCAGTGCTCATGTTAGGTACCAGTAAAATATGGGCATTGTGTCTGACCTGTACAATTTCTTTTTAACTACTATTTGTACTTTCAGTCTTTTGTGGTTAGCACGTCTTGGTGAATGCTATGTTGGTACAGCAGTTCAAGTCTGTTCTACTAAACAGTTTAGTAGCAATGGCGAGGATACAATGCCAGCCACTAAAAGAAGGTTGGCAGGAGTGGGTTTACCAACCTCCACTAGCCACAACAGTACATACAATTCTTGATAATGCTGATAGAATTCAAGAAAATGCTAAGTGTTTAGATAACATAAGATGCCAACACTCTGAAACAGCACTTTAATTTCCAACTGATGCACACAACGTTAAAAAACATAGTTATTAAAACATTTTAAAATAAGTAAAACTGCTCCAACATGTTTCAGTTTACAAGGAACCCATCATCACGGAACCACAATCAGTAATTTGTTAAAAATTACACACTTGGTTAAAAGTAGATACGTAGAGGCTGTACAGGACATTGTCAGTGTTATGGCTGCATATTGTGACCTGTAAGGTGTGTGTACCGTGCACTGTGTGAGGGTATACCCTCACACAATGCACGATATGCAGCCATAACACTGACAATGTCCTGTACAGCCTCTACGTATCTACTTTTAACCAAGTGTGTAATTTTTAGCTAAGTACTGATTGTGGCTTCCTGATGATGGTTTCCTTGTAAACCGAAACATGTTGGAG
>JGI20166J26741_10142226_pt1 | contig 17135 bp, 14 predicted proteins | sample TergutCu122P5_FD_26741 | JGI IMG/M metagenome (IMG submission 26741)
TATGTGGTTACATTTTCTTTCTTTTTCACTCCAAACTTCGGATCAATTTTCAGCAAAGATACGGCAATAAAACAGAGAATCATACAGAATGCCGCAAAAATAAAATAGTGCTCGTATCCCAAATGTTCCTGCAACCATCCCGCAAACAGTCCGGGCAACAACATGCTCAACGCCATGAAAACCGTACACATGGCATAATGCGCCGTTTTATGTTCACCATCAGCAAGATAAATCATGTAGAGCATGTAGGCGGTAAACCCGAATCCGTAACAGAATTGTTCGATGGCTACGGCAATATTAATTAACAAATAACTTTCCGGTTGGAAAAGCGACAGGAAAACGTATGGTATTGGCGGCAACGCAATGCAGAGCGCCATGGGCCACAGCCAGAATTTAAGTCCGCGTTTTGACGCCATAAATCCGCCAAGAATGCCGCCGCACAACAGCGCAATGACCCCAACCGTTCCATAAGTTAATCCTACTGCGCTGGTAGTTAATCCAATACCTCCAACTTCCCTGTTATCAAGGAAAAACAGAGGTACAATTCTTACCAGCATTGCCTCGGTCATACGATAGGTCAACAAGAAAAATATCCCTACCCATACGCCTTTCTTTTTGAAGAATGTTTCGAATGTTTTGAGAAATTCCCGCAGAATAGCCTTACCTGACTTCGCGTCTCCCACCGGCTTGTCGCTGACCGGTTTGGCAAGCACCCACCGGTGATAGATGGACACAGCCACGAACAATCCCGCCAGCACAAAGAAAGCGATAGACCATGCCAACGGAATATTGCCCGACAACCCTTTGAAGGTGGCTGAACTTTGTCCGGTTAACTTCGGATCAACACGCACCACCATGTATGCCATTTTATTCCAATTAGTTGACGAAAACACCAACCTGTCGCCTTTCAATAACAAAAAATTCTTATCGCCATCTTTAAATGCTGTGTTCAGAACGATATTCTTACCTTCTGCCGGCTGATGAGACAGACGGATACCGACGATGCCCACATTCCCTTCTTCTCCCTGACGGGTAAGAATTTTTGCTTTTTTCTGTCCGAAGTTTTTGCTTATCCAGTTGCCGAAGGGAGTTGAGACCCGCTGTGTCCACCATGAAGGCGTCTTTGTCTTTACCGTTTCTTTCTGTACAAAGCCATTGGCAATATTGGCGTCTGTGGCTGCATTGATGATTTTTTTAGCGCTGTCGGACGAAATCCACCCCGGCTTCATTGCAAGCATCTCGGCGGTAACGACAAAATCGCTGTTTGTTGCCGCATTGCTGTCAGAAAACGATGGAAGCTGCGTGGTGGTTACTGCGTTGGATGAAGTCGTTACGGTAAATTCCACCGGATTCAGCCCTGTGGACGATTCCAGAAAACCTGCCAGAATCACCAAAAGTCCCGAACCCGTAACTGTTGCAATGCGGTAAAATGTACTGCGGATGCCCACATACAGCGACTGGTCGCTCTGATTCAACGCCAGCATGTAAAACCCGTCAGCAGCAATATCGTGCGTGGCGGAACTGAATGCCAGACACCAGAAGAACGCCAGCGTCGCCTGAAAAAAGAACGGCATCGGAATCATGAAGGCAACCCCCGCCAGACCTATTCCAACGAAAAGCTGCATGGTAACAATCCACCACCGCTTTGTTTTAAATAAATCAACAAACGGACTCCAAAAAAATTTGAGTACCCAGGGCCACATCAATAAAGTGGTATAGAGCGTAATATCCGCATTCGACACTCCCAACCGCTTGTATAACATACCCGAAACGCTCATCACTGCCACATACGGAATTCCTTCCGCAAAATAAAGGGTCGGTATCCACGACCATGGCGATTTTTTAAACGATTTCTTCATAAAATAATATTTAAAGCCTCCCCCTAACTCTTCCTAAGGGGAACCAATCTGTTTCACATTTTACTCTCTCTCACAGCTTTTTCCCTCACCTTTGGAGAGAATTAGAGAGAGGTGTTCAAATTCTTCTTTTCCAATGGATATCTGTTCCAGAATATCCGCAATATCTTCTGACCGGATTTTCTGAAAATCTTTTTCGAGCGGCGTAATGAAGACGCCACCCAAATCAACAGCTGCCGGACTAATCAGCAAATTATCAGATCCTTCTGCTGAAAATTGCCACGGGCGGTGCAACTTGCGCGGAAATACAACCAACCGCCATTTTCCGCCACCATACCAGCACAATAAATTCATCATCGGCTCCTCAGATTCTTTCCCCCCTCCGGGGGGATTAAGGGGGGCTTGTATTTTTTCAAACCAATTAGTTACAATTCCTCGATTGGACGATTCCAACACAAAAGCCACCGGAAAATCGAGCGCATACACGGCAATATCCGGCTGGTTGACTAACAGATTTTGTTTCGTAACATACGTTTCAAAATCAACTTCCAATGGAAGAAATCCGCGATTACCAGCCTGAAAATGAGCATGATCGGGAGCAGAAGCGCCACACTTCGGACCATTGTAAAAAATCACAAAATCGGTCAATTGTTTTGCCAAATCGAGCATATCGCCAATCCGTCCGGCAATGCGTTGGTCAACATGCCGGTTGTCGGGAATGGTCAAATGTGTGGGGAAAATGGGGAATGGATTGACCAAAATAAGATAATTGTCGCCAAAGGAAATTCCCTGCTGCTCTTTCGGCAAATTTTCGCGGCACAAAAAGCACTTCCGCTCCTGAATGGATTTTGCATCCACCTTAGCCGCCGACGACACAATGCGCGACGGGTTAAACTGCACCTTGAACGTCATGCCGTTCACGTCAAGTTCCTTTTTCTGAACCTGTTGCAAAGCAGCATAATTTTGAGCCGGCAAATCCCACGTAGCTAATTGCTGGGAAAAAAAGCTCCCTAAATCCCCAGCCCCCCTTAATTCCCCCTCAAGGGGGAAACTTTTTGGCTCGGCTAAATTGTTGGTATATTGAGTCATTGTTTATTTTATTTTTAATTGCTTAATAAATCGTTCCCATTCCTCATTTCTAGGCAATTCTATCAGATATTGCGAAACGAACAGCTTGCTGTCCATTCCAGCAGTAGCATATTTTACCAATTCGTCCGATTTGTCAGTACAAAGTAAAATACCAATCGGTTCGTTGTCATCTTTCCGTCGGATATTTTCCTTGTAATATGATACGTATGTATTTAATTGTGATATATTTTCATGGTTAAATTTTTTATTTTTCAAATCAATCAAAATGTGGCATTTCAATACGCGGTGGTAAAAAACCAAATCGCAAAAATAGTATTCACCGTCAATCAGGATGCGTTTTTGGCGTGCCTCAAAACAGAAACCATAACCGAGTTCGAGTAAAAATTCCTGAATTTGATTCAGCAAAGCCGTCTCAATATCCGATTCTTCCACCACATCTTTTGCCTTCAATCCTAAAAATTCAAAGGTAAAAGGTGATTTTATAATATCATGTATATCAGTTGTTTCGGTATAACTCCGAATTCTTTCGATTAGTTTTTCGGGCGAAATGCTCATCCCGCAACGCTCGTAATACAGCGTTTCAATCTGTCGCTGCAATTCGCGCACACTCCAACAACCGTTGATACATTCTATTTCGTAAAAGGCGCGTTTTAACCGGTCTTTTATCGGGAAAAGCTGTACCAAATGCGTGTACGAAAGCTCGGACAAGAGTCGTTGAGGTTCAACTAATATATCTTCGGAGTTGAATTGGCCAATCAGTGATTGTCCAATTGGTAAATTGTTATTGTTAGATTCTGCAATCAGTGATTGCAGAATTTCATATTCCTGAAAATCAGAATTTTGGAATTGTGCAATCAGTGATTGCACAATTGAGAACAATCCGTTTTTTTGTAAGAAAGCAGGAATCATCTGCGCTATTTGCGGGTAGGTGAAATAGAATTGCCGGTAAAGTTGTAAGTTTCTATATGATAAACTTTCATCTTTTAATTCTTTTTCTAATATACGCAGCAATTTTTCTCCATACTGCGCTCTGTCTTCGCCTTTTTGCTCAAACTCGACAATGTAAAAACCTATCAGCCAGTTTCTCACAGTTAGAAATTGATTAATTGCTTTGCCTGCGAACGACCGTAAAGTATCGTTTGTTTTGCGTATATTAGTTGTTAATTGGTTAAATATCATTGGTTAGTTGTTTAATTTTATCGTATTACCAACATAAGTTACCGCTTTGCTCAAACTTTGCCCCCTGCTGTCGAAAGGTTTGTGACTTGTGCCAAAACAAATGATCAATTGACGACTGCCTTCGGTCTGAACTTGTAAGAATTTCTTACAGGTTCGATATTCGGGTAATTCTCCCTCTTGAAGAATATTTTTTATATGTTGAACAACATTTTCCCGCGTGGTATCAAAAATTTCAGCCAACTGCTTCTGCGTCAACCAAACGGTTTCTTCGTCCAAACGCACAGACACTTTTATGCTATTATCGTCCGTTTCATAAATGACGAAATCGGGGTATTTTTTCTGAATATCACTGTGTTTCATAAAAATATCATTTACCACACAGGCATATAGTTCACATAGAGTTAATTATGAAATCTAAAAATCTCTTATTTTCCTTCTCCCACTCTATCGGAGGAGGTCGGGGGGAGGCTTCTCTTTCTCGCCTGCACCTCCCACGTTCTGATTCGGTCTTTGTACAGGTTGTGTCCATTCATTTTTACAATATCCAACGATGCATCAGAATTTTCTTCCCAGCGGCGGCAGAGGTAGAGCACGTCATAAATACGTCCGATGCGGTGATGGCGCGAAAAATGAAGTCCCAGCGCATAATCTTCGCCGTAGCTCGTGTTGGGCAATTTGATGTCGCGAAGCATTGGTGTATAAAATGCACGTGGAGCTCCCAATCCGTTTATTCTCAGTGCATTATTACGTCCATTATCGGGTGTCCACTCTTTATGGTCAATTACGCCGGGCGGAATCGTTTCCATGTTAAAATTGGTCATACGATACGTACCCACCACCATAGCGCACTTTTGTTCGTAAAAAGCGTCCACAATTTTTTGCAACGTATTTTCATCGCTATAGACGTCGTCGCTGTCTAACTGCACCGTAAACTTTCCGCAGCGGGCGTCGTGCACTCCCGTATTCCAGCAACCGCCGATGCCCAAATCGTACCGGTTGGGAATGAGATGAATCACACGCGGGTCGGAAGCGTATTTTTCAATTGCCTCCGAAGTGCCGTCCGTAGAATGATTGTCAATGACAATAAGATTGTAATTGAACGCACATTTTTGTTTCAGCACCGATTGGATGGCGTCTTCGATGGTGCGAACACGGTTAAGCACCGGAATAATGACGGACGCCTCCACCGAAAAATCAAATTCGCCGAAAGATACATCCTCAAATTGCGGTTGAAGGTAAGCGCCGATTTTCTTCAAATGGTCGGTACACGCCTCCTCCATTTCAAGCTGCACGGCACGGTTTTTAGGATCCACATAATCGAAAATCTTTTCGCCCGACTTGCGCGTGTCCATCTCTATTTCTGTATAAAGGTACTCGTTGATATGCACAATGCTCTGTTTTTGACTGATTTTTAACCGGATATCATACAATCCTGCAAAACTGTAGGGTTTGGTGATGACGGCAACAGCTTCTTTAAACGCTTTTGTGTTAAAAAGAAGAATGGAACCGAAATCAAAATCATCGCGCAGGCTACCTTCCTGATAATCAATGACAGGATGAATTTTTTTCACGCTGTCCATAATGTGATAGGAATCGGCATACACCATGCCAGCCTGCGAATCGTCGGCGATTTGAACCATCCGCTCTAATGCAAAATAACCAAGTTGCAACGGGCTGTCTTTGAGATAAATCAAGGTGTAATCGGCAGATGATTTTTCGGCAATCGTCCGCATCGTAGCGCTGCTTTTCAGGCTGTCAATATGCAGGATTTGGCAACCCTCCACTGCTTCTTCCGGAGTTGTAGCAAGAAGAAAAATAGCATTAACTACTGATGAATCAGTAAATTGCGCCACTACCGGCATCATTTGTTCCTTTGAACTGTAAGGAAGAAAACAATCTATATGTTTCATAATTCAACTGATAATTATTTGTACAATTAAATATTTTCTGGAATTCATTGCAGATTAAAAAATTATTCGTAACTTTGCAGCATTAAAAAGGAACGATTGTATAACTATTGCGTGCATGTTGCGGGTTGTACAGTCGTTTTTTCTATTGCAGTAATGCAATATTGAATTTTCTCTTTGCTGCCACGCAAAACGCCTACCGTTAGTTTTATTTTCCCAAAATTCGCTTTATTGTATTGCATAATGATAATGTCGGAAAAACGGCTTTGCTTTTTGTTGCCCTCTTTTGGTTTTGTATAATTTACAACCGTTGCAAGTTCCAATATTTCAGTTAGATATGTTACTGCAAGCGTAGATTTGTAACTGCGAGAGGCTTTCTCGACCGTTTCTTGAAAAGACAAAAATTTAACATAAATAAATGCCTGTAAATTAACATTATAAATACGCTTTTCAGGGTTTGCAGCATTCCATGCAGCATAAAAATTTTTAATGATTTTTTCACGCTGTTGAATTTCTTCTCTAGTTCGTCCCTGTGCTATTCCGTTTTTGTCTAATTCCATCGTATATTGTGTTGTAAAAGTAATGTGTTTGCGTGTTATCTTTGTTATTTCAATACGCCTTTATTTACACACAAACGCGTCTATCGCTTTTTTTACAGATCCGTGCAGCAGCAGCAGATGTTGCGCCGCATCGTATGTCAACTTCGTTTCGTCCATAATCATGCGGGTGCCGCGGTCTATTAATTTTTTATTCGTTAATTGCATGTTTACCATGCGGTTACCTTTTACGCGCCCCAGCCGTATCATGACAGAAGTGGTAATCATGTTCAAAATCAATTTTTGAGCCGTTCCCGATTTCATGCGCGTACTGCCGGTAACGAACTCGGGACCGACAATGGCTTCAATGGCAATATCGGCATATTGCGACATGGGCGAAGCGGGATTGCACGAGATAGAAGCCGTCAGGATACCGTTTTCCTGGCATTTTTTCAATGCACCAATCACGTAAGGCGTTGTACCCGAAGCGGCAATGCCAATCACCGTATCTTTGTCATTGATGTAACGTTCCTGCAACTCTTCCCAGCCGCGTTCCGTGTTGTCTTCGGCAGCTTCCACCGGATTGCGCAACGCTGTGTCGCCGCCGGCAATAAGCCCGATTACCAATGTGTTAGGCATCCCATACGTTGGGGGAATTTCCGAAGCGTCGAGTACGCCAAGCCGTCCGCTGGTACCGGCGCCCATGTAAAAAATTCGTCCGCCGCGTTTCATCCGCATCTCAATTTCCTCTACCAATTTTTCAATTTGCGGAATGGCTGCTTCAACTGCCAATGGCACTTTTTTATCTTCTTCATTGATATGAATTAATAAATCGTGTACGGACATTTTGTCTAAATGGTCATACAGGGATGATTCTTCTGTAATTTTTTCAAACGGCATAATTTCTTAATTTTTATACGCATGATAGGCAATCAGCCCGTCCATCGGCGCTTGAATGATGCGCCCCAAGCTGACAGATAAATCACTTGTCACCCGGCGAAGCACTTCCTGATAATAGTAGCCGACAGAACCAACCACATGTACTTGCGAATTGTTGTAATCATATTGAAACACATTTCGTTTGAAGAAATCGGCAAACCCTTCATACACCATCCGGTAGATTTCGGGTTCCTGCAAATTCTCTTTCAAAAAGATGGACAACGATGCTAAAAAGCGATTAGGAAACGGCTTGCTGTAAATATTTTCGAGGATATGCGCCTGCGTGAGATTAAACCGTTCGAGAAAACGCTCTTTGATGGCTGACGACACCTGATTTTTCAGACAATCGGCTACCAACCGTTTGCCCAACGAAGCGCCGCTGCCTTCGTCGCCAATGATGTAACCCAAAGGCGAAACCTGTTCCGTTATCTTTTCACCGTCGTAATAACATGAATTAGAGCCTGTTCCCAGAATACAGGCAATACCCGCATCGTCGCCGCACAACGCTTTTGCCGCTCCCAGCAAATCGCTCTCTACGTCAATTGTATTAAAATGAAACACTTGAGCAAAGGCTTTCTCTACAACCATCGTCTGTTTAGGCGTAGCGCATCCTGCTCCATAAAAATAGATGGAGTCAAAATGATTAACATTTAATTGCGGTTGCAGGTGCAGGCGAAAATGGTCTTCAATCTCTTCTTCCGTCTGAAAAAAAGGATTGATACCCGGCGTATAATACTGCGTATGTGAATTATCGTTATTTAAAAGCGTCCACAGTGTTTTCGTAGAACCGCTATCAGCAATGAGTTTCATTTGTAAATTATTATAAAGCTTTGATATGGACACAAAGATAGAGTAAACTTCAGATATTTCACCATCAAATAGTAGTTTAAATAATATATTTTGCATTATTTGTGTTTTACATACATTAATTTGTATATTTTCGTCTGTACTGTTTTTGACAACGATCATACTAAAAAAAGAGATTACTACGTTTAGTATAAAAACAACTTAAACTGTCTGTTTCACATGAAAAAGCATCTTATTCTTCCGGTCATATTGGCGCTCTGTATGAGTTTACCGGTGGTAGCCCAAGTCAGATTTGGCATAAAAGGCGGCGTAAACATTTCTCAGCTTACGTTTAATAACAGCCTGTTTAACAGCAATAATGTAACCGGCTTTCAAGTTGGACCCACACTGGAGTGCATGTGTCGCTTCATTGGTTTTGACGCTTCAGTGCTATATTCTCAAAAGGGGATGAATGCAACCATTAACACTGTCGGCAGTCAGGTAAATTCTAATACGGGATATATTGATATTCCTGTAAATCTGAAGTTTAGAATAAATGCATTAACGATAATCAAACCATTTTTTGCTATCGGTCCGAGCATCAACTTCAAACTATCGGGTGATAATACCATTAATCAGAATAGCGATGGCATTGTAAATCAATGGAAAACGCAAACATTTGGCGTGGGAGCCAACATCGGCGCAGGCATTGAGTTAATAAAACGCATACAGATAGGCATCAATTATCACTACTCTTTGTCAGATGATTACAAAGCAAGCAACGGTGATTATTCGGCAAAAGACAGAACGTTATCCATCACGGCAGCGGTATTTTTCTGATTACAAATAGGACGGAATATGATAGTTCTTTAATTCCTGCCTGTAAGCTTCCGACATCACATTAAAGCCATTCAGAGCTTTCCAAAATTTTGCACTGTGATTATGTTCTACGGTATGGCAAAGTTCATGAAGAATTACATAATCAATCAGATGAGAAGGCAATAGCATCAAATAGAGAGAAAGATTGATATTGTTTTGATGAGAGCAGCTTCCCCAACGTGTTTTACTCGATCGTATCCTTATTGTTTTAAATGTAAGCCCGTGCATCGTTGACAGTTGTTTCAGCCTGGCAGGCAGTTGTTGTTTTGCCGCTTTCCGCATGAAATAGACAATGCCCTTGCCAATGGCTTTTTGCAAAGTATTGGAATTAACATTCTGATTTTTAGGATAATAAACAAACAGAACTCCTTCTTTCAATTGAAAAAAGAGTTGTACTCGGTTGGATGGGATGATTTGCGCAGTAAAAGTTAATGTGTGCAAAGGATGCGCTTCGTCAATAATAGAATTAAAATGTTCGTTGTGTACTGTTTTTTTCTTTTCCAGCACGAGCGCTCTCTTTTCATTCAAAAAATCTATCCCTTTTTGATAACTTGCCTCAGAGGGTAAGGTTACACGGACTTTCCCATTCGTAAAACGAATAGAGATATGCCGTGCATGAGGATGAACATGAAAAGTGATCTCTCCCAAATCCGCATCGTGAATAGATTGAACTGTTCTCATATATAGTAACCGAATTCAAACACGCCGGCAGACACGCTTAACAGAAGCCTCGGACAAAAAAGCAGTTGCCATTATAACACCTTTTCGAGCAATTTAACGCCAACACTGTCAGCAGCATTTTTCAATTGCTCCTTCGTTGATTTAGTCGAATTTCCTGTCGAATGTCTCAGGTTTTTTACTTTGTTTACAGTGTGGTGTATATGCCTTTTTTATTGATGTAATTTTTAAATAAAAACGGCGCAAAAATAAATGATGTTTTTGAAATGACAACTTAACAAAAGTGATTTTACAAACATCAATTTGTTAAATATTATTAATATTTGTCCGGATTGGGGATTGTCAGTTGCGCCAACAAAGAATCCTGCTCTCAGGAAGACAATCACTGGCGGAGTAAAACTGGCTGCAATAGGCGAAAAGGCAAACCTGTTTACACTGTCGGACTTATTATTAATGATTTAATAATTAAATAATTATAAAAATCGTGGCGTTAAAAACCGGATTTTATGATGCAACAGCTTTATTTCCAATGGAAAATCCATAGTCAACAATATCCCATCCGTCTCACAACGTATTGATTGTGAGGTGTTAATAAAAACCGTATCACTCCTTATTGTTTTAACTAATGGATGAAGGTCGATTTTCTGTTTCAATAAAGCATGCAGCAGCGACGGTATGTCTCTCAAACGGATACGCTGCACCAGCATAATGTCGAATACGCCGTCGCAGGGATCCGCTTTGGGCGTTTGCATCAAACCGCCTCCCGAGTAGCGCCCATTTCCCACGCAAACAGTCAAAACGTCGCCTTCGATTTCTTCGCACCCTGCTTTAATACATAATCGTCTGTATTTCAACGCAAAAACAGACAACAAAACCGACACACTATATGTCCATGCATGAGCACCTGCCAGTTTTCTTAAACGATCGGCTCTGCGAACCACATCGCCGTCGAAGCCAAATCCGGCGGCATTGAGAAAATAGCGTTCTTTTTTCCCTGAACTCTCTTTTTCCGTCACCAAGCCAACATCTACCAATCGCCGGATCCCGTGCCGGAAATAATCTGTCATAGTGGTTTTGCGGGTGATATGCCATTGCCGCAACCAGTCGTTCCCCGTCCCCGAAGGAACGGCGGCTATGGTAACCTCTTCGGGCGAGGTGCAAGCGGACGAAAAAACGCCGTTGACCACTTCATTCAAAGTCCCGTCCCCGCCAATCACTATAAGCTGCCGGTATCCACGATTCAAAGCCTGCCGTGTCAGTTCTGCAGCATGACCTTCATAGCGTGTAAATCGCAATACGCCCGTCTGCCCACACACATGCAACGCATTTCGTAACACTTTTAACTGACGAAGATATCTTTTCCTGCCTGAACTGGGATTGGCAATGATGTGCCAATCTGTCGACAATATGTTGTCATTCAATAAATTATACATTTAACTAAGAGTGTCCAATTTTTTTTCTTAACCTCGTTCAAAAGAAATTTCGGTTGACGGCAAAAATTGCTATCTTTGCATTTCCAAAAATTTTCGGAGCAAATGTAACACGTTTTTCAGGAATGTGTTACATTGTTGGATGAAATAATTCTAAAAAAAGTTATTGCGTGAAAAAAACTAAATATATTTTCGTTACAGGCGGAGTTATCTCCTCATTGGGTAAAGGAATTATCGCAGCATCGCTCGGCAAATTATTGCAGGCGAGAGGATTCAAAGTAACGAATCAAAAACTCGATCCCTATATCAATGTCGACCCCGGCACGCTTAACCCGTATGAACATGGCGAATGTTATGTAACCGAAGACGGACATGAAGCCGACCTCGACCTGGGGCATTATGAACGGTTTCTCGACGAACGGATGCACCGTGTCAATAATATAACTACCGGCTATATCTATCAAAAAGTGATTAATAAGGAACGACGGGGCGATTTTTTGGGAAAAACGGTGCAGGTGATTCCCCATATTACCGATGAAATCAAAGAAAATATTCAAAAACTCGGAGAGACCGGCAACTATGACTTTGTCATTACCGAAATTGGCGGAACGGTGGGCGATATTGAATCGCTTCCCTACATCGAAAGCGTCCGTCAGCTGAAATGGGAATTGGGTCTGAAGAATTGCGTCAATATTCATTTGACATACATTCCCTACGTTGCTGCTGCAAAAGAGGTAAAGACAAAGCCCACGCAGCACTCCGTCAAAGAGTTACAGCAAGCCGGTGTACAGCCCGACGTTCTGGTGCTGCGCACCGACAGGGAGTTGAGCGCTGACGTGCGCCGGAAGGTAGCGCTCTTTTGCAACGTCTCTCCCGAAGCTGTGATTCAGTCAATTGATGTTCCCGTCATCTATCAGGTCCCTTTAAAAATGGAAGAAGAAGGGTTAGATAAAATTGTCCTTCAGAAACTTGGTTTCAATCCGGCAGATACGGCGCCCGATATGTCGAGATGGCAGGATATTGTCAGCAAAATGCAACATGCCGACAAGACAGTTCATATTGGTCTGATAGGAAAATATGTAGAATTGCCGGATGCCTATAAATCTATTACGGAGTCGCTGATACATGCTTCGGCATACAATGACCGGAGGTTGAAACTGGAGATGATTCAATCTGAAAAATTGACCGGCGAAAATTTAGTGGAAAAGCTGGGAAATCTCAACGGCATTCTTATTGCTCCGGGGTTTGGAAGTCGCGGTATTGAAGGAAAAATTGAGGCGATCCGTTTTGCCCGCGAAAATAATATCCCCTGTTTGGGAATTTGTTTGGGAATGCAGTGCATGGTGATTGAATACGGTCGTCATGTTCTTGGCTTTGCCGATGCCGACTCCACCGAGTTTAACCCGCAAACGCGCCACAATGTGATTGACCTTATGGAGGAGCAGAAGGCGATTCTCAACATGGGCGGAACGATGCGTCTGGGCGCTTATCCGTGCCGCATTGAAAAAGATACGCTGGCATGTAGAATTTATGGGACGGATACTATCAAGGAACGCCACCGCCACCGCTATGAATTTAACAATGACTACCGCACGCAGTATGAACAGGCAGGGTTGACATGCAGTGGGGTTAATCCCGATTCAAATCTGGTAGAAATTGTAGAATTACCTTCTCACCCGTGGTTTATTGGCACGCAGTTTCATCCTGAATACAGCAGCACGGTGCTTCACCCGCATCCGCTGTTTATTAATTTCATAAAGGCGGCAATAAAAAAATGGAATAAAGAATAATTTTGTCAAAATAATTATGCAGGCATGACAATACAAAATAAGATACAACTTTTTGAGCAGAAGAAAGTCCGTACTATTTGGGATGATGAACGGGAGAAGTGGTATTTTGCCGTAATTGACGTGGTGGAAATTTTAACCGGTAGCGTTAATCCTGCGGACTATATCAAGAAAATGAAGAAAAGAGATACCAGCCTGTCCCAAGGATGGGGACAAATTGTCACCCCCCTTTCGGTTCAAACCCCAGGAGGAAAGCAAAAGATAAATTTTGCAGATACAGAGGGTATCTTCCGCATTATTCAATCTATTCCATCACCTAAAGCAGAGCCTTTCAAGCAATGGATGGCAAGTGTAACTAACGAGCGGTTAGACCAGATACAAGATCCCGAGCTTTCAACAAAAGATATTTCCGTTGTCACAAATCCCGAAACTTTGCGAGAACACGCCGAAGTGGCTCGTCAGGGTGGTCAGGCACGGAACGCACGTCTTGAGTTGGGACAAAAGACAGGGCAAAAGGTAGTTACTTCATTAAATGCCAAGAATATAAAAACAATCATAGATAAAAAGATTAAATTAGCATGAAAAATAAGTTTCAAGAAATAATCACAAATAAATTACTAAATTAATAACTTAATACCCGTAAAATTTCACAATGGATAAAAATACAATTATCGGAATTGTCTTAATTGTTCTGATTTTCTTTGGATTCATGGTGCTCAACCGCCCTTCCGAAAAAGAGATAGCCCGTCAGAAACAGTATAATGACTCAATTGCCGCATTGCAAACTGCAGAACAACAGCGCGCCGATTCACTGAACGCTATAAAAGCCGCCGATGCTACTGCTGTAAGAAAAGATACCGCCGCCACCGCCGACGTGTTTGGACCTTTTGCTCCTGCCGGTACGGGAACAGAGACGTTCTACACGCTTGAAAATAACCTGCTGAAAGTTACGTTGAGCAACAAAGGCGGACGTATCTATTCGGTACAGATAAAAAACTATCAAACGCACGATTCACTGCCGTTAATCCTTTTCGATAAGGATGAAAGCTCCTTTGGATTTACACTGGCTACCAACAATAGCCGTGTCTTAAACACAAAAGATCTTTATTTTGAACCGGTAAACGCTGACACTGCGCAAACAAAAAACCGGCAGGCTCAAAGCCTCGTTATGCGGCTACACACTTCCGGCAATGCGTATCTCGATTTTGTCTATACGCTTATGCCGAATGATTATAAAGTCCGTTTTGAAATAAAAGGAAACAATATGGCTTCGGTGCTGGCTGCCAATACCGACAGGCTGGAGTTGAACTGGGAATCGAAAATACGCCAGCAGGAAAAAGGACGAAAATTTGAAGCCCGTTACAGCGGACTGTTTTTCAAATATGTAGCAGACAAAGTTGATAACCTGCGTCAATCAGGAAATGACACGCAAAGTCCTCCCAATCAGCTGCAATGGGTGTCGTTCAAAGATCAATTCTTCAGTTCGATTTTCGTTGCCGACCAGGCGTTTTTCAACACTACGTTGACCAGTTCGGCTATCTCCGACCAGCAATCGAACTATCTGGCAAACTGCAAAACCGATCTTTATGTCAATTATGATCCGAAAAACAGCGCCAATATCGGTTTTTCATTCTATTTTGTTCCCAATAAATACCACTTGCTGAAAGGATACGACAAAGGCGTTCAATCCGATAAACAATTGATGTTCAATAAAATAATCCCACTTGGATGGACTATTTTCGGATGGATCAACCAATATGCCATTATCCCGATGTTCGATTTCTTTGGCAGTTTCATCTCCAATTACGGCATAATCATCTTGTTAATGACCATTGTGCTTCGTTTGGTGCTGTTTCCGTTGACCTATAAATCATACATGTCGTCGGCAAAGATGCGCGTGTTGAAGCCTGAAATAGACGAAATCAACGCCAAAATTCCGAAGGACAAACCGCTTGAACGTCAAAAGGCAACAATGGATTTATACCGGAAAGTGGGCGTCAGTCCGATGAGCGGTTGTTTGCCGGCAATACTTCAGATGCCTATTCTGATTGCCATGTTCAACTTTTTCCCCGCATCTATCGAGCTTCGCCATCAAAGTTTTCTGTGGGCAAAAGACCTTTCGTCGTATGACGCCATTATTTCATGGGGTGGAAATATTCCGGTCATTACGCAATATTTCGGGAACCACATCGCTCTGTTCTGTCTGCTGGCAACCGCCGTTACCTTTATTTATACAAAAGTCAACATGGCGCTCCAACCGTCCAATCAGCAAATGGCGGGAATGCAGTGGATGATGTACCTCGGTCCGTTTATGATGTGGTTTTGGTTCAATGACTATGCCTCGGGATTGAGTTATTACTATTTTCTGTCAACCTTGATTTCCATTGGACAAACGTATGTTATTCGCGGGTTTGTTGATGAAAAGAAATTGTTAGCCCAACTTCAGGCAAACAAAAAGAAGCCTGCCAAAAAGAAAAGCAGTTTTATGGAACGTATGGAAAAGATGCAGCGCGAACAGCAACGCATGCAGCAACAACGTGCAAAACAACAAAAAAGGAGATAATAAAAGTAGTAAGTAGTTTGTAGATAGTAGATAGTAGTTTGCAGAAAAACTGTGTTTTATTATCTACTGACTATTATCTACTGACTACTATCTACTGATTACTATTATGAAATATTTCCTTATTGCCGGTGAGGCATCGGGCGATTTGCATGGAGCAAACCTGATGCGTGAATTGAAAAAAGCCGATGAAAAGGCGCAATTTTGTTTTCTTGGCGGCGATTTAATGGCTGCCGAAGGAGGCAAACCTGTTATTCATTACCGGCAAATGGCGTTCATGGGGATTACAGCCGTTATTCTTCATCTGCGAACGGTTCTGGGAAACATGAAACGGTGCCGGAGCGCTCTGCAACAGTTTGCCCCCAATGCGCTCATTCTTATCGACTATCCGAGTTTCAATCTGCGAATGGCTAAATTTGCAAAAAAGAGACTGCACATTCCTGTCTTTTACTACATTTCCCCAAAATTATGGGCGTGGAAAGAGTACCGCATTAAAGATATCAAAGCCTGTATCGACCATCTTTTTGCCATATTTCCATTTGAGGTCGATTTTTATCATAAACATAATTATCAAGCAGTTACATACGTTGGAAACCCTACGCTGGATGCGGTGGACGAACGTCCCGAACGTGATGAATCAAAGTCCGCCTTTTGCCGGCGCAATGCTTTGACCGGAAAACCATTGGTGGCGCTGCTTTCGGGCAGCCGTTACAAGGAGATTGAGCACAATTTGCCTTACATGGTGAAAGCATCGAAACAATTCCCTGATTTCCAATTCGTTGTGGCAGGAGCGCCGGGCATTTCTCCCGATTACTACGACCGTTTTTTATCAGATTCGGATGTGAAAGTCGTTTTCGGACAGACGTATGCGTTGTTGCAACACGCTTCGGCGGCGCTGGTTACATCGGGTACGGCAACGCTCGAAACAGCGCTTCTCAACGTTCCACAAACAGTTGTCTATAAGGCTAATCCGGGCTGGCTGATTGTATGGATATATAACGTGTGGATTCGTATTCCCTATTTCTCTTTGGTCAATATTATCGCCGGCAGAGACATTGTTGTAGAACTACTTGGAAATCAAGTTACTACTGATCATTTGACAAACGAACTCAACCGGATGCTTTACGATGACAATTACCGACAAACAATGCTCACCGGCTATGCACAGGTACATCAACAACTTGGCAAAACGGGAGCTTCGGCACAAGCGGCGCAGGGAATTATAGAGCAGATTGCTGCACAGCCGGAAGGGCACAATTTGCAGTAGTTTTGCTAAACGCCTTGTAAAAAATTCTCAACTATTGTTTTACCTAAAGGCGTCAATACCGATTCGGGATGAAACTGCACCCCGTTTACATCCAGCGTCCTGTGACGCAGCGCCATAATTTGTCCTTCATCGTCAATCGCCGTAATTTCCAATTCTTCGGGAAAGTGGTTTGAATCAACTATCCACGAATGGTATCTACCCGCCTCAAAAGTTTCCGGCAAGTCCGCAAAAATACGATGATT
>JGI20166J26741_10143337_pt1 | contig 17131 bp, 13 predicted proteins | sample TergutCu122P5_FD_26741 | JGI IMG/M metagenome (IMG submission 26741)
CAGGGCGTCAGCATACAGCATATGAAAAAGAACAAAGCATTTGTGGGGACAGAAAGAAAGAGTGTTAATTAAGATACATAACACATGCAATACAGTACTCTAAATAATTAGGAGACAGACATTCCTCTACACATATTTCCTTTGTTGTGGAATAAAGGTTAAAATAAATCTGGTACATTTTATACAACAAATGTACTGTACGTTTCTGTAGCACAGAGAAACAGTGAAAAAGTTCGCTTTGAAATAAAGCATTTTACTGAGCTTCCTTTGCCTATTTTAAAGCTTACCATTAAGTGCATTTTTCTTACAGTAATTATATATATAATATACCAAAAAATGCACATATACAATTATTTATATACATATATATAATCAACACACTCCTACACGTTTCGGCGCTTATGCTGTCATCTTCAAGGAGAACTCTATCGTATGCTCTAAACTACTGTTACATAACAACAAGTGCAATAGCTTGTGAATCAACATATACAAATATTTCAGGGACACACATAATTCAACGTAATTAGGAAAGCTTTTAAATATACAATATGTGATAATTTTATTTCAGCTTTCCAACAATGTATTTATTAGTAAGAAAAAACTTTTACAAATCTTTATATATCACAGACTATAAAAACCAATTTATCTTACAAAGTTTTAATATATTTTAATACATTTGTAAGCCCTATGGGATCAATATCACAAGAACATTACATGCATTGCTTAAAGATGACCTGAAGATGGTCGAGTGACCGAAAAATGTAAACATCAAGATAAAATAAAATAGTATATTGTTGTGTTCTGTGTGTTCTGGAACCAAAATACTATTTTGTTTTTCTATTGTTACATTGTTTGATTACAGATGTTAAATTGTGTTATACATGGGTTGACAACTCCACTTACAATTATTTATAGTTTTCTACAGGGACTTTTAACATTTTAAGTCTTATATTAAACCAAATATGGTCTTTTAAATAACTGTAAATAAATGTTGTAATCCCATGTATAATACAACTTAAGATCTGTAATCAAACAAAGTATTGATACTTTAGAGCATACGATAAAGTTCTCCCTGAAGATGGCGCCATAAGCGCCGAAACATGTAGCACAGCATTGATAATAATACGTGTATTTTATTGTACATGTGCAGTTTTTTGGTACAATATATATATAATTCCTTTGGCTATATTGCAACTGCTACGGTGCAGTAGTAACATAGCAAGGACAAGTAGCTGAAGGAGGGCACCACGTACGAGGCGTGTCCGGAAAGTAAAGATACAAAGGTCTTAAACATGTACAATATTTTTAATTTACAAAAGCGACACTGTGAATGAATTGCCTGTACATAAATTTATTTTTCAACATAGTCGCTGGCGTTGTCCAAACATTTATTAAGTCTTCGAACCAGCCTCTGTACCCCCGAGTCACAGAAGTCTGTCGCCCGCCCTTTGAACCACGTCCAGGCTTCTTTTTGCACATCATCGTCGTCGAACTTTTTCCCAGCGAGATGTTTATTTAGGTGAAGAAACAAGTGGAAATAGCTGGGCGCGAAGTCCAGACTGTACGTCGGATGGTCCAATACCTATATCTCACTTGAATTTTCGTTTCGTTTTGTGATCGTCCGTTAACATTTTGGGTACCCAGTGTGCGCACAATTTTCTGTACCCTAATTTTTCTCTCACAGCTTCATGATTCGGAAATGATGTGATGCAAATCTCTTAACGTCACGCGTCGATTTGCGCGAATTTCCCCTTCAATTTCCTGAAGAAGGTCGTCAGAGATCAAAGATGGCCTACCGCTCCTTTGTTCGTCATGAACACCAGTCCTTCCTTCGGAGAATTCACGGCACCACCTCGTCACATTTTGCCGATTCATAACGTTAATATAAACAGCAACAATTTGTTTGTGAATTTCCGCTGGACGTTCACCTTCTGCGTTGAGAAATTTTGTGATGGAACGCATCTCGCATTGGGCGGGACTTTGGATCGGCGCTGCCATTTCAAACACGTCTCACTCAAACCAAGCCGGCTCTACCACTGTCAAACGAGCAGGGCTCACAGGTAAAGGATCAAGGTCGACGGCAATGTTGCCACAATAAGCTCAAAAATTTCCCTATCGGCCTACACTTGATGTATCTTTACTCTCCGCACAAGCCGCGTAGCAGAGAAGAGTCCCCACAATCAACGGCTCCAAGGTTCTTACACTGAACTCAAGTAACTCCGTTTAAATTGACGTTTCCGGTGACAGTTTGTAGGTTATCACAGCGGTGTTACTGAAGATTCAAGTATCCTGGGACTCTAAGTAGTTCTGAGGGATGTACAGGAACAAATGTATTTAAGGATCTTAGTTCCATCGTCTGCAACGTCAAGCCATATTCTTGGGCTGCTAGACGCTCAAAGACGAACGTAATACAGTCCTCTGAAGCGGCGAACACCGCTGGCCAAACGAAATGGTGTCACATTCTAGAAGACGCGAATCCTACAAGGGTCCTGCTACTGCTGATGCTAAAAACTCAATTTAGAAATTTCTAACTCCATATTTGTCAAAAAAAATCGTTACACAATCAGACAATTTGATATTCTCTTCACAAAGAAAAAGAATGTGCTGGGAAATGCAGTCTTCGTCTCTTAAATATGGTGCTGCACACAGCAGCCATTGGACTCAAATCGTCAATATAACTAACATCTTCAACTACCAACTATTTTTATTATACATAATTAAATAAATAAAATCCGTTAATGCACAAACTTATTTTAGCAATTATAATGGCAGCTACATGCTTCGGCCACGTAAAGTAGCCGTCGCCAGGCTGCGTACATCAGAAGTGTAATAAAGGAGAATTATATACCTGTGGCCTATTATATAAATTTAACAGTAGTGGACAACAACTCGGCCTTAAGTAAGGTATATGAATGTTACACATAAAACATATTTTACAATATTTTCGTAATAATGTTGCAATAAGGACTGAAATCAACAGAACCGTTGAAGCTATAAGCCGATTCTGGTGGCCGTACCGTCTAAGGAGTAGCTCTACGGCCGTTGGATAGTTGGAATAGCGGGTTCCAATCCAGTCTGATTCGAGTCGTCGTGCGGTAAGGTTGTGTAGTAGAGACACATCTGCGGCGTAGCGAATCGGTGCAGTGAAGGCTGTGTAGTGATACCATAACAGTGTTGAAGTGGGGCAACCCAGTGAGTGAAAAGCGCAATAGCATGAGTGACCGTCAGAATATAATTGTATGCGTTTTCGACCGTAAAATTCCGCTCATCTCAGCATATCAGATCCACGAATGGATACATGAGCAACTACAACAGCCAGAACATGACGTACATATGGTACAAACAGACGGGCTGCGAAGACGCGTGTACATAAATTTCGCCGACAGCGAGCGTATGCATACCGTCCTCCGCGCAACAAACGGACAAATAGAATTTCTCCATGACAACGGAGAACTCTTCCAGGTGCAAATCGAAATCACGGGAATGGGCAAGAGGCGCATTAGAATCGCGAACCTCCCGCCGAAAGTACCCGACTGTGTTATTCGGACAGCGCTCGCGAAATACGGTGACGTCAAGGAAATACATGAAGAATAGTGGTCGCGAGTATACCGCTACACCGTATCCAATGGAAGACGAATAGCGGTAGTAGCCCTGATACATCACATTCCACGCCACATGTCTCTAGCCGGCAATAGGGTCCTAATATCATACGAAGGACAACCACTCACATGTTACGGAAGTAACAAGGTCGGACATCAATACCAGACGTGCCCATACCGGAGGAAGGCGGGAGGCTCAGCACACCCACCGCCCACCGCATCATTGGCAGACATAGTGTCACAAGGCACAGCGAGTCAGAGGTCTGAAATGGAGGAACGAGTCCCACTTGGCATCCAGGCCAACTCGAGCGATAGCCAACAAGGAACTTCACAAGAACCTATCCCCAGGGAGGAACGAACACAGACATTAGAGACGACGGAGCAACCCGCAATAAATGGCGACCAACAACCCCTGATGACGACATACGGAGGGAACAAACAGACCCAACCGCAGAGACCATGATGATGGGCGTGGCCACCCTGTTGGGCAGTGACGAAGAACCGAGAGACCTCCGCGCCGCGCCAGAGCATCCCATCCCCTCAACAGACGCACAGGATGATAAAGCAAGCGTACGAGTAATTAGGGCGGTACAAGGACAGAGTGCGATTAAACACGGACAAAACACCGAATGGATGGAAAGCGCACCCCCCTCCCAGGACGATGCGATATCAACCGTATCCCTTTCTATCAGCCCAAAACGTACCAAGAAACTGCGGAGAGACAGAGATGGAGGTCCGCGAACATACGCGGATCAAAACACGAAACATCACGACGCAAAGAGTATAAACCCCCGCATCCTTCAGGCCGTCCCTACATTCCATGCCTCACACTTATAAAGTGGCAGCACTAAACATCAACGGACTAGCGTCACAAACACGCCTTGGTATGTGAGAAGAATTCCTTAGGAAGCAGGAAATAGACCTTGCTTTCCTACAGGAAGTTACGCAACCCAACCTCAACACCCTAAGCACGTATACCGCCTACATAAATGTGAGGACGGAAAGACGGGGAACAGCAGTACTGGCAAAGGAATGAATAACCCTTACCAACGTCAAGCGGCTACCCTCTGGCAGCGGTATAGCCGCGATGTATGACGGACTGTGTCTCATCAACTTCTATGCACCCTCCGGGACAGCCAGAAGGCACGAGAGGGAGACTTTCTGTAACAGTGACCTCCCCTACCTGCTACCAGCCACTCATTCGGAAATTATCCTAGCAGGCGGCTTCAATTGCGTAGTTTCCAACTCAGACTGCACGGTTCAGCGCAATTACAGTAGGGCCCTTGCCAGCGTTGTGCATGGAGTCAAACTTACCGATGTATGGGAAGCGACCCCGTCACGGAATGTCTACACACATTACACCCCAAAGGAATTTCAAAAATAGACTGAATATATGTTACCGAGAACCTAAAAATGCGGAAACAAGGTGTGGAAACAGTAGTCGACGCTTTCGCTGATTACTTGGCGGTAATCCTGCGCCTGTCCATAGACGTGCCCCTCGCACGACGAGGAAGAGGATATTGGGAATGAATGTATCATTCCTGGGTGAGTCAACCTTCCAGGACAAACTAAGGACATACTGGGCAAGATGGCAGCGACAAATGAAGCACTACCCTGACAGACTAATGTGGTGGGAACGCTATTTTAAAAGGATGATTCGGCTCCTGTTCATCCAAGAAGGATCGGAGCGTCGACGAGACCACTTGTTTATGGAAAACGTCTATTAAGAAGCCATATATACCATCCTGCAAGACACGGACCCACACGAAACGTCAACAATACTTAAGCAGCTAAATGCCAGAATAGTGCAGCTACACAGCACGTTAAAACGGCGCGTGTTATTAGACAATGGCGAACACGATAGGCTCTAGGGCGAGGAACCAACCCTCTATCGTATACTCAAAAGGCAGAGGAGTCAAGAATCCAGAATGTTCCACAGAGTGCAAGATAACTATAGGAACTTTCATACAACAACAACGGACATACTACGAACATTCACAACATACATGCGGAACAACTATGTTGACATTCCAGTGGATGAAGATAGTGTCAAGCATATGGCCGCAGTCGGGAACAAGACACTACCCAGAGAGCTGAAGTACACACTCGACTTACCCATCACCATGGTGGGATTGCACCTCGCGATGGGGAAGGGAAGTGCACACAAAGCGCCAGGCAGCGATGGGGTATGCCAGGAATTCGTAAGACCACATGGGACACGAATAAACACGATATGCTGGCCATCCTAAACCAAATGTTTATGGAAGGAAAGATTACTGACCAACTGAAACCTGGAATGCTAGTGTACCTCACTAAGATAACAATACCCACCAGGCCAGAGAACGGATACGGCCTAGTATCTGGGACACAAGCTGTTGCTTTCCGACACTTGTGTCGCTGCTGCAGTCGTGTCTCCCTATCATTCAGTCCTTTTCCTTTTCGCTTTTTCCTTTTAACCAGTAACACCTCTATTCCGTCCACCTTCGTCTCCGCGTTATTCATGAAAAACCCGTAGTTCCACACGCTAGACGCTTCCGGTAAGGCAGTTACGAATCATTCCTTTTGCACATATATTCTATCGATATTAAAGAGGTAATTGCGGAGTACGAAGAACGGTTGCGGGGGAAGCAGAATGTGCCGAAGTTCTCCCACGGACGTCGGATGCTCTGTGCGGACGGTGGTCCGAACACGGACCCCGCCACGTGATGCCACTGCCGTGGTCCCTGTCATACATTCGCATCTCCGCAACCAGGTACGGTCCGGCACAATAGTGATCATCTTCAGGTTAGAGTTTGCAGCTAGTTTTTTTATAGCCTGAAGTTACTGGTCATGTCGTCCTACAACTTCCATTCAGGTACGGCCGCGCAATAATAGTGATCATCTTTAGGTTAGAGTTTGAAGCTAGTATTTTATAGCCTGACGTTACTGATCATGTCTTCCTACAACTTCCATTTCCCTCCCTCATTACCACATTCGCACATACGCAGCACGCCCCTCTTCTGGCTGCGCGCTTCTGTCGTCTGCTGCTGCGTCATTACCCCACACGCTTACGGATATAACGCTGTCGCTGATGACTTTTGCGCTCGCCGCCATCTTGTGTACCGGTTACTAGGATCGCTCCCCAGAGGACTAAAGGCCCATCACCCTAATGAACGCCGGCTATAAACGGATGACTAGGATTATTGCCAATCGCATACTCCTCCTGATGGCCGACCTGTTACAGCCAAGTCAGCACTGTGGTGGGTCGGGAAACACCGTCTTTGAGGCCGTAGCAGCAGTGCGGGAGTCCATAGCTCATGCTGACGTCGCAAGGACACCACCGTGTTGCCGATTTCAAGGCGGCCTTCGGCAACATTTCCCATACATGCCTTTTTGCCATGTTAAAGAACTATGGGTTCAGCGAGCACTTCATATACCGCATCCAGAAAATGTATGAAAATGCCACGTCATTCATCCAGATAAATGGACACATATCAAGCACACTCCCCATACGGTGCTCGGTACGCCAAGGATGCCCATTCAGCATGCAACTTTTCGCACTTTGTGTGAACCACCTCCTCTGCATCCTCGACGACAAACTGTCCGGCATTCGGGTTGGACGACGAGGCGACAAAACCACCGTAGTTGCCTACGCAGATGACGTCACCATCTTCATAATATCTCCAAAATACAGAACGCTATACGGTGTTACGAGACCATCTTCATAATATCTCCAAAATACAGAACGCTATACGGTGTTACGAGACCGCATACGGGGCCGGTGTAAACATCAGAAAATCCAAGGCCATAGCAGTAGGGACGTGGGGTACCAACACCAACATCATGGATATCCCGTACAACACCGATATTAAAATCCTAGGCTTCAGTATAGCAAGCACAGTCAAACAATCAGCACACAACACCGGGTCGAACATTACAGGCAAAGTACGCGTCCAGGCGCGCGACGCATATTACAGAGATCTAGGCTTATCCCAAAGAATTCAGTACGTACATGCCTTCCTCCTGACGAAAGTTTAGTACACAGCGTAAATCTTCCCGGACCCCGACGAAGGTGTGCGGCAGCTGTACTCAGCGATGTCCTCGTACCTGTGGCAGGGCGAAACCTTCCGATTCCCTCTCTCCACACTCCAGTGGCGGAAAGAACATGGGGGACTGGAACTCATTGACGTAGCTGCCAAGAGTCGCGCCCTACACGTCGACCGACTGAGGTCCCAGGGCCTAAAAAAGGGGCGATCACGGCCGCGTGGCTATAGAAGTGGGATCTACTAAAGTCCAGCAAATCCCCCTCACAGGGAAAAGATACCGGGAACTCTGGATTACCTGCACCTCTTCGCGATCGACACTGCGTAACTCGCGTCGCCAGGACAAGCGGAAACACTCAAAGCAAACAAATGACGTATATACGACACAATGCAGATTCTCCTACGAGCTGAGTCAGAGCCCCAGTAAAGTGCATCTCCTGGCTCTGCCCGACCATGGACTGGGAGTCCGTATGGAAAAATCTACAGACCCCTCCAGTGCCTGAGGGAACCAAATCGACATGTTACACAGTCATTCATTACATTATTCCAACACACCAACGACTACAAAAAATCCGGCTCACTCCCATCGACCGGTGTAGACACTGTGACAAGCAGGATACAATCACTGTAACAAGCAGGATAAAATCCAACACCGTCTCACAGAATGCGGAGACGGTACCCTAACACGGGAATTGACTAGGCAACGCTTAGCACTGATGCTACGGTGCGACCCCAGACGGATACCAACAGAATGGCTCCTTCGCCCCAACTCAACTTATGGCCCCCACAACGTAACCGGGCCGTCCTGTGGACGCTGGCAAACCTGGTACTGTACAGGATGCGGCAGCAGCGAACCTTGACACTACACGAAAACCTGGACTTCCTACGCCGGGCGAAGTGGAAAATGTACCGGAAGACTGGTCGGATCGTCTGTGTAGGAAACTACCTCGAGATCCTCGAATCCTGCACTTCGTCTCACACATAGGGCGATAGGGAAGAAAGACAAAGACGTGGACAGGTTACACGGACATCCATTCAGGGGTCAGCAATGCGACAGCATGCACAACCCTTCAGCGAATTAGCGGAACTCGAATTGCGCAAGACGGCCTGAAGGAAGATCCCGCAGACAACCACAGACTTTCCAGTACGGAAGCATGCACGCACTCAGAACATCCATATTCTGATTATATATGTTGGGTGGGACCCGTCAGACCGCTCAAAATGAATGACTGATCACGTACACGTATGGAATCTCACTGTAAGTACATTGTACAACAGAGCAATAGAATAAAAATAAAAAAAAATCCCGCTGTGGGTATGGACGTTTGTCTGTTCGGTTTTTTGTACGTAGCGGCCTCTGCTACGAACTGATCACTCGTCCAGAGGAGTCCTACCGGTTGTGTGAACATGTGCGTGCATGCGTGCGCGTGTGTGTGTTTGTGTCTAATAGAGTGTGATATAGAAACCTCAACAATGAGGCGGCCTAGGCAAGAGTGAGGCTGTAGCGGCACAGAAAAAAATGGGCATTACATGTCTGTGTTTAGACACTAAAAAATGTCGACACATGTTGTATTTATCTGTTTATTACACCGAAAACATCTACATATTTCGTATGCCTGTGTTCAGACACAAAAAAACTCTACACATTATATGTACGTCTGTGTTTAGACACATAAAATATATACGCCAGTCACATATCAGTGTTTACATACCAAAAATGTCTACACATTATGTACTCGTATGTCTCTGTTTACACGCCAAATATGACAACACATCGTATATGTGCGTTTAAATACCTGAAATGTGTGTACATTCTACATGTCCGTGTTTAGATACCGAAAACTTCTAAACATTTTAGAAAATGAATTTTGTTTATGTTTAGAATTCAATTCCGTATCTAACACATTCTTACGCGGTTACTTACGAATATCAAACAGTATTGCCGCTTCGTACTAACAGCAAAAATTTACCTGGAGGCAGACGAATTACCAACAGTTGCAACCACCGAATTCTGCGATGTTTCGTTACTTAAGGATGTGTTTATGTTCGCTGATATATTGAAACAACTCTGAATAGAAACTCACATTTTAATGCCGCGTTGTGACAGGCGGAGTCGCCAAAGTTTCGGAGAACTTGATGGTCGCAATTACCAATATTACCAAAAACACAAAAATTATTACTCAATATCTAGTTTTCAATGGTGGTCATGCTCATATTACCATAAGAAGAACGAGCTCGCTAGCTCAAGCGGTAACTCTTTTGGCTTGTATTCAAGGAGGTGACCGGCCACCTGGATGACAGGTTCCGTGAATTTTTTGTTCAGTCCTTCCTTGCCATTTACCTTTCACGTTATTTCTAATTCCTCACTCACTGAGGGTCCTATCATTCTGCGAAACCCTGGAAAAAACGTCAGATAAACCATAACTAATTAACACCATGGAGCACTGCCTTTCTTGAGACGATGTTAGTTCCCAAGCTAGTCAAGAAATTCCACACACCTAGTACAATCCAAGTGTTCATTATCCTACTCACAACAGCCCACCACTTGTCCCCATTTTCAGCAAGATTAAACCAGTCCACATGATCTCACATTATTACTTTGAAATCCTTATTAATATTATTCTCCCATCTACGCCTAGGTCCCACAAGCGGTCTCTTCCCATCACTTTTCCACGCTAAAACCCGATATGTACTCTCTTCTTCCCTGTACGTGCCACATGTCCCGCCCATCTCTTCTATTTCATCTGCTCGCCCCAGCAAGGTAAACCATGAAATGTTTTGTGAAAGTTTTGATGTCGATTTTACTGCTAACATGATAATGAATAATTGTACGAATTAGCGATATTGGATACACAAAATTAGACACTCAGACCAGGAACCAAAGAAGCAAATCCGGAATAATTTAAGACAAACCACCATCCTGTATACATCAATGGATCTTGATCCTGGTAGCGATACGAATTGCTTTACATTATAGATCAATTCGCCTGCAAGGTCCCTAATCTCTCTTCAATTATCTGTTTTCGCTGGAAACATTTCAACCCCAAAGTTCGTATCCACCCAAAGGCTACCGTAAGACTCTCCTATAATTCTGCAGCTGATGTGTTTGTTATCGCAGGAAACGCTTAGATGTTTTAAATTGAATTATGTAATATTCTGAAATGGAAGGAAGTAACAACTCCTGACATTTATCTCAATTATATTAGCCTCAGACGTGGCTCCGTCACATGAGAGGTTAAAAATAATGACGCGCTACACCACGACGTCTTAATACAATTAATCACATGATAGCTCACTATAATTTCCACAGACAAACCCTAATATATGCATTCATACATATGACAGCCCCGGTGACTATTTATGAAATCAAAATTTCACTGAATATTTACGATATATATTTGAAAATTTCCCAACAGACGGCTTCATTAACCCTAACAGGTTTGATGCACTGCCGATCGAGACACAGGTACCTCATGACTGTTTCGTAAGGAAAGAAATCACTGCCATCTGCCACGAGCATCATCAACTGTAAGAACAGCGCTGGTGCAAGGCACGTAAAAGGTTATCAGCTACACAGGAAAGAGGACTCGCATTCTTACGGCACTGAACTCGCGAATAAGAATTATTCTTATATAAGAAATAACAGGCATGTTAGGTACGACGGAGCAAGTAACTGCACACGTGTTTGACGTTTAGTAAGACACAACTCGAAGCGCTCCACTTAGCAACTGTCAGCGTACCTCGCTCTGTGCACGATATGAGAAGTGAGGAAATCACAAATAGAAGTATGCTGGCTCTCAAACACGGCACTTGGTGGCGGTAAATGGTCAGCTTCACACACTGGCCGCATTATCCCCTGGGGTAGAGCACACTGTTTCTATTGACCAGGGCGTAGTTTGACCGAAAACACTGATGTTACGGTCTGACTACAGCTGTAGATTCATACAACAAAACGCAATAACTTGTTCTTCCGCCATTCTGTACGTATGTTCCATAAAGAGAAAAAAGAATTTTGTAAGAAGAACTAACATTTTCTGGGATGTGATGTCGTGTAGTTAGATATGTACCAAAATATAGGAGAAGCCCGCTGGCCAATTTCACGGCGAAATAGTAAATCTTGTACACTGAAGGTAAAGGCGGCACGTTCCGCCGAAACGTCGGTACGTACCCATAAAATCACGTGGCGTCTCACTGCGCGTGCCCATCAAATCACGTGGCGTCTCACTGTGCGTGCCCATCATATCACGTGGCGTCTCACTGTGCGTGCCCATCAAATCACGTGGCCTCTCATTGTACGTACCCATAAAGTCACGTGACGTCTTGTATGCACCCATCAAATTACGTGGGGTCACGTACGCGCCCATCAAATCACGTGGCGTCCCGTTGTAGCGCCCATCAAATCACATGGCGTCCCGTTGTGTTTAGGACCTTCAGAACTTGCTAGCTGTCAGGGAAAATTATACTGGCGGTACTGGAATCACACACAAGCAAATGATAAGTGGCTACAACATTCTGAACCAGAAGAACGCAAGTAAAACGACAACTTCACAGACCTAGGCGTGGATTGCAGCGTAGAGTACATAGTGCTTCCTATGCGGCCCTCCTGTGACAGTTCACCCTGCTGTCATGTACAGGCGGATGAACGATATGTAGGCAAACCCCCCCCCCCGAGGTCGCCGATCCCGGTGGCCGCGCCGTCATAGGCGTCTGCTTGCGGCCGCTCGCTTTCTGGGATTGCGAATTCGAACGGCCGAGGTCTTGACTGCCTGTCTCCTGTGAGTGTTGTGTGTCTGTGACGGTGTTATCACTCGTCCAGAGGAGTCCTACAGAATGTGGTGTGTCTGAATGAGATCTTGAAGCCCTGACCCGCTCGAGGTTGTTGCGCCATGGAAAAAAGGAACTGCCGAGTTTTGGGAACACGATGCCCGAAACATCCTTTACAGTAATGGAGCCCACGGGATAACGTAAGCAGGCGTAAATCCTTTGGGTCAAATCCCAGTCTTCGGATTATTTTGCCACTGTATTTTCTGGGAAACTTTCTTATAAATTTTGTACAGCAAATTAACATTAATTCACTGCAGATTACCCAAATTATGCCGTTAGGTCCCCTCTCTGTCCCGACATTCACTGATTCTCAGGATAGGATCACAATGCGACCTTTTTTTAACAAGATAACGAACAATTTCTTGACCAGGCAAGCTTAACAACGATGACTTTTGTCCATTAAATTTGCTTGTTTGGTTGGTCGGTTGGTCGGTTGGTTGGTTAGTTAGTAAGTTAGCTAACTTACTATTCCTTAAAAGCCATACGAACGAAGACGGGACAACACACAAACAAACAAACAAGGTAAACGATTAATGAAATCACAATAAACCTCCAGGTTTCCCCTTTGGCTCAACTTCACACATCGTTAGCTCTTTCATCCTAAAGTTTCCAGCTGTTCATTCCCCGTACCATTTTCCGCACGTTTTCCCTTCTTAACCCCGCGGCTCCCCTGCCCACCTCCGCGCCTTCTGCGGTTACCACGTGTCACATTCCTCAGGTTTACGCCACATTAAATTTCGTTTGAGGCCGTCCATAACATCTGATTAGGATGAAAGTCTGTAACTGCGTCTGAATCAGCCACGACCTATACACCCAGGACGTGACGCCGTGCAGCTTGGTGCAAGTGTACTGGCGTTTTAATGGGTCCTTCAAGGTACGTGCCAGCACCATCTGCAACGTCGGTGCATCACATCCCACAACACAGTAATCTTTAATGTCCTGTGTCATGAGTAGCTAAAACCTAAAAAACTTTCTCGTTATTTTGCATGGGTATATTTAAAATAAATTTCTGAATAAAAACACCTCCGTACGAAGACATAAGCCAACCTGTTATTGGAGCCCAGACAATCTCAGTCAGTATACCGACTAGGCTACAGGACGAACAACGGTTCGATTCCCGACAAAGGCAGAAAGCTGTCTCTTTGTCAAAATGTCCATACTGACCAAGCATCTCGCGAAGCCTCCTACACAATGGGTACAGGAAGCTGTTTGCCCAGAGATAAATCGGGCGGGGCGTGAATCTCAGCACTCACTTTCAAGCACTGTAAGGTCAGTAGTGTGTGAAGCTGTAAGTCCAGCCCCCTAAGACTTCATGGTGTTGTATTTAATTAAACGTAGGTACTTCGAACTTATACAGACTAAGGTGCCCTTACAGACTTACAGGTGGCATTTGGAACATACGCTGTTTGTTAGGGTTGGGATATTTTGCATGGAAGGACTAATTTGACTGAAAAACGGATGCTGAAGAAAGAAGGAAATCTTAAAAATAGGACAGGGATAATTATATGGAAGGAAATAAAGACAAGAAAAAGGAGAGGCGGCAAGACCGACCAAGTGGACGGACAAAGGGCTCGGCATCTGACTTGCAAAAGGTCGGCGTCCGGCTGGACTCGGTCCTGACGCCGAAAATACAGAGTTTTGTGGTTTACACTGGCCCTACAGATAAATGTGAGGACAGAACCTTGAAGTAGGCCACGACCCTTTCCTTCCACAGCGTTTCCAACTCTTCCTTCACTAATCATCTTATCGTCCACTAATTACCCTATATTCACTAATCATCCTATCGTTCACTAATCATCTTATCCACTAGCCACAATACCATACACTAATCATCTTATCATCCACGAATCATCTTATCGTCCATTAACTACCCTATCTTCACTAATCATCCTATCGTCCATTGATCATCTTATCCATTAGCCATCTTATACACTAATCATCCTATCATCCACTAATAATCCTATCGTCAATCATCCTGTCATTCACTAATCATCCTGTCATCCTCTAATCATCACCCCATTATACACTAATCAACCGATAATACACAAATCATTCTATAATCCACTACACCCCCTATCGTCCACTTGCCATCCTATCAGCCATTAATCCTATCATTCACTATACATCTTATCATCCACTAATCATCCTATCGTCAATTAATAATCCTACCATACAGTATGCGGGGCGCGCAGTGGCGTAGTGTTTAAGGGACTACGCTACAAACCAGCAGGTCGCGGGTTCGATTCCCGATGGTGTCATTGGAATTTTTCAGAGACATAATCCATCTGGTCGCACTATGGCCCTTGGTTCGACTCAGCCTCTAACAGAAATGAGTACCAGCTGTATTTCCTTGGGGTAAAGGCGGCCGGTGCTTAAGGCTGACAAACTTACTACCATCCTGTGCCGTTGTCATGAAATCTGGGAACCTTAACTTCCTGGAACCCTCTGGACAACTCCAGGCCTGTAACGGGACTGCTTTATCTTTACCTTTATCATATGGTATGCGTCATCCCATAACCCATTTATCACCCTATCATTCGACGCTAAATGTTCTGAGGAAATGAGGGCGTCAATAATTAAATAGTATACGAAAAATGGTAAGAGAGAACGAAGGAGAAAAAAGAATGTAAGAATTACTGCATGAAGGACAGGGACAGTGAGAGAAATGAAAGTTGCACAAAAGACGGAAAGAGAAGAAGCATGCACAGATCAAAGAACTGGAGGACTGGGCCTTTTCCTTTCTCTCTTCTTTTCTCAATTTCCTTGCCATTATTCTTTATTTCATTCCCAAATCTTACTTTGGCCACAATATCCAGCCTCTGCTTTTACTTTCATCTCGTTGTCTGGAGCTCATGTTTCTTTAAACACAGTTTCTTGTTACATTCTTTTTGTATTCGGTTAGACTAATTAATTTCACTGCGTCTTTGTGACTTATTCATTGCGTGTGTGTCTTTCTCTTTGCAAACATAACAGAAGTTTCCTATCGTAACAGGATTTTGTGAGTTATTTTACTTTACAATACGCTTAGAATGTAAATCTGTAGGACTTGTAATTTGAACTGTACAGGAGCATCGCAATGTAGTGGAAGGATCCAGCTGAAGAAAGAATTCGATACAAGCTACAGCAGCTATCTTATAAGCAGTTACAGCGCCACTGTCATTTGTAGGTTTTCTTCGAAATGACAATAAAGATTCATTTTAACTGCACGTAACTGGTTCTCGAATATCCGGTGGTAATGTACGCTTTTCCTTTCATCTCTAGACACTCAGTTTCGGTGAATCCCTTCAAGATATTACAAGAAACTGCAATACAATTAACAAAGAAAACAAAACGTTCTCTTGGGGTACCGAAGAACAGTAATTTGAGTCTGGAGAAAAAAATATTGACCAATTTTAACTAACATTCGATCTAATGCACATTAGATATTAGCCGTTTTACGAGGTAAAAGCATATCTCAGGCGCATACCGACACAGCCTGTAACAGAAATGAGTACCATATATATTTCCTGGGGAGTAAAGGCGGCTGGTGCGTAGGACTGATAACCTTACCACCTTCATGTGCCGATTGTCATGAAATCTGGCATTCTCAAACTCCTGGAACCCAAGGGCCTGTCCATGCCAATACAGGGATTGCTTTTTCTTTACCATGTGAATACCACGTCCGACCGTCTGTTTGTTCGTCCGTCTGTGACACAGAATACAAGGCTAAACAGCTTGTCAGATTTTTACGAAAATTTGTACATACGTTATATACAAACAGTTTTCTAACAAACAAGAGTTTCATGAAAATCGGCTGAGTAAAAATCACATCTTACTTAAGAACGTTAAGGCATGTTTGCCCAAATTTCCATGCTTAATGACGGACTCGGGTAGAATTCCGCACAAAAGACTTGTACGTAGGCTTCTACTGTTACACAGGTTCGAGTTTCGTAAAACACTTCAAGAAGAACGCCTAAAAAATTCCCCATCACAACAACAAAAGTACCCATTTTACCGAACCAATTTACAATCAGTAAACAAGTATCGATATTAATACGTCTTACTGTTACAATATCTGCCGGTCCCAGTGGCCACGCGGTCTAAGGCGTAGGTCTGCGGCCGCTCGTCTGCTCAAATTGTGGTTTCAAATCCCACCGGGGGCATGGATGTCTGTCTCTTGTGAGTGTTGTGTGTTGTCAGTTAGAGGTTTTTTGACTGGCTGATCACTCGTCCAGAGGAGTCCTAATGAATCTGGTGCGTCGTTATGTTTAATATAAAAACCTCCCGAATGAGGAGGCCCTGGCCCACTGGGGAACTGTTGCGCTAAAAACAAACAAAATAGTATATCTACCTTATAGAAGTTGAGGCTCCCAAAGCGATTTTCATGAAGAATATACAGTGACACTTCGGCTAATGAGGGACCCTGCTAACCAATTTCTCGGCTAACGAAGATTTTTTCGCTGTTTTTCGAACTCGGCTAACGAATATGGATTCGGCTAACGAATGTTTTAGTGTATGCGCGCACTAACAGATTTTTGACTTCTCCTTTAGCAAAGAGACAGAGGCCAGCTACTGAAGAAGAGGAGACTTACCTTGAATAAACTTTGAAACTTTGTGTACATATTTTCAGTTTAATAGTATAAAGTGTATAATATATTTTCAGTATAATAGTGTAAAGATCGTCAGTTTTTCATTCTACTTTCCATT
>JGI20166J26741_10144449_pt1 | contig 17125 bp, 13 predicted proteins | sample TergutCu122P5_FD_26741 | JGI IMG/M metagenome (IMG submission 26741)
ACCCCTGACTAAGGGGCTACCGCCCCCAGATCCCCGTCCTCTCTGTCCTCTGTCCTCAACTGAATTTGTTGAACCCCCCCCCCCCCGAAAAAAATTCCTGAGTACGCCACTGGTTGTATAACATATTGTACAATACAGTGCAATAAATTTTGTTGTGTTTTGACTACCAGTTATATATATTGTATCAATACATTATTCATGTTATTGTGTTTCTGGATTCCAATTTATATGTATAGTATTCAGTGGAGTTGGTGTAAGTTTGGACCTAGTGTTAATTTCACATGTAAATATTATTTATTTATTGTTTATTTGTTTGTTTATTGTTTACTCCTGCACCTATGTATACATGTGTTGTGCGTGCACGCGTGCATACACACACACACACAAGTGATGTTTTTTATTTGAATTTGAATTTAAACTGTGTTATTTAATGATTCTGTCAGTTATTAAGATTATATAGCGTCTCTGATAGTCAAATGAACAAATGTGGAGTGTTTGTAGAATGGTAGTGACAGGAGAAAACCAAAATACCTAGTGAAACCTGTCCCAGTGTTTCTTTGTCCACTAAAACCCAGATAGTGTCTTGTTACTGAAAATGCATTAATTCATATGCATGTATACATTTAATAGTCTTAAGTGTGTTATTTTTGTGTTTTATATACATAATTGTTCCTAATGTTTTCAGTTTTTAGGGGAAGTTTATGCAATAATGGGTCTGACTGTTAGGTCTTTGGGTGTACATGTATTTAATTATGTGAATTAACGATTACTTTCACTCTACTAACAACCATTTCTAAACAGTTGATATGTTCTGTAATAACACTGACTATTCATCTGTTTGTATTATACTTGAAACAGTGTATTTCAGGTTGTTGTTTTGAAAATTGTTATGAGTTTCTTCTTATTTCATATTAGCAAGCTGTAAGTGTATTGTCTGCATCTGCCTGCCTTCTGTTTGACTCCTCAGTCCGTCAGTCACAAACATGATTAATGGATATTGTTTCATCTTGTTACTGTATGAATTTCTTTTATCACCTACACCCATATGACAGCTGTGTAAACTCGTAAATTTCTTCACATTTTTTCAGCTGCTTAGTGCAGTCAGGTTGTATGCTGAGGGCAACTGGAGGTTATATGACTCTAGATTATTTGTACCCTTAGCCATCCCTCAGTTAGCCAGTGCTTATGTAACACCATGTAGAATAGAACAATAAGTGGCAGTAACTGTGCCCTTGTGGTTAGGTGCTAACAGTTTTTTACTTATGCCAATGTTGCAAGTGTTTTTTGACAGTGGAAAAACCAAGGATTCTTTTCTTCTGGGTTGTGATGTTGGGCCACAATCCAAAAGACTAGTGTGCTTTATTCTGGTGTGGTTTGACTTGTAATTTTACTCATTTTTCTTAATAATGGGTTTCGTGATTGCAAGTTTTTTTTTTAACAAACGTGCGCCGGGTAGGGGTGTTGCAGAAAATTTCCTCTCACTATTTCTTGGTAGAGTGTATAAAAAGTATTATGTTCTAATTTCTGTAGTGTGCCTTTAATGTATGTCTAAAATTTAAAAGAACATACATACAGTTAATTAGGAGTGTCCTGAATGTTCAGGTGGGAGGAAGTAGACATAATCTGTATTGAAGTTATATTCCATAATTTACCAAGGAACATGGTAAAGAGCAGTCTTTCAGTAGTAATTAAAACCAGGAATACCTATAATATGAGTTAGTGAAATAAGTCTTCTTTTTACTCACGTTTACAGTCACATATAACACAGAGGTGCTGTACAAGGTGTTCTCCATTTTTTTATCTAGTTGTTAATGTACTTTCATGATGTGCTCCTTGTCCTCACAAATGAGCTTTGGAAAATTAATTATAGCAATGTACTCTTTACATCTGTTGTGAAGGAAATGTTAGTACTTAAGTGAAAAGAACTATCAGGAATGAAAGCACTGGAACTTAGATTAAATTAGTTTAAATTTACTTGTTAACTTTGGCTTCATATGACACTTATGAATTACCAGTTAAATCTGTCAGTGTTAACTGTTTAATATGACACCAATTGGCATTAGTATCACAGCAAATATTTGAAATGAACCCTCTTACTTTCCTGTGATGACTTCAGATCCGTCGCTTGATGGGAGGAACGCTGATGTACGAGCGAGAGACAGATGAGGCAACCCGCCAAGCTGTGAGTTGTTATTGTGTGAATGCATATTCTAACCCACACCACAGCCAGCACACACCTTGTGTCTGTTCAGCTTGATATTCCCAGAACATTATACAAGGTGCCACCATCACTCATATCAGCCTTAAATATCTAACACATCTACATCTTGTATTGCTACATGCACCTGTGCCCTGATGGAGAAGCAAAAAGCTATGCCAGTAGTGGCATAGATTATAAGTGAAATTTAAATTATATATATTGAATGAAATGTCTGGTCATGCGTTTCGTTAAATTATGACAGCTCTGGAAACTTTAGCTTTAAAGATCCAGTGAAATGTATTTCTCAGCATAATGCAGGTCAACAGTATGTTTTAAAAATGTAAACTTTCTGCCCATACTTGGCCGTACATTTGTAGAGGTCTGGTAGTGTGTGCTATAAAATAAATATGATGTTAATTTATTTGCTAAAGTAGGAATAAAGGAAGAAACAATGGTATACTTGGGGAGCATGGGGGTTATCTTCCATCCTAAGATGTGTAGGATGATGTGAACAATTTTTTTTTTGACATCAGTTAGCCAGGAAAATGTAGTCTTCAAGAGCTCAAGTTTCACATAAGTAGCATACCAGTATATTATTGGTCATTATTTGATGCATTGTAGTTTTTCTCAAACACGTTAGTTAAATGCTGACAGTAAGCATCACTATTCTCTTCAGCTCAGAATATGCCTGTTATTTAGTTGTGTCCATTAAATTAACATTTTTTCTTTAATTATAGCGTTTTATATCAAATATTTTGTAATTTTATGTGGATAAGCCATGAGTTGCAATGCAAATATAAAAACAGAGTAATTAGTTTACCTTTGTCTTAAACAACTCAACATACTTCAATGTTGGATTGATTTTTAATTGGTTCTTTTCAATACACCCAACTCTTCTCCCCAACATAAATCTGTAGTACTGAAAAGTAATGATATAATGAATTGGAAATTGAAATAAAAGTTAAATTTAGCAGCTGTGTATTGAACAGTTGTCTGTTTGAATTGTCATCTTTTGGTGGAAATGAAAACAAACATATGGGCATACTTGTGTTTCATCATCAATTTGTGTTCTGAAATGTGATTTGTACAAACCAGTTTGTCTGTGATAATGGGACATTAAAACAAGGTGTTATCTGATAATTTTATATTTCCTGAAATGAAAAGCTGAGATTGTCTTTATGAATTGACACAAAGGAGTTTGGTGGTAGTGGTGATGGTCAGATTTCAGGTCTTCGCCACCTTGCATCTGTAACCTATACTCCAAGGGTGCAGGGATCATAACCTCACTTTTACAGAAATTTAACATCCTTGTACCCTTGAAACATAAATGTCATGCCACTCAAATTACTAATCACCATCACTGTTTTGGTCTGTTTGTGTATGTGTGTTTCTGTGGTCCTTGAAGTGACTTTGTTCCCACCAGAAAGTTCAAAACACATTGGAATGTGTGGTAGAACTGCATGTTGCTGCATACTTGGACATAACTAAGCCTCTCATTAGCACAGTCAATGCAGTATGGATCACAGGGATTTAACAGGATAATGTTTGTTATTACTTAAATGCATATATATTATATTTGTTCATGTTACTGAACAAATTTTGGTTCACTTGAAATAACACATTAACAAACATTAAATGAAATCAGATGGAAGTGTGGGCTGGTGAATTTGAAAGTGATTTAATTTAACATATTTGGATATGAATTTTATTTAAAACATCTTTAGGCTGCCATATTGTCATGGTTTTCAGAGACATTAAAATAGTATCAAGTGTTGCTTGAATTTCGTTAGAATTACTGGCTCCTTTAGGTTAAATTTTCACTTCCAAAGTGAACACTGTATCTTCTTGTAGTGACTTGTCATGTGTCAAAGGCTTAACCAATTTGTTTCTAATCAGGCTGACTACATTTTTGTGTCCTAATTTGGCACTGGCTGAACTGTTTTATTTTAAGCTGAACACAAGAATTATTCTCTAATGTGGTCACAAAATCTTCTCATCCTCGGGAACCCATTTTATGCTTCATACTCCCAAAGGCAATAAATCATAACTTCACATTTCCAGTATGTTTATGAAAATGAATGGAAAGGAAAATAAGTTCACAATTTATGATTAGAATGAAAGGAAGCTGATAGAAAAAATGACTATGTCTGTACGTATGTAGATAGTAAGTTCTGAGAAGAACTCTAATGCCTCCTTTCCTTTAAGTTTTTCCTCTTTGTGCATTAACACTGACAATAATACAGTTTACTCATCTGTTACTATCCATAATTTATGCTAACATATATTTCCACAGGTTTGTAGTTATTGGACATAACTTCTAAGTTTTATTCCATCTCACATTTGTAACTTTTTTTTTCATAAAATCTTAAGTCTCTCAGAATACAAGGTTTGAGGTTCTCATACCAGTGTTTCTGAAGAATCAAGCCTTCTGGGATATGCCTGCTGTTTTATTATGTGAGAAATTACCAGCATTCCAAACCATTGTATTGCCTACATCTTTTGGTCAGGTAGTCCAGGAACTATAGCCATGCAATAAATAGGGTGTAATGTATAGGCAGTGGTGATGAGAGCAGTGGTTGGTCAGAGAGGGTGATGTACCAATGGAATGGTAATGGGTGGGGTCTCATTGTACTGGTGCGGAATTTGGATGTGTAGAACATTGAATGAATTGAAGTAGAAGTAAAATAAAGTTAATATGTGGAAATAAAATATTATGTTATAAATATTACCTTATTTTTACTTCTTAAATTTGTTTTATTTACTTCTACATCTTAACGTTTACTTCCAATCACCCAGCCAGGACACTGAGAATGCTGTGACTACCACCTGTGTAGGTTCACAACCCTCAACACCCATACCTATACAGTACACCCTATTTTCCCATGCAATTGCTCATCTTGGACTGCTTTACCCTAAAGATAAAGCCACTGTGATCCTTTGAAATGTCAGGAACTGCTCACCCAATGACATAGCATCTCTCGCTGGAAGACTTGAACCTTTTACAGTGCGTATATCTGTCCAACCTGTAACTGACTCACAAACATTGATAAGGTAGAAAATTATGAGTTCTTTTGGAACCTCATGTGATTGGAATGTTACTGGTTACCATTTCATCATAACAATTTTTACATTGTTATGTCAACAACACTTAACATTACAGCATTGCAAATTTGTGAGGTGGGAACAACACTGTTACTTATGAGGGCTTTCTGAAATTTTTGTTATAATTTAGCCTCATAAAATTTATCAGTGTTTAAAGAAAATGGAAGATAGCAACATGATAAATGCTTGAAATGTTTTGCTTTGATATTAAAAGGTCTACTAGAAGTAAGTAGAAGTAATGAAGACAGTTAATTAATGTATTCAATATGAAGGATTTGCTGAAATATGCTAGTTTTAATTCACAGTAGCATTGCATAACTTTGTTCTATGTCTGTAGTAGAACACACAGCCATTATAATGAATATATAACCCAACTTTGAGTGGTATGATAACAGTACATGTGTATGTGTGATAACTGTTTTTGTGTGCTAATCAGTGTTTTGCTGTTTCAGAATTCATCTGTATTTATATTAATGCCAATGTTTTTGTGTGTCTGAGTTATTTGTAGTCATCCTATACCTTACATATGTGAAACAAACTTACTGGAATCTAACAATTTTTTGTGGGAGAATGAACTTCAGTTTTTAAGCTCTTGCAGAAAAGGTTTAAAAATGGCCAAAACAATGACAATAAGAATGAAAACTTCTATCTCCTTTCTAGTTTCTCCCAGATTTGCAGCACCATTGCAATTATGTTGTAAATTCAATGACGACGGTGACAGTTACAATGATAATGATGATAAACTAACAAGTCAGATGTAACACTAACATCTAGATGACAAAGGTTTCTGTACCATGTAACAGCCTTAAAAATTATGAAGGAAAAGTGACCGTAACAGAACAAATAAAGCAAATGTTTCACTAATTGTCCAGGCACTTCTGTCATCACATTGGATCATTCTGAAAGATATCTAAACACACCTCCAAAAATCATGAATTTCTAAATGACATTACTGCAGTACACTGTCTACACAATCACCCTTTTTGTATGTCCATACGTGCTCATTCTGGTAGGAGAACCTCTTTCGGGAGACGGATTTGGTTCACCGAAACACATATAGTTTTAGTTATTTTCTTTTTACTTGTTGTTTTATTTATTCATTTTGTTCTTGATATAAAAAACTGGCATGCTGTATCCAGTTAAACAACTAAATCATGTTTTATTAAAATAAAGCAGTCACTTGTACTCCCTCACTCACATCACTCTCGTAGGCAACTGCTTTCTCACTGGACTGCTAGCATCTGTTATCTGCTGCTAACGATTCCTCATTTAAATCTCTCACCGTACAACCCCTCCTACCTGTCACCAACGGTTCTTGAACATGCGTTGACAGATTAAACTTATAACATATGGTTATGAGCCGCCCATAACTGACGCAAGCAAACCTAAGAAACAAATATACCAAAAATGTTCGGTTGCAACTGAGCATGCTTACACTCTACATAGAATCAGCTCAGCACATCTTGTATACATTTTTTTTAATATATCTGATTTTGTAAATGTCTATTTAAACCAGTTAGTGAATCCTATACCCATTAATCAGACCCATCTTTATTGAAAAAGTACTGTCAGAAAGATGGTGATGGTGATGGTGATGGTAATGATAATGCTAGTAACTATCAAAGACAAGCAGATAAACTTGGCTAGCCATCATTTATCTTTTCCATGTGAATTGCCCACATATACCAGCCTGTTTCTGGAGACTGACTGAGACTTATGAGTACTGCTTTGATACTTCATCAGAGGTAGAACAGCTGAAGCATGAGAACAATCACTCACATTTCTATACTATTGTACTAGAGTTTAGAATTTGTGGAGCTTTTCCTCCATAACCCCTTTATGCCTTCTACCATTACCTCTTGGTTTGGAATGAAGAAAACACATTAATGGCATTCTCTTATTATTTCATAGCTGATAATGGGTGTGGGACAGGCCTTCTTTCTGTCAGAAGTTTTATTGAATTAATTTTCTGTTTGAAGCTGCTATGTGCAGTTTTACCAGCAAGTACTGTTGAACACAGATGCCTCATGTTTGAGCATGTTGTGGCTTTGAATGATATTTTTGTTAGCCACATTGTATTGGTTGATAATCAGTACATGTGACACTGTCATATTAGTAGCCTGACTCTGTATGTGTGTGTGGGGGGGTTTGTGCAGTACTTTAAAATGTGTTAGTCTTGATTAGATCTCAAATAATTTTGCTATTTTGCAGTAACATGCCTTCTAGTTACCAGTTCAAGGTCTAGAGGGATGAGATATCTCCTAAAATATAATAAAATAACAAGTGAACCTATTTAAAAGTTAATTTGTTATTCTACTTTCAGTCTAATGAAGCACATGCTGTATCATGTGTAATCTGCTGCTGAGTTTTCTCTTTATATTTAGCCTTCCTCAACAAGCCTTTGTGTTTGACGTGACACAGAAGTGTTTGATGAATTTCGAATACCATATAGTGTAATACTGTGTTTTATTCTGCTGAAAAGTGCTTATGACATTATTCATAGTAACTGTCCGTCTGAAGATCTGATAATCTTAAACCATAATCAGCCTCAAGATCTTGGTCTTCTGTAATGTTTTATAATTTGGTAGGTTGGTACCTCTATACCAGACTACACAGTTTGATATCCTGGAAGATGATGTCAGCAAGACCTCAAATCTCCCATAATCTGCCTGATTCTGGAGGTCACCAATAAAGAAATTTAGAAGCAAGTCAGTGATACCAATGTATGAATGAAGAACTGAAAGAAGGAAATCTGATAAATATGATTTCATTGACATTCTTTAAGAACTACTGTATTGTCCAATGTAAATTTCAGTAAACACAGTGTATTATTAAGAACTTCATTCTTACAAATAGGGAACAAGCAGGGTGACACTTTGCACTTCTTGAACACAGATCAGTGTCACCAATTTAATTCAAAGAATAATAGTTGTAGCATTTTCACTTATTCTTCATCCCTTTTCTGTCTTGATAGTAAACATGAAAGTAAAAAAGTTTAAAACTATCCATTTCCTGTATTTTGTGTCTGCTTCATGACTTAAAGCAGTAAATTATCTAGAAACAAGCACCCATGATGCAACTGCCACTGCTACCAGTGACAGTCTCAGTGCACCTGCAGTTTGTGGATGCTCAGTCACTGTGAGAGCTTTGTTTCCAATAATGCCAGATTCTAAGCATTAGCAGAGGTTATAGTTGTGGCTGGTCAGGGATCAAGCCTTCAACATATTCTGTTGGTGTACTCCAGATTGCGTGCTCACTGACTTTAAAACTGTTATGGAATCTGTATGCTCTTATAACAGTATCATGTGCAATTTCCTTCTTGAATCACTCTTCCAGGAGAAATTGTTCATACTGTTAAACTATCTTGTCCAGTCGGTCTTAACTTATCTACTGTGACACAACATTCTTCAAGTTTTTTGTGTCATACTCTCAACTAATATGTTCATCAGGAAGGTTTGTCCGGTTTTTGTTTTTATATCTTCTTTTGTCTAATATTATGTTTATAAGTACTATTATTTTGTTATTATTTATATTAATAGTAACACTACTTATTAATTTAGTCACCATTATTATTATTATTATTATTATTATTATTACATGATAAACCAACAAATACACGTTTATAAATATGTTCAATCACATTATTATTATTATTATTATTCACCAACATGTTTCGGTCCCTCCCGTGACCATCTTCAAGGTGTCTTATGACAAGTCTCAAGCGATCCCTTCTACTGTATACAACTTCATTTATCTAACAGGTTGTGAGTTAACTATACACATTCAATAAACACCCTAAACACATCCTATTTTACTGTATTTTAACAATGATTTAATTTGATATATTATGTCCATATGGAGCGCTATAGAAAATCAATTGTAACACCAAGTGGTTTTATCATACATTTTGATACAGTTATTTGTATACTGATTTTGTTCATGTTACAAGACACCCTATTGATGGACACAGGAGTGACCAAAACATGTTGGTGAAGAATAATAATTATACGATGTGTGACAATTTAATTCCCGGAATGGCCCTGTGAAAGCAAAATTTGCTTACCTGTGCATTAGCGGCTGCTGTGTTGCCTTCGAAATATTCTCCTTGTGAAGCTATGCACTTCGTGAGACGATGGTGCCACTGCTGTAAACAGTCTTGAAAATCGTTTTCCGTAATACCTCGCAGTAACTTCTTCACATTGCGTTGGATGTCAGAAAGGTCAGCAAATCTTTGTCCCTTCAGGGAATTTTTTAATTCTGGAAAGAGCCAAAAATCGCAAGGGGCTAAGTCAGGTGAATAAGGTGGATGGTCCATTTTTGTAGTGGATTTCTTAGCCAGAAACTCGCGAAATCTTAACGCATCATGCACAGGGACATTGTCATGGTGGAGAATCCACTTATCAGGCCAGAGTCCGGGTCTTTTCCTCTGAAAAGATTCCCATAACCTTGTCAGCACTTCCAAATAACACTGTTGATTTACCGTTTGTCCTTGTGCATTGAATTCATAGTGAACTATCCCCTTGTGATCGAAGAAACACACAAGCATGGTCTTGACCTGCGACCAAGATATGTGTGCTTTTTTTTGGCCGAGGTGAATTCTGTGTTTTCCACTGCATGCTGTGTCATTTTGTTTCCAGTTCGTATTGAAAGCACCACGTTTCATCACCGGTAATGACCCTATCAAACATCTCTGCATTGTGTAAAAGATCAGCTGAAATGTGAAGCCGACGTTGTTTCTGGTCATGTGTCAAGATTCGAGGCACCATTTTTGCGGAAATGTTTCTCATTCCTAAATCTTCCTTTGCAATCTGTCGCACTGTTTCCCTATTCATATTCAGTTATTCAGCTATTACTCTCACACCTAATCTTCGATCTGAGCGCAACAAGGTTCGTACTCTGGCCACATTTGCACCTATCCTTTGTGTTTTTGGCTGCCCACTTCTTGGGTCATCTTGCACCTCTTCTCGCCCTTCCTGAACCGCCTGTGCCATTCAAAAACACTCGATTTCTTCATAGCATATTCACCATAAGCAACTGTTAATAGGGCTAACGTTTCACTAGCACTTACCAGTTTTCACACAAAACTTGATGTTTATCGGCTGCTCCAGATGCTTGTCACTCATTTTTCTGCCAACCGTATACCACGGACACGTACTACTTCCTCTGCTGCTCGGGAACGAATGACTCATTTGGTCTGTGGCTCATGAAAACGCAAGTTGGAATATGTCCAAACGTGCTTGAGTACACGAGTTTGCCTAACTCAACACCCCTGCGACACGCTGCGACTATTCCGGGAATTAAATTGTCGCACCATGTACGTGATTGAACATATTTATAAACGTGCACATGTTGGTTTATTATATGGGTATGAAACATTCTTTAATGCATGGACATGGAACATATTGTTATTATTAATCTTTCTTCACCATTTGTTTCATTAGTAAGCATTAATTTCATGCATCAACAACAACATACTTAAGTGGGTCACTTTGTTACTTTGGTGTTACTTTAGTTGATGAAGTTGGTGGCCCGCTCAGTGCTAGTGATTTATCCTGACAAGAAACAAAAGCAGCAAGAATTACAAGCCAAGAAACAATCGTCACCCACATTCGTAAGTCACTTGTTTGGGTTTGCTGCTGCTGCTGCAGGTGCTTGCCCATCTACTGCCTAGTGTGAAATCTTCTGGTTAACTGTTCCAGAGTTGTGCACAGTTTCTGCTTCACAAGCAGGTAGCATGGAAACATCTAGAGGTAGCAAATGTAAACTCATATTATAGACTGCTGTACTTTTAAGGTCCATCCATGATAATATTTATAAATAGTATTTATAATTAGTGAAATTTCAAAATGACACACAGGCACAGTCACATAGAATCTTTTATTAATCATTGCATACCAATTACATTTTTGTGTATATGACACCTTACGATATAAATCCCTAAATATCTAAAGTGTCCATTTTCTCCCCATACTATCCATAAAGTGAACAGTACTGAGATTAACAAATTGATTATTTATTATGATGATCTTATGAATATGTGAATCTCATATTTTACTTCACACATATCATTGGCCGCTTCCTGTTATCTCACTTACTGCATAAAATTTATTCCATTCATTTACGCACCCAAACTTGCTTTATCTGAGAGAGACAACAAAACTTCTGCATTTGCATGCATATAAAATTATTGTGGTTCACAAAGTGTTGATCACATATTGTGAAGTAAGGTTGGATTTTGAGACCTGTATATTCATTGGGTTTATGCTGGAGAAATAGACCCCACACTCATTCTGTTTAGTGATCTCAGTGCATACATGAGCTCCCAAAATAAAGGATACTGATATGCAAGAAATTTCATGTTAATCTATGAAGTGCCACTAGATGGTGTGCTATGAGTGCAGCTAGGATTATTGAGTTGATTTTTTTTTCTGAGGCCATAAATTTACATAGATATGTTACACTAATTCTGCATTTGGTTCATCTCTTCTGCTTCAAGGCACATGTGGTGAAAATCTGATTATGCTCAGTGTCAATATTTACGTCCAACACTAAAATTCAAGATCATAAATTGTTACTTTATATTGAGTTTACTGTAAAATGCTGATTCAGTGAATAATGCTTATTCAGTGTATGATATACGGTGTGTCTATACATGTCAGTAAAGCAACTCCAGATGTTTCCAAGCTGCTGCTTTTCCTTTTCATGCTATTGCATCTGAGTGAGAGTGGTCTTTGTGATCCCTGTTTTTGTTATGATGTTGAAAACTGTGGTTGCATTCCTAGCTTGGCTTTGTCATATAGAGATTCCCTGACTAAATATCAAGGACAGCTCAGTGGTGTTCCTCAGCCTCCAGTTTGTTTTTCTTACTCATCCTCTTATCTAATTTGTGCCAACTAACTTCTGAAGTTGATACGTCGTTGCTGTGTGATCCAAAAACCAACCAGCCCTTTCATAATGAAGTGCATATATCAGAATTATATTCTGCGCTGCACGAATATTGTCCTAATTGTCTTAAATTCTTTTTAATTGAAAATGGTATTGTGAAGTGTATGAACTTCACTGATAGTCAGAACAGTTTTCCATATGTAGTGAGTGGTGTAATAAAGATACATAATAAGATAACATATTTTTAAAAAAAATATGTATCCTCTTTGTATAATTATTTCCATTTTTCAGCAATAAATTTGGTTACTTGTCATTTTCTTCTAAATAATGGTAGGCAAGATTGACCCCATTATACCACGTGCCTGCCTTGTGCAGTAATTGCTCTGAAAACTATTTCCTGATACAGTTGACGTATTGCAGGAACTTTCAGCATCTGCCTGTAATACAGTATGTTTATCATTATGGTACCAAGATCATCTATGCAGAGTGTAGGGTAAAATAACTGCATAAAATGCTAGCATCAATATGGATAAATATTCTGCACCATTGATGCCCAACCTTTTCTCTATTAATCATAATGGTTATTTTTATTAAAAAATCATAGTGCCACCATGTGAAAAAAAATCTTCCCTTTTATGAAGAAGTGTACTTTTAAAGGTGGGTATGTTTTAATGTTACATTAATCTTTAACAGAACTTCTTTTTTCACAGAATGTTATGTTGTCACACCCAGTCAGCTGTAAAGTCTCCCTAGATGACATGTTGTCCCATTGGTGGTTAGGAAACGTTGCTGTATAATACCAACTGATGGCAGAGGCACAGGTTTATTTCTAAAGAATTATTATGACATGTTCCCACTTATAGCAAAATTGAATGTGTAGGACATTTGGACTCTGACACTGGGAGGTTTAATGTTTGTAATAATGCCACATGTGCGTCTTCCTAGTCCTTCAGCTGTGGGCTATTGGTGCTCTTCATCTGCATTTACACTTCTGCTTGTAGGCTGTGAGTGAGGTGACTGGTAGAGTAATTGCTTAACACCTTTGTACCTTGAAGCCCTTTTAATTGGTTCTCTGATTGTACACAGAATGTGTCACACAGCCCAGATAAGTTCAAAATATTTGTCTCTTTGCTCTGTGATAACCAATTATAAAACTGTCATCAAAGAACCCATTAAGAACAAGCCATTAAAGGCAAATTTCCCCTGTGTCTAAGTACTGTCTTGACAGTGTATAGGGACATGGAGGTAAAGCAGTACACAATGTATCGTGGTCAGTTTCTGAATTGGATGGGTAAAGACCTACTGTATGCACTGGATAGGAGGCTGCTTAAGTCAAGGAATCAGCCTGGATATAATCATGAAGAGACAATCTGCTCTCTTTGCCTGCTGAAAATAGAATCCTGGTTGTCCAGCCCATAGCCAAGCATTTAACTTAGTCTAATGTCCTAGCCCATAAGGTGGACAGAGCATATCTGTCATATTACACCAAGAGGAACATTTTAGAATGTCTGTCATTCCAGATGGGCTTGGAAAATATATGAATTTCTGGCATCCCAGATGGGCTTACCCACAGATAGACGTGAATTCCTGACTGCCCCCATACACAAATATGCATCCTGTTGTGATTGTGTTCAGTAGTATCTTATTATGTATTTATTTCTTCCTGTGTGTACAGTGTTAAATACATTTGTTCTATTTCCTTGGAATTAACTATGTTCTGCTTGTAATACAGGACTTTGTTGGAGTGTTAGGGTGTCTGGTGGTGACTGCTGCCTATACGTACACTCTGCTTACATGTGGCTTCCTTTTAACTGTTGAGACCATATTGTACTGTGGAATAAACATGTTAATGTGACGCAGATGGAGAAGATCTTCAGTCATGCCTGGAAAGGCAAACATGGGGTTTTAGAAGTGCCTGCAGAAGAGGACAAGAAGAAACACCATTCTCTTGTAGAGGACTATGTGGATGATGAACAGGGGCTTCAGAGGAAACATGTGGTTGACACCACACTGATTGTTCACTTCTTTGGCAAGAAGGGAAAAGATGAACTACGCTTTGAAGGATTCAAAAGGTCAGTAGTGCTAACAAAAGCATTGTAAGGGTAAGACTGTATGGAAGTTTGCTTTTATGCCTTTTAATCCCAATTTACTTTTACTCTTGTGCAGGTTAGGTAATAACAGATTTCTGAATTATTGCTTGTCATACATTTAATTAAAAATAATGGCATATGATTGCAGGGAGATGTTATTTTGAAATGGCATGAAAATCTCTTAAATTTGTTTGGAAATAATGTGTCAGACAGCAAATAATTAATAAAACTAGAAGGATGAAATATTTCATCCTTATGTTATCTGTAAAGGGATGTTTTGGGTTCTGTCTCTAAAGTGGATGTACAGGTGAGACAATGTTACAGTTCATCTGAAGGTAACAGAATTGTACCACAGTCTGTTTAGATTTTCAGCATTTCTGAATGGACCATGATCTCTTCATCCTGTTAGTTCATAAAGATCTGACAACCACTGTTATTTTTAGACCTTGTACCAAAGTTTCGGATGTTAAATCAGAGATTAAAATGTTCAGAGAGTATAAGTTTTTCTGTTCTTTATATGATGTGAAACATTATACCTCACGATGATGGAAGCTCATAGGCTGAAGATGTTGAAAAATGGGGTGCTGAGGAGAATGTTTGGACCTAAGAGGGAGGAAGTGAAAGGAGGCTGAAGAAAAATAACATAATGAGGAGTTTAATCATTTATGCTGATTGCCAGATATTATTAGGATGATCAGATCAAGAATGATGAGGTGGGTGGAGATGTGGCAAATATGGTGGAGAAGAGAAATACATACAAGGTTGGGATAGGAAAATCAGAAGGATGGAGACCACTTGCAAGGGTTAGGTGTAGATGTGAACATAACCTTAAGGATTGTAACAAAGTGGGATGGGAGGGTGTGGATTGGATTTGTCTGGCTTGGGACAGGGACAAGTGGTAGGCTGTTGTGAACATGGTTGTGAACTTGCTGGAAAATTCAGGGAATTTTTTGACTAGCTGAAGAACTGTTAGCTTTTTAAAAAGAATACTACTCCATGGATTTGGTTGTTAACTTAATTGGCTAGTTGGTTAATCAGTCAGTCAGTCTGCAGTCAGTTAATATTGATGATGTTGCTGTTGGTGCTTAGTCCATTATTTAAATCCAAAAAAATGACTTCATGGCACAGTGCCTTCCTTAAGTAGGCCATATTAATTCGTCTGATTAAGAAATTTCATGTTTTGACCCTGAAAGTTCATCTCTGTTATCATAAACACCCACCACTGGACTTTATCATGAACCAGTTCAGTTTATATTTTTACAAACTGTTTATGTGAAAGGCACATTAATATTTTTATGCCACTTATGGCCACATCGTACATGCTTATGTTGTTTTGAACATTGCAGTTGTTTGTCCTGCCCATAACATGTTCATTCAGCATTAAAGAATGTTTGTAATGTTCCAGGTTTATGGAGAATCTTCAGACAGAAGTACTGGAACTAGAATTTCATGAATTTTCTAAAGGGCATGACACCATTACTGAAGTCGACTTTGCCAAGATACTGCTACGCTACACATATCTTGACACAAATGAGTATGCTTATTGTACAAAGTATCGCATGATATTTCTAACAACTCTTTTCAGTTTATGGCATCATGCTGTACTTCCCATACAACCGTGATAGTTGTGGAGGAATTTTTTTTATGGGATGCTCATGGAGAAGTGTTATGAAAATATGTAATGTATTAGTTGGTTATCCTGACTGGTATTTTATATGGAGTCACACCATGGTGTAATCTTATTTTTGTTGCATGCAAATCAAGACACCTATATTTTATTTATTTATTTATTTACTTACTGACTTCCTTACTTACCTACTTATTTGTCATAAAAGAAACACAATGGCATGATTTTAAGAAGTACCTTTTTCAAATCACTGATGAATGTTGGTGTTCAGGTAGGAAGATAGACATATACCATGATAGTCCAGTGACAAAAAGTGTGACTGCTTCCTGCCAATTTCTCTTCCCACTGCTCCTCCTCCTTCACCTCACCACTACAAACGAGGCTAAAGCTTGTACCATCCTTGTATCCATCTTTTAAATGGTATTCTTGTGCTCTATGTCCCTGTCTGTTGTGATGAATTAACAGTTTTTTTTTTTAATTTTACTTATCTATTCTTCCATTTAGTTCATTTTATATATCACAGTTCTCAGTTCTGTATACTCCAGTACATCCAATGTCATTCACAGCTGCATATAATAATGTATGCATGAAAATGGATGTTCAAATTGGAATATGAAATATGTGTCTATCCAGTTTGCTGCACATAAACGTGTTCTTATCCTATTACTGCTATAAAATCTTGCAGTTATACAGCATTATTACAAGTAAGATAGATGGACTAGGAGGAGTGGATTACATATTCACTCTGTATGAGCACAAATGTCTAATCCTCTGTATTACACAGAAAATGAAATGTACAGTCTGTTCACATGTCTGCACTGCTTTAATGCTGTCCATTGTAGCCAGCACATCTTCTCTGTTACATTTCAGATATGACATGTATCTTGATCGCTTGCTAGACCGTATCAAGGAGGAGAAAGGAATTACATTTGAAGAATTTAGAGTATTCTGTCAATTCCTTAATAATCTGGAGGACTTCACTATTGCTATGAGAATGTACACACTTGCAGATCACCCTATATCAAAAGGTGGGTGTGCCATAAAAAGCATTGCCCAAGCTCCTGTGATTATCTTGTTGTCCATCAGCTGTCCACTGGATAAAACTATCTGTGGCACCTGATTTAACCCTTAGAGTACTAATGTTGCCAAACGGCAGCGTTTCCAGTACTGCCAAAGTAGATAATGTATCTGAGAGGATACGCTACGCAGACCTACGTTTGG
>JGI20166J26741_10145560_pt1 | contig 17125 bp, 10 predicted proteins | sample TergutCu122P5_FD_26741 | JGI IMG/M metagenome (IMG submission 26741)
GGCTGGTGAACCTGCAGTCGGTGGCGGAATTGCGCGAAAGCGGCTTCAAAAGGGTTTATCTTACTGCGAAGGCCCCGATTCCCGCCGGCTATTTCCCCGCCGGCAATATCGCGGAGCTGAAGCAGGAGGGCCCGGAAGCCTCCTTTGTGTACAAAGGCGATGTGGACGCGCTCTTTAAGCAAATCGCCGCCCTGGACATAGTGGACGCCTTTGTTGAGGAACCGACGCTGGAAGAGATTTTCATCCATTACTACGAATAGGAGGATGGGCATGGTCATCTTCAAATCTGAGCTGCGGCAGCTGCGCCTTTATACGATCTGCTGGAGCGCCTGCATGGCGGTTCTCATATTTCTGATGCTGCCGATGTATGTGAATATGATTGCCTCGGGCGCGGTGGATTTGAGCGCCATGGGAAGTAACAGCCTGTTCGAAACCCTGGGGACAGACATCACCATCCTCTCCACGCCTATCGGCATGTTTGGCTGGCTGACTTCGTTTTTCGCCCTCGCCGGCGGCGTCAACGGCATGTTTCTGGGCTTGCAGGCTTTCACCAAGGAGACGGTGGGCAAATCCGCCGAGTTTCTTTACACCAAGCCCTATCGGCGCGGCTCGGTTTATGGGGCGAAAGTTGCCGCCGGGCTGGTCTCGGCCGTAATCACCGGCCTGTTTTATCTCCTCGGCGCCGCCGCTTCCGCGCTGCTCAACCTAGGCGGTCTGGCTGGCCGGCCTTTTTTGCTGATCGCTTTGTCTTTGCTGCTGATTGAAATTTTCTTTGTGCTTTGCGGCGCTTTCCTCGGAACGCTATATGGCAAAATCCGTACGCCGTTGCTCGCCTCCGCCGGAATAGTGTTCTTTTTTTATATCCTCGCCGCTTTCGCGGACAAAGTGCAAGCCGGCGGACTCAAATACTTTACGCCCTTCGCCTGGTTTAGTATGAGCGGCATTGCGCACAAGGGCGGTTACAGCGCCGGCTACACAGCGGCATTGGCGCTCTTTTGCTGTGTGTTTTATCTGGCGGGGCGTCTGGCTTTCATAAAAAAAGATATCCCGTTCATATCGTGAGGTGAACAGATCATGATCAGCATATTAACCAATGAACTGCGCCGCACCCGCTTTGGCCTGCTCATCTGGAGCGCCCTCGCCGGGCTGATCATCTTTTTCGGCGTCCTGGAGTACCCGGCTCTGCGGGGAATCATGAGCTCCGCCGGCCCCGGCGCGCTGGAACAGGCTCTGGCTGGGATCCCGGCAACCGGACAGCTGCTCTTCGGCGTATACCGGGTGGATTTCAGTCAGCCCATGGGCTATTATATCGTGATGTACTATTGGACGGGGCTAATCGTCTTCGTCCACGCGATGTACACCGGCGCCTCCATCATCTCGAAGGAGAGCCGCGACAGGACGGCGGAGTTTATCTTCACCAAACCGGTTAAACGGAGCGGCATTGTCCGGGCCAAGACCCTCGCCGGACTGATCAGTATTCTGGCGGTAGGCGTCACAGTCATCCTTCTTTCCGCCCTGGGTATGCTTCCCGTCACGCGGGACCCTGGCTTCTACCGGCAGATCACGGTCATCGGCGCCGGCATGCTGCTTACCCAAGGGGTACTGCTGGCCCTGGGCCTTTTGTGCGGCGCGGTTTTCCGGACTTACCGGCTTGCTGTGTCCGCGGCGATGCTATTGCTTGGACTAAGCTACGGCCTGCTGTTCGCCGCCCAGTATTATGCCTCGCTCTATTTTCTTTCGCCTTTGGCCTATTTCGAAATTTCGCGCACCGCCGCTAACGGGCTCGACAGCCGCTACGTCCTGCTTGCCGTTGCCGTAATCGCCCTGTGCCTGTTTATTACGCTGCGGCTGTACAGAAGAAAGGCCCTGGTGGTGTAATTGAAGTGGCACGCAAAACCGTTTAGTCTCGAGGTTCGAGGTTCGAAGTTCGAGGTTCGATTTAAAGCTACTGGGCAATAAGTTTACTGTTCACGCGTTACTCTTCATCATCGAGCCGGCACGCAAAACCGTTAACCCTGCGCTCATGCTCTTCGAGAAGTCGCTTACGGTTAACGGCTTTGCGTGCCCGGGTTTTAAGGATCAACAAACACTGGCCAGTAACAATTTTCTGTGCGGTAACCGCTAAAGAAGTTTTTTGCCGACCGTTTCCCCGTCGTATGAGAAAAGAGCCTCTTTGCCATCCAAGACTGTTTCCAGATGCACCGGCCGGCCCCAAATTTTAAAGACGTGGGGCAAAGTTTTTTCCACATAAAATACATCCAGGTCAATACCTTCGTGCATATGCTTCAGGTACAGTTCGCCCCGTTTGGCAAAATCGCCGTTTTGCACCGTAAGGTACGGATAACCGCAATTATAAAGATTTTTTATCAGTCCGTCCCGCACCTTTTCCCAGTCTTTATCCACCACTTTCCACTCGTAGCCGACTTTTTGATACAGGTACAGATCCAATTCATCGACCAGTTCCCTGGTCAAATAATTGCGGATAAAAGAAAGGTCGTTTTCCGTTTCCCGGACCTCAAAAATTTTCTTCCGCCCCTCGTTGCCCGGGCGGTTATATCTGGCGCGCTCCTCATCGGTAGGTTGGTCCCAGCGCTTTTCAATGTCTTCAAACATTTTCAGTCCCAGTAAATAAGGGTTAATCGTAAAGCGGGAGGGATGAACCACGCCGGCGTGCATTTTGGCAAATTCAATAGCCTCGTCCGCGGTAAGGTCCAGCTCCCTGATAATCCGCAAATGCCAGTAACTGGCCCAGCCTTCGTTCATTATTTTGGTCTGCATTTGGGGCCAGAAATACAACATTTCTTCCCGCAGCACGGATAAAATATCGCGCTGCCATTCTTCCAGGTCCCGGGCATATTCAGCCATAAACAACAGCAGGTCTTTTTCCGGCCGCCGGGGCAGCGTTTTCTCCTGTTCCCCCGGGCCGCCGCAATTACCGGCGCCCTCCGTCCGGTCCAAATCCCACAGATCGTCATAGGGAGTAGACTCCCGGGTATTTTCAAGTCCGCATTGACCATGACCGCACCGGGCGCCGGCAGAGCAGCCCTGTCCCCCGCTCTTCCCATCTGCTCCTTGCTTTACCGCCGCCGGAGAAATGTGGCGCTGGGGATCTATGTGTTCCTGCACCGCAATGACTGAATCTAAAAAATCCTCCACCTTGTCGCGGCCATACTTGAACTCGTACTCTCTAATCCGGCTTGCCGCCGTGGCCATGTTTTCCACCATTTTTCTGCTGGTGCGCTGAAAGTAATAGTTATTTTTAAAAAAGTCATTGTGGGCCGTCACATGGGCAATAACCATCTTGTTCTGGACCAAGGCGTTGCCTTCCAGCAGGAAAGCGTAACAAGGGTCCGAGTTAATCACCATTTCGTAAATGCGGCTCAGGTTGTAATCATACTGGGTTTTCATTTTATGATAGGCCTTACCGAAGGTCCAATGAGAAAACCTGGTCGGCATACCGTAAGCGCCAAAAGAATAGATAATCTCCGCCGGGCATATTTCAAAATACATGTCGTAAAAATCCAGGTTAAAACCGCGGGCAATAGCCACGATCTTTTCAATCGCCCGGTCCAACACTTCCATTTCATAGTGCGGCTGCAACGGCATCACTCCTTCCATTTATTTCTGGATTGCCTTAACTATTCGATTAATCATTACGGCTGTGAAAAAAACTCTTTAATGCCGGATAAACATCGGTTTTGTCCTTGATGCCAATGCTGGTGAAATGTTCATGCTCGATTTTCCTGTAAGCGTTACGCAACGTGCTGCCATAGTAGTAGGCCCCTTCAATTTCACCATAGCCCACCAGATTGCAGCTCTTGAGCAGTTCTTGCACTAAACGCACACACTGATCATTGTCGGAGGACAGATTGTCGCCGTCGGAAAAATGAAAGGCATAGATGTTGTAATCCTGCGGGCTATACCGCTCCTCAATGATCTCCAGAGCTAGTTGATAAACCGAGGAGCAGCGGGTGCCGCCGCTGGCCCCTTTGGTAAAAAACTCTTCTTCCGTCGTTTCTTTAGCCTCCACATGGTGAGCCAGAAATACAATCTGTACATTTTGATATTTGGTGCGCAAAAAACGGACCATCCAGAAAAAAAAGCTGCGGGCAATATATTTTTCCCAAGGACCCATGGAGCCGGATGTATCCATCATGGCTAAAACCACGGCGCTGCTTTCATACTTGAAGGTCACATCCCAGGTTTTAAAACGCAGGTCATCCCTGGTAATGTCGTATGAGCCGTTTTTTTCACCTTTTAAGGCATTGCGTCTCATCGCTTCCAGAATAGTTCTCTTGCGGTCGATATTGCCGGAAATGCCGGTCTTGCGGACGTCTTTGAATTCCAGCGCTTCGGAAGCAAGCTCCGGCTTTTTTTTCTGCTGCAGGTTGGGTAAACCCAGATCCTCGAAAATCAACTGGGCCAGTTCATCAACGGTAATCTCCGCTTCATAATAATCCACTCCCGGCTCCTCGCCGGCGCCGGGATTTTTACCTTGCCCGTCATTTTTTTGCTGCTCGCTGCCCAGCAGATCTCCTTCCTTGGCATTGCCGTCGCCCTGCCCGCCATACTTGCGGTTGGCGTTATTATACCGAAAATGGTATTCCTCCAAAGAACGGATAGGCACCTTAATCACTTTTCTGCCGTCAGATAAAATAATGCTTTCCTCGCTTACCACGTCGGCCAAATTTTTTTTAATGGCTTCTTTCACTTTCTCCCGGTGGCGTTCACGGTCGATTTCGCCTTTGCGGTGCAAAGACCAATCTTCCCGCGTAATAGTGTATTTATCAGCCATCTATCAAACCCCGCTTTTAGTAAATAATCGACCTGGGTTAATCAGGTATTACATTATATGCGGGCCGTGGAAAAACAGCATTGGGTAAAAATAAATAACCGTAATAACCGGGCGGATCACTCTCCGCCCGGTTATTACGGACTATACGGCGCTAAGGCGCTACTCTAGCCAAGCCCTTTGGCCCTGGCTGCTTTTCTTCGAACCAGCAGCGCCACGGCCATAATTCCCATCAGCGCCAAACCGCCGCCGGTGAAGCTGCTGCTTCCCATGCCGCCGGTCTTAGGCAGTATGCCGCCCCATTTAATGTTGGTAAATTCTACGGCAGTCGTGGTATCTTTTACCACGGACAGATCGCCGGTGACAGAAGCGTTCACCGCACTGCCGCCGTCCACCTTGTAGCTCGCATGGTATCCGGCGGCGTCCTCGCTAATGGTGTACAATCCTACCGGCAGGCCCGTAATGGTCACTGTAGTGTCGCGGGTCATACTAAACCGGCCGCTGCTCAGTCCGTCCGCTGTGGTGGTCAGCGTTCCCGTACCGCCGGTCTTGTCTACGCTAATGCCTTCCGTACTCAAATCAATAGCCGTTCCGTCACTCTGGATGGTGAATGTAAACAGGCCTGTATCTCCGGTATCAGCCACCACTTTACTGACGGTCAGGCTGCCCCGGTCAAGCTCCCGCGGTTCATTGGGCACGGCCAGGGTGGCGTGAAGCAGGCCGGCAATCAGCGCGTCATTGGGATCCAGCTTCAAATCCGGCGGGTAGGCAGCGTCACCGGCGTAAACCGTTATGGCCCTAACCTCCGGCTCCAGGATCACGTAGTAGCGGTCGTCCCTCAGGCCGCGCACGATTTTAAAGTCATCGCCATAGGGCCCGCCCTTAATGTAGAGTTCGCCGCCGCGCACCTCAATAGTGTAATCCGGCGCCGGCGAGTAAGGCTGCGCGGGCGTCAAAGCTTCGTGCAGGACATATTTACCGTCCGTTCCCGGCAATGTTATGTTCGCGACGCCCTCCGCGGTGGTGGTAAAAGAGTCAATCAGCTCGCCGAGATTGCCGGCAGCCTGCTGGTCATAGCGGTACAGCTCAAAGTTAACCTTGGCAACAGGCGCCATTGTTGACGCATTATACTTATTGACCGTGATCTGATACTCCGGCACGGTGTTTCTGGCGTTAACCGTCACTTCCGGCTTGCCGTCGTCAGTCGTGCCGATATCGCACCGGGCGTTTAGTCCCGAGCCGGACTGGTTGTGCGTATTCCCGTTAACGGTCAGGGTGACGCCGTCAAAGTAAATATAGATTGGCGTCGGGTCGGTGACATACCCTTGGGGGGCCCGCAGCTCAAGCAACACATAGTAGCCAGGCTCAATGTCGCACCAGTTTTTCAGCATGGTCACGCCGTCCCTGCCATAACCGTAGACCAACGTATTGCCGTAGCCGTTACTTTGGCCGTCCAGGGTAAAATTGGGGAGGCCTTGATTGGTAACCGTCAACCCTGCCTCATCATACTTGTACAAGGCGAATACCGCCCCGGTAAACCAACCGTCGTCCAGCTGTCCCGGATTGGTTATCGTCTGGCCGAATATCTGCTCCGAGCCGTCCTCGTTATACTTGACCAAGGAAACCCGCGCCAAGGGAGTATTCGGATTTAACTGATTGTGCACTTGACCGCCGTAAATGAAGATATTCAGGTCATTGTCAACGCCGGTTTCCGTGCCCAGCGGTATTTCCACAGTCAGCGCCGCGTCTGCAAACATCCGCAGCTCTCCGCCTGAGAAGACCAGGAACCAGACCCGGCCGACATTGGCGCTGTAATTAGCAGGGGCGCCGGTTTCCACCAACACATAACTGCCGGTGGTCAGCACGGGGCGCTCGCTGTTATCCAGTCCCAGAAACCCGGCGGGCCTCAGCGTTCCGCCAACCTGGGTCCATGTTCCATCCCCCAGGTCAATATTGGAAAAATCGTCATAAATGCTGTCCGACCGGAAAAGCTCAAAGGTACAGCCGTCCAGTGGCAGCGGGTAGTTGGACGCAATGGTCATTTTGATGATGTTCAGCCGGACTTCGTCCGGCGCGTTTACGTTGGTGAGCACCCAGTCGTCGTCATAATTGCCGTTCCAGTCAAACAGTGGCTGCGTCTTGTCTCCCCCATCAAAAGTAAGCATATTGTCCCGGGGGGTGATCTTGACGGTATTTTGCCACTCGCCGCTTTTATTGTTCCAGGGACCGTCCTGGCCGCCGGATTTACTTTCCGTAGCGTTATTGCCCACGAAGTAGTAAAAGGTGAAGGCGTTTGTTCCCGGCGGCAGGCTGAAATCAACGCTGGCGTATGGATCCGACGCATCCGTTCCGGACATTGGCGTACCGGCGCTCCACAGTGGCACAAAGGCCGTCCCGTTCCAGACATACAGTTTGCTCAGCAACTCCTGCCCGTTGTTCTGGTCGTAATAGTCCGTGACATAAATGCGCTGGGCCGGCCAACGGTAGTCTGTGGCCACGAGGGGCAGGTAGTACGGACTGGCCTCCGTTCCGAAATTATCCAGGTAAAAGGCGGGGCTGTTCTGCCCGTTCTGAGCAGGCTTTGTCGCCACGACTTGACCGCCCCAGCCCAGAGTCCCCTGGAAGAAGGTCATTGCGCTTGCAGGATCGTAAAAGGTCGTTACAGGTATTGTCAGCCCGTCGGGGCCGGCAGGATCTGTTCCTACATTGATGGTGTAGTTGTTGTATCCGGCGCAAGCCCCGGTAGCGCAGTAGTATATTTCATTACTGGCAGAGGTGCTGTTGTAGGCGGATATCTCACCTGCGAACAGTACATTTCCAATTGACATCGATCCGGCTGCGGGAGACGCCCAAATGCCGCCAATGTGGATGCGGTCAATATAGGGGGCGGTCACATTGGCGTCGCCCAAGGCCATATCGGTAACACAGTTTGTGATGCCGCCGCTTTGGCCGCCCTTGGACCCTACGGCAATCCCGGCGACATAGGGTGAAAAAAAGATGCCGGACAAGACGGTGTACCTGGCCGGGGCTGCAATGATTGATCCGGATGACTTGCAATTGACCATGGTCAGCCCCGGGCCTGTTCCTGCGCTTTCGTCAAGATAAATACCGGCGCCGTTTTTGGTGCACATCATGTTGACGTAAGCGTTACAATTCTCAAAAACGACTTGCTGACCGGCAGTTAAGCTGCCATTATTGTTATATATTCCCGCTCCGGTGCCTCCCGACGGATCATTGCCGGTGTTTGAGGCATATATAGTATCACCGGTAAAAACGGCGGAGCAGTCGGAAAAAGTAATGCTTGGGATCGATGTTGCGTTGACCATGGCCAACAATCCGCCAAAAGCGTGAATGGTATTTGGAATACCCAGATCGCTAACCATCGGAGCAACGTAGTTGCAATTCACCTGGCAGCGGTCCATTTCCGTCAGAGCGGTTACCCTCTCCACCAGTCCTCCATAGCGGCGGGTGGTACCAACGGTCATTGTATTTGTAAAGGTATAATCCGCTTTACAATTGGCGATTTTATTACCGCCCTTGCTTTCCACAAAGTAAACGCCGCAGGACAAGCCGCCGACAAATGAGATTGAGCTGGTAATATTGCTGCCAGCCAGCAGTTCGTTGTTTTCAAACATTTCCGTGCGGGCGAAGCCGAACACGCCGCCCAAATAGTTGGTGTTTGCTCCGCCGGTTGTCGAAACGTTCAGTTTTGCTTTTACGCCGGATACTTCCTTGGCGAAATTGACATTGGCGTTAGTGCCGCCTACTTGACCCACTAAACCGCCGATGAATAAACTGCCTATGGCAGGGTTGTCGTCAAAACTAAAATTACCTTCGCCGTAACAGTTGATCATTCTCGCTTGGCCGTTAATACTGCCCATATAGTCAACTAACGAACCGACATAATTGCTGCCGTTGGCAACAGTTGGGGCGCTTGAGCCGGAAGACTTGCGCTGCACGGTAAAATCGACGAATGATACGCGGTAGAACACGGCGTCCTCAGTTTCCCGGAATACCGGTTCGGTCATTACGCCGCCGTCGCCTTTAAGCAGATAACCGTTGCCGTCAAAGACTCCGCTGTATGCGGTTGTTGAAGCAACCCAAGAGGAAGGTATGGTAATATCGCTCATCTGTTTGATGTCTTTGTTGGCGTCAATAGCCGCCTTAAACTGGACGGCGTTATAGACCAGCGCGGTATTGGCCGGCAGGGTGAGCCGGCTGCGGGTCGCCTGGTCGGCGCTGTCGTATATGGGCGCGTTTGCGTCCGCGTCGGCGGCGCCATACACTGCTCCGTCCCCGTTATACAGGGTCGGATACACTACCTTCGAGGGAAACAGGTCAAAATCCCGGTTCTGAAAAGTCAGGATCGTGCCCTTGGGATCCGTGGATGTAACAGTCATTTTATGTAGCACGTCGGTACCAAAGGGGACGGTAAGTACATCCACATATTTCCCGGTATTGTTGCGATGATTGTCCTCGGCAACCTGTTTGGCAACCGTGGGGCGCACGTAAAAATACCCGTCGTCCGTCGCTGGAGGCGCTTCCTTTTGCGGCACGGTCACGGCAAAAGTAAATGCCGGCCTTTCACTAACCGTATCCACGTTAATTTGGTTTTCCGAGGTCGGATGGATGAAAAACTGGTCCGCCAGCACTTTGGTGATCAGATCATTCTTGGTGGTCACGTTAACATTAAACGTACCGCCAAGTCCGGCGTTGCCGTTGTATTCCACGTAAAATTCATTGCCCAGCTGGACGGAGGTAATCGGTACCCTGCTGGTGGCCGAGCTATAGAAGCGTACGGCGGAACTGGAATCCTCCACCCTAAGGTTAAAAACCGGCGGGACGTTCTTGGTCGGGCCGCAGTTTAACTGGGCCAGCACGGGATCGCTGCCCGGCGTCCAATCAATCTTGAAGGGGCCGACGCGGGGATTGCTCTCGTCCAGGTGGTAAGAAGCATTCGGATCAGGCTGCGTAAACTGTACGCCAACCTGGGCGCCGATATTGATATCCTGCCCGTCGGCGATGGGGCCCAGGCCCATGAAATCGTTTGCGCCTACCGCGCCGAAATACCTGGTCAGCCAGTCGTCCTGCCATAGGGCGCCTTGGGCGCTCATAGCGGAGTATCTCTGAGGAATGAAGTGGCCCAGGTAGGACCAATAGACGCGCTGCCCGGCGATGTCCCGATTAACGTTGGTGTACAGGATACAGTAACGCAGATCCCGGTACTGATCCACCGTCATCTCGATGCCGCTTTTAATCGCGGTGTTCTCGTTCAGCACATTTTGATGGAATAAGACGTTGTCCTGATTATAGTCGTCAGGATCAGTGTTGTAATAGTAAATATAAGAACCAGGGGCGCTGGTATAATCCTTGTGGGTGCAGAAGGTGTCCAGCCAGAAATCGTAGGTATAGGGAGCGCCGGGCCGTACGGCTCCGTACCCGTACATATGATAATAGTTAAACCCGTTCCTGGCGCCGCCGGTCAGATAGTAGTCCCCCGGGATGATCACGGTCCCGCCGTTTCCGGCCGCGGCGATAATCTGGTTTGTTGCGTCGGTGACGCTGTATTCAGCGCTGTTAAAAGTCGACGCAATATTAACCGCCGTACCGCTGGGGGTGGCATTGCCGCTGGTTAAATCGATAACGGACATGTAAACGCCGCCGGTGTATGGGGACGCCGGAAATTTATAGCTGATTGTTTCGGCGCCGGCGGCGCCGCTGACTGACGGGCCGGTTAAATCCGGGAAAACGGTGGCGAAGGCATAATTAAAGTAGGCGGGATTATAACTGAGGGTAATATCCCATGACGCATTGGTGTAATCGGTGTTAATCCCCGCTGCGTTCATAATCGCGATAAAGTACAAATCATCCCCCGGGGCAACTGACTGGGACAGGGGGTAAACTTGTGTTTGAATCTGCCCGTTGCCTGCGCCGGCCGCCGAAAGCGGCTGGATATTGGCCACGGCGGGAGACGGGCTCCCCTGCGGCTGATTGAGTTGCTCCAATGTCGGCTGGGTTTGCTCCGGCGCCGCTGCCGGAGCGGCAGCCACAGCCGGCTCCGGATCGGCAGCAGGCAACTGCTCGTCCGCCGGCGCCGCGCTTGCTGTACTTGTTTGCCCGGCCTCAGATACCGCGGCAGGATCGGAAGAGTCAGACGCAGCATAAGTGTCTGCCCGCACTGATGTTGACGCCGGATGCGAATTTGGCTGGGTCGTCAAGTCTGCCTGGTCGGCAGTCGGGTCAGCCGGGTCGGCAGAATTGCTTTCTGCCGGGGCAACTGATCCGGACAGGCTGCTTTCTGCCAGGCCGATTTCTGCCGGGCTGTTTTCTGCCGGGCTGTTTTCTGCCGGCGTAATCGTCACAGATTCGTTTAAACTACCGGATACGGCGGATACCTTCAGGCTGCCTGTCGTTGCCGTTAACAGCTGTATCGTCGCGCTCTTAGGCAAGCCTGGCGCCCAGGCAAAGGACAGGGTATGAGTGGATTCATCATAATGCACGGCAGTCATGTTAGCCGGCAATGAGTCGGCAAACATGAGCCCGGGAGCAAAGGTCAAGGTAGTCCGGTCACCGCCTCCGCCGCCCTGGCTGAGGAGCAAAGGGAATGGGCGCATAGGTTCGGCCGTACCGCCTAGCTGCAGCGTGATCCCCGTATCGGACAGCCCGAAAGTGTTATTTAGCGCAGGCAGCCTGGTTGCTGCCACAACCACTAACAGAAATACTAAGGCAAAAAAAATGACCCTTCTTTTACGACGCTGATAATTCATCATTACTGGCGCGTGCCTCCATCAGCTGTGGATATATTTGGTATGTCGCGGCTTATATTTACAAATATCAATTATAAGATTCGTCCGGCACGGCCGATTTTTAGGGTAAAAAAATTTTTGTGCAAAATTTATTTTTTTTCCAATAACTTATCGATCATCGCCCGGTTAGCCAGCTGCTCAAAAGTATCGTCCAGTGCTGCCAAATAATGATTCTGTCCTTTTTTGCGCAGGGCCAGGGTAATTAAAAGATCGGTCAAGAGCGGGTTTTTGGGCAGCAGCGGCCCGTGCAGATACGAGCAAAACACGTTTTTATACCTGGCGCCCTCGGTTTGATCAACCCCGTTATTGCCGCCGCCATAGGCCACCCGGCCCAGAGGCGTCAGATCGTTTAAAAAAGTTCTGCCTCCGTGATTTTCAAAGCCCACCAATCTGGTTTTCAAGCCGTTCAGTTCGGCGTCAACAATCACATTGCCAATCAGCCGGCCGTCACCGGCTTCAGTGTAATGGCTCATTAAACCCAGCCCGGGAACTTTAGTGCCGTCAGGCAGCCGATAATACTGCCCTAACAGTTGATAGCCGCCGCAGATGGCCAGTACCGCCAAACCGTTTTCCACTGCCGCCCGCAAGCTGTCCAGCCGGTTCATCATATCTTCGGCCATCAGGCCCTGCTCCCGGTCCGAGCCGCCGCCTAAGAACAAAAAATCACAGTCTTCGAATTGCACCCGGTCCCCCAGGTTGATTTCTTTAACCCGCACCTGTATGTCACGCCAGCGGCAGCGCTGAACAAAGGCCGTCACATTGCCCCGGTCGCCGTACAGGTTAAGCAGATCAGGATACAGATGGCAAACGGTAATCGTCACGGCTATTCACCCTCTTCGCCTGGCGGCTTAAAATTTTTTCCACCGGCCATAATGCCGTATAAGTGGTTAGAATACTTACGTTCTCTCCCTCGCCATGCAGCACTTGCTCCACCGCCCGGCGGCAGTCTTTTTCGATATCCACCATCCAGACCGGCAAACCGGCGTATTTAAGGCGCAAAGCCATATCCTCGGCCCGCTGTCCCGAGCAGATAAACCGGCTGAATTTTTCCGGCCGCAGGGCCAGCATCTCAAAATCCACATCCCAGAGCCAGGAGATATCCCGGCCGTCGGCGTCGTTGTCATTAATGGCAAGCAATACTTCCTGCCTGGCGTCACCCTGGTTCCCCAACAGAACAGCCAGGGCCCGGTTGAAACCGGCCGGATTTTTGACCAGGTTCAAAAGCACCGGCCGGTTATTATAATGAAAAATTTCCATCCTGCCTGTCGCCGGCAGATACTCGCCAAGGGCGGCAAAAGCGGTTGGCGGTTCCACCTGCAAGGCCAATGAGGCGCATAATGCCGCCAAGGCGTTATAGAGATTATGCAAACCGCGCACCGGAACGGCAAGTTCCCGCCTGCCGCCGCCATATCTAACCATCGCCCTGACGCCGCTCTGCTCCTCCAATACCGCCGAGGCTTCCAGGTCGGGACAGGGGCGGGCGAATCCGCACCCGGGACACAAGTAATCACCCAGTTGACTGTAAATATAAACGGTGTACTGCAAAGTTGTTCCGCACAAAGGGCAAAACTTAGCCTCCCGGCTGGATGAAGCGCCGCCGGACAACTCCGGCGCCGGCAAAACGCCGTAAAACAAAGCCGGCAGACCTGATTCAACCGCCAGCCGCGCCACCAACGGATCGTCGCCGTTAAGAACCAGGGTTTCCTGGCCGGCAAACTTTTTTAAAGCCGCCAGAACTTTTGTAATCGTGGTATCAAGCTCGCCGTAACGATCAAGCTGATCGCGAAAAAAGTTGGTTATCAGCACCAAATCCGGCTTAATCCAGCCGGCAAGCAAAGGAAAAACGGCCTCGTCCACTTCCAGCACGGCATAATCGCTGTCAATCCGCCCCGCAACGTTCCCGGCGCGGACAAAAGCAGTCACAATTCCGGTCATCAGATTGGCCCCTTCCCAATTGGCCACCACTTTATTACCGGATCGCCGCAAAATACCGGTCAACATATTGCTGGTGGTAGTTTTGCCGTTGGTGCCAATAACCATAAGCACCCCTTTACGGGGCTGATGGCGGTAGTATTTTAAAATATCCGGACAAATACGCAACGCCAACCGGCCGGGCAATGAGGAACCCCTCCCCCGGCCGGTTAAACGGCTGGCCGTCATGGCCAGCCTGGCCACAATAACAGCCAGTATTAAACGCAAACGCATAATTTACTCCTGTAAGAGCATCATTGCTCGCTTGGTTCAGTTTGTTTTTTGATAATAAACAATCCCGTCCCGCTTATTGCTGCGGACCAACCGGTATTCCATCATCCAATCCAGGTTGGCCTGAATCTCGGATAAACCCAGAAAAACACTCCAGCCGTGAATGCCTGAATATACTTTACGGCATAATTGGTATACATTCAGCTCGCCGCCTTTGAGCCGGTTCAGGATCAGGTTAACCTGCTGTTCATGGTGTTCGCGCACCCCGGCTATAACGCCGTGATAATCACTGAACACACCGCCGTGTCCCGGAAATACAACCGATATATCCAACTTTTCCACTTGTTTTAAACCATCCAGGTACTGGCCCAGGGTGGGCAAACGCCGGCCGGGATGGTCAGGGTCCGGTTCCAGAAGGGGGTTGGGCGAAATATGCGAGATCATAAAATCGCCGGAGAAAAAGAACTTCTGCTCCGGGCTATAAAAACATAAATGGCCCGGGCTGTGCCCAGGCAGGTGAAGCACCTGCAGCGCCCCTTCATCAAACTCCAGCCAATCGCCGTCAGTCAGGGTCCGGACTTTTTCGACGGCCATATTGACGCCCGGCATTTCATTTCGATCATCCTGGATCACTTGGAGTTCCTCCAAGCCAATCCCCATTTCCAGCAGGTAAGGTACCCGTTCGCCAATGATCTCTTCAAATTTAGCCATCTTTTGGAACTCTATTTCATGGCTCATGGTTACGGCGCCGGATAACGCGGCGATTTTAGCGGCCATCCCGGCGTGATCCGGATGGCTGTGGGTGATCAGCAGCCGCTCGATATCATTTATGTCTACGTTCAAAAGGGCCAGCATATGCCGCAGCACTTTGTATGCTTCCGGCGTATCCGCGCCGGTATCAATCAGGGTCACCGGGCGGTTTTTAATCACATAAATATTCACCGGGCCCACCCGATACGGCGTGGGCAATGTTATTTGGTAAACGCGCAGCATAACCTTGTTCTCCTCTCTTTGCTAGGCGGCGGCGCCGGAGCAAGGAATAATCAGCCACTGTTACTAATCGGTTTACCTTCCTCACCGCACCCCGGGGATAACCAGGGTCGTTATATATTCATCCTCTCCACGAGTGGTCCGGGCCAGAAACATCCAGTGACCCTTGGCGTCAAAAGCAAATTGCAGAACGCCTTGTCCGTCGGTCAAAAGCTCACGGACAAAACCTTCGCCGTCATAGATATGATAGGTGGCCAGGAGCATGGTTCCCGCCAGGGGTTTCCCGTCATCCAGCACGGTTAAATCAACCGTATCGCCGGCGTGAAACTCGCCGCAATCTCCCGGCACAATTTCCAATCCCCGGTTCAGAGCCACGCCGTGTCCGTGCACATGATGGCCAAAGGGCACCATCACCCGGGCCAGATAATGACATTTACCGGCCTGATGCTCAGCTTGAGCCATATAAACGCCTTCCGGCCCGCCGTCAAAAACAAGTTCATAATTAAAACCATCCCGATCTAAAACAACGGGCACATTATACTCGTGCCCGCCCGGTTCCTTCACCAGGCCTGTCCAGTTTACCGGCTGCTCGGGCTTGTCTCGCTTCATCGCCGGGCCCCAGAGCACTTTTACCCTGGCGCTGTCGCCATGGTGAAAATGAAGGTGCGCCGGTTCCAGCCATAATGCGGGCCTGCTGCCAAACTGTTCCCCGTGCATAAATACACCTGCCCTTAAGAATGTAATATTTTTATTATATAGCATTCTCTTGATTTTACAAGAAAATCGCCGTTCGTTATTCAGCGCCCGGAGCATTTTTTTCATGCTCCGGGCAGCAATCCAAGCAAATACCGCAGTTCTTACCCGCGCAGTTCTTTTGCCGGTAGGTCAGTCGGATATGACACAAATCACAGTCCTCCTTTTCCGGCATGCATGGTTCCGGATGGATAATCACATGTAAGGAAGGGATCCGGATACGCAGATCCGACTCAATTTGATCGCACAAGGCGTGGATGGAAACTATTTGTTTATCCTGGGGCACCACCAGGTTAAAGTCAAGATGTTTTTCCGGACCGGCCTTACGGGTGCGTAAATTGCGGTAATCCACACACAAACCGTCGTATTTTTGCAATACTTCTTTAATGGCCTTCTCGTCCTCGTCCGGCAGCCTGACGTCGAGAATACTGCCCACCGACTCCCGCAGCAGATCGAAAGCCGCTTTCACGATCATCAGCGCCACCAGTATGGCAATAATCGGGTCGATGATATAAAGCCCGGTCAGTTTGATGGCCACAATACCCACCAATACTCCCAGCGAAGTAATGACATCGGTACGCAGATGCCAGGCGTCGGCGGCCAGAGCGGGGGAATCAGTTTGTTTGGCCACACGCATCAGGCGCGAGGAAACATACAAGTTCGCTGCCGCCGAAACGCCCATGATCACCATGCCCAAGCCCAATGACTCTACCTTGTGGGCTGTATACAGTTTGGGCACAGCTTCCCTGATGATCAGCAAAGCGGCCGCAAATATCAGCAGCGCCTCAATAATGGCCGCCAGGTTTTCAAACTTACCGTGTCCGTACTGGTGCCGGTCATCGGCAGGTTTGTTGGATTCTCTTATGGAAGCATAGGCGATAATCGCCGCCATCAGATCAAGTCCGGAATGTATCGCTTCCGAAATAATGCCGATGGAGTTTATGGAGAGTCCCACCACCAGCTTGCCGGCTGTCAAAATAGTATTTGAGATAATAGATAAACGGGCAACTTTTGTTTTCTCCCGCACGTCCATAGTAATTCGCTCCCGGAAAAATCTGAACACCTTAGCCGTAAATTAATGCCCGGAGTCATCATCTTTGTACAAACCAGGATGAAGTCCCGCGGGCATAACCACTGCTGTAACGGCCCGGCCATTTTGAAACCGGTAATTGCGTCCATTGCAATATAACCACTCTAATATAACATATGTTGGCACATCATTCAATGATTACAATTAACCGTCATCTTCCCCCAGTTACTGTTCCTGTTCCGTTACTCTTCAGCATCAAAGCCGGCCCGCCAAACTATTAACCATGCGCTCATACTCTCTGAGAAATCGCTTACGGTTAATAGTTTTGCGGGCCGTATTCACTTTGCGTTTGACTAAACACTGCATAGTTTCGAACCTCGAACCTCGAACTTCGAACATCGAGTCAACCGTGCGCTCATACTCTTCGAGAAATCGCTTACGGTTAATAACTTTACGGGCCTGGGCTACGGGTACTAACAAACGTTGCATAGTTTCGAACCTCGAACCTCGAACTTCGAACATCGAGTCAACCGTGCGCTCATACTCTTCGAG
>JGI20166J26741_10146671_pt1 | contig 17123 bp, 8 predicted proteins | sample TergutCu122P5_FD_26741 | JGI IMG/M metagenome (IMG submission 26741)
TGCCAGTAAATTCCGGACCAGCCTGCGCCCTGAGCCATCTTCGCGCTGTAAGTAATCTTGATGCATGTGTTTCCGCTTCTGGGCATTTCCGTGCTTGCAAGATTAAGCTTTAAATCGCCGTAATCTCCCATCCAGCCTGAAGGAGCAAAATGATTTTCCTTCGAGTTGTTTTCGACATAAACCGCAAAAGGTTTAAATGCCGGCGCTGCCGGCGCCGCAAAAGATAACGCTGCCGCCGTTGTCATGAACAATGCTGCCAAAACGAATGACGAAATTTTTTTCATGGCCTTTCTCCTTTGTTTTTTCGGCGCTTATGCCGCGCCGTTAGTTATAAGACTTTCCGCGCTGCGAAAATGTTACATTGATTCAATGTTACATTGATCCAATGTTACATTGATTCGCTGTTACATCTCTTCGTTCTTTTTAGCTTCGTACTCTTTCAGAAGCCGCGAGTACACGGCTTTTTGATTGTCGTCAAGTATCCCTTTTATGTTTTCCCTCATTATGTGAAGCTGCATCTGTATTTTCGGATTGACTGTGTGCATTATTTTGTCTATTGCGGCTCTGTTATCTGCAAGTATGTTGAAAAGAAGCGCCTTTTGCACGTCGCTTAAGCCAAGTTCTTTTGTGAGAGGCTCCAGCTTTTCAAACTTGTACTGAAAATCATATTCGGCCTTTTTATACAGAAACTGCCTGAGGGCAAAACCGCTGACAAAACCTATGGCAAATATGACAATGCAGGCGATGATTGCTTTTGTTTTTATTGAAATGGCCATTTTACCGTCCTGTTACGAGTTTTTCATTGCTCATGTTTACTGCGGCGCTTTGCAGCACGTAGCGGTTGAGCGCGGCTATGCTGCCGCCGGATGCAGTCGGCTGCGCAACGGCCGGCGTAAAATAGTCAAAAGCTATTATTATGCCGAATACAACCAAAGATACAAGAACGGCCGCTTTTGCCGCGCGGAAAAAAGTCTCAAAAAACGAGGCAAGGCCGGCTCCGGACTCTATCTTTGCCATTACGGACGTTTCAAAGCCGGCCCTTGCCGGCATTTTTTTCAGCGACAGAAGCGACAAACGGAGATTTTTAAGTTCGGCCGTCTCTTTGGCGCATCCGGCGCAGGAAGCGCAGTGCTTTTCAAACAGTTCTTTTTCGGCCGGCGTAAGAAGCCCGTCGATGTAAGCGCTGACCTGGTTGCAGAAGTTTTTGCAGTTCATTTCCTTTCCTTTTTTTCTATGATTTGTTTCAATTTATTTCTTGCACGAAACAGCCATACTTTGACTTTGTCCTGCGATATTTTCATTATCCGCGAAATCTCTTCGTAAGACATATCTTCAATGTCGCGCAGCGTGAGTATGATCCTGTATTTGTCCGGCAGCTCCGTTATGCTTTTGCGCATCATGTTCTGGGTTTCCGAAGAGACCATAGCTTTTTCTATGTCCGCTTTCGCATCTGCCAGAATATCGGCAAGCGATATGTCCTCCGCATTGGAGATCTCAGCGTCAAGCGAGAGAACGTTCGTTCTCCTTTTTTTAAGAGCAGTGTAGCACTCATTTACCGTAATTCTGTAGAGCCATGTGGAAAAAGCCGCTTTTTCTTCAAAAGAGCCGATATTTGCGTAAGCTTTTACAAAGACGCTTTGCGCTATATCGTCGCTTTCCGCCGCGTTTGCGCAGAAAGAAAACGCAATGTTATATACTCTGTCTTTATATTTGGTTATCAAAGATTCAAACGCCTCAAGACGTCCGTCTTTTGAAAACCTGACCAGCTCCGAATCGCTGAGCATTCTAAACTCTCACTTGTTATTTAGACTGATTTTGCAGTTAAAAGTTACACTTTTAACGGCAGGTAATAGTTAAAAATTAATAATTAATAGTTTTGGTGTTTTCGCCATGCGAAAACCTGATTATTTAGATTTCGGCAAAGCCGAAATTCAATAACTATTCACTATTAATTTTTAACTATTAATTGTTTTTGCCGTTATTTCGTACATTGCTATCGAAGCCGCAATCGCCGCATTTAGAGATTCGGCTTTTCCGGGCATCTCTATTTTAAAAAGTGTATCGGCCATGCTTTGCGTTTGGCTTTCAAGGCCTTTTGCCTCATTGCCTATCAATATGGCGCTTTTTTGCGAAAATGCGCAATTTTTCAATGCTTTTTTGCCTTTCAAGGACGCTGCGTAAATTGAAATTTTGTTCTCTTTCATAGCAGCGAGCGTCTTTGCAATATCGGCTTCATCTATTACCGGAATATGAAAGAGAGAGCCCATGGTTGAACGTATGGTTTTAGCGGAGTATATGTCCGCGCTTCCTTTTGAGACAAACACTGCTTTCGCGCCAAAAGCGTCTGCGGAACGGATGATGGTTCCGACATTGCCGGGATCTTGAATGTTTTCCAAAACTATAAACAGTCCGGTTTTTTTAAGTATTTTTTCCGTATCGTAATGTTTTTTTTCAACCACTGCCGCTATCCCCTGTGGAGCCGGGGTTGAGGAAAGCTTGTCAAAAATCTTTTCAGATACTTCAAAAGTGTCCGTATTTTCAATGAGTTTTCCATTATAGGCCGAAGAGACAAAGAGCTGCTTTATATTCCACTCTTTTGATATTTCCAATACCTGTTTTTGCCCTTCGACAAGAAAAAGCCCGCTTTCGTCGCGGAACTTTTTGTTTTTTAGAGAAACCGCATTTTTAAAACTCTGGTTTTGCGAACTTTCTATAATCATGGGTACTTTTTACCAATTATTGCCGTAAAAAGCAACGGCGATGCGAGGATGCGAAGAGGCATGGATGCATGGCAACAGCAAAATCTACAGACGTATTGCGGGCCTGACCCGCAATCTTGTTGTTGTCGTTTTGTTTTTACTTAGCATCTTCGCATCCTCGCATCCCTGCATCGCCGTTGCAGTCCGTCGTTTAAAAATATATAATATCGCCCATAAATCATACAAAACCGGAGTTATATGGCCATACCTTTTGAGCTGATACTTTTCGGCGCCGCGCTGCTGGTTTTTTTCAGCGTTTTTGCAAGCAAGGGTTCGGAGCTCGGCGTTCCGGCCCTGCTTATTTTTATTCTTGTCGGCGTGCTTGCGGGCTCGGAAGGCATCGGCAAAATTCAGTTTGAGAATTACGCTTACGCAAACTATATAGGCATAGTCGCTCTTTCATACATACTTTTTTACGGGGGCCTCAGCACAGGCTGGAAAGATATAAAGCCGATACTTAAAACCGGAATTGTGCTTGCTACGCTTGGCGTTCTTATCACCGCCGTGATCATGGCGTTTTTTGCAAGCTTCATATTTCATATGGGATGGAAAGAGTCATTTTTGCTGGGCGCGATAGTTTCTTCAACGGACGCGGCGGCGGTGTTTTCGGTTTTGCGTTCAAAAAATATTACTCTCGGCGGCAAACTGCGCTCGCTTTTGGAGTTTGAATCGGCAAGCAACGATCCGATGGCCGTTTTTCTGACTATCAGCGCGCTTATGCTGATAACAATTCCCGGCGAAACGCCGTTTGACATGATTCCGGAGTTTGTGCTTGAAATGGGCGTGGGTCTTATTTTCGGGCTGGGATTAGGCTGGTTTTCCGTAAAAATAATAAATAAAATAAATCTCGATTACGACGGACTTTACCCCGTGCTTTTTACGGTTATCGTTCTTTTGATATACTCCGCGGCAAGCATTTTTAAAGGCAACGGATTTTTGGCGGTGTATGTGGCCGGCATAGTCATCGGCAACAAACGCTTTATACATAAAAACAGCCTGATACGTTTTAACGAGGGCATATCATGGCTGATGCAGATAACGATGTTTGTTGCTCTGGGTTTGCTGCTCAACCCGTCGGAACTTTTGCCATACATAAGCGCGGGTATTGTGGCGGCGCTGGTTTTGATGTTTGTGGCAAGGCCTGTGGGCGTGTACTTATGCACGGCGTTTACGAATATGAAGTTTAACGAAAAAGCCATGGTATCATGGGTAGGGCTTCGGGGAGCTGTGCCGATTATTTTGGCGACGTTTCCGTTCGTTTACAATATACCGGATTATAGAAAAATTTTTAACATAGTTTTTTTTATAGTGTTTATTTCGGCTCTGGTTCAAGGCATGTCGATCGGGAAAGTGGCTGATTTTTTAAAAGTGAGCCGTCCGCTCGGGGCAAAGAGGCGTTATCCCATAGAGTTTGAACAGATGGCCGGCATAAACGCCGATTTGTACGAGATAATGATTCATCCGCAGTCAAGCGCCGTGGGAAGAAAGATAGTCGATCTGCACCTTCCGCCAAAAAGCCTGGTAGCTCTTATTTCAAGGGGCGAGGGATTTTTGATACCGAACGGTTCTACCGTGATAAAAGACGGCGACATATTTTTGGCGCTGGGAGCAAATGAGGATCTTGCAAAAATTCAGGAAATCGTAAATCAAAAAAGTGAAAAAACGGAGGGAAAATGAAAAATTTTTTGACGGCGGCCATTATGGCTGCACTGTTTGCTTCAAACTCTTTTGCCGTAAGCCTCATACCAAGGATCGGCGTTGACATTCCGACTTCGGTCGATTACAGCAAAGGCAGAAATCTCAATGAAGATGCCAAATTGGGCTTTAACATCGGCGCGGAACTGCGCGGAGATTTGTCTAAACATTTCGGCTGGGGCGCCGGACTTGAATACAATTTCCCCAGAGGACTGAGAAACTGGAACGGCCTAAGCAATATAGACGACAGCGATTTTTCTTTCCTGCCTGTTTTCATTTCAGCGCTGTGGTATCCGCTCGGCGATTGGGACAAAGCCAGGCCCTACGTCAAAGTCAGCGGCGGATATAACTTATTTGCCACAAACCAGATGGGCAGCGGCATGTCAGGCAGCTGGTACTGGGGCGGCGGCATAGGCGTAGAATACAAAAATCTTGCCGCCGAGTTTTTCTCATCGCAGCTTTACGCGACGTACAACGATCCGGATAAAACGGACATGAGATACACAAAAATGGGCTTTACGCTGGGATATAAATTTAAAATATAAAGAGATGCCAAGATGCGATGAGGCGAGGATGCATGGCAACGGCAACGGCCTGTTCCTCTCACTTGTCAGGGAGAGGAACAGGCGAAGCCTGAAGGTGAGGGCGGCTGTTGCTTCGCATCCTCGCCTCTTGGCATCCTCGCATCTTTTTTAACAGGAGAAATAAAATAAAATGTCAAAATTCGATCTTGTAAAAACAAAAGAGTGGCGCAAACTTGCGGAGCACCGCGACAAAAATAAAGATCTGCACATGAGAGAACTTTTCAAAGACAGCAAAAGATTTGATGAGTTTTCTATCTATAATGCAGATTTAGGCATAACATTCGATTATTCAAAAAACATTGTAAATTCAGAGAGTTTTGCGCTTCTTACTGATTTCGCAAAAATGGTAAAAGTCAGGGAATACGCACAGCGTATGTTTTCCGGCGAAAAGATAAACTGGACCGAAAAGCGCGCGGTTTTGCACACCGCTTTGAGAAACAGGAGCAATAAGCCGGTTTATGTTGACGGCAAAGACGTAATGCCTGAAATAAACGCGGTGCTTGAGAAGATGAGAGTTTTCAGCTCTGATTTAAGAAGCGGAAAGTGGAAAGGAGCAACCGGCAAGAAAATAACTGACGTAGTTAATATAGGTATCGGCGGATCGGACTTAGGTCCGAAAATGGTCTGCGAAGCCCTGAAATACTACGCTGACGGCCATGCTGTCCACTTTGTTTCAAACATTGACGGAGCTGATATTTATGAAACGCTTAAAAAACTAAGTCCCGAAACCACTCTATTTATAGTAGCCTCAAAAACCTTCACCACGCTTGAAACAATAACAAACGCAATGTCCGCAAGAGAGTGGCTTGTGGCAAAACTCGGGCTCAAAGCTGTCGCCAATCATTTTGTCGCGCTGTCCACAAACACAAAAAAAGTCAAGGACTTTGGCATAGACGAAAAAAATATGTTTGAGTTTTGGGATTTTGTCGGCGGCAGGTACTCGCTGTGGTCAGCCATAGGGCTTCCGATAGCGTGTTATATCGGGTTTGAAAAATTTGTCGAACTTTTGGAAGGCGCGCATTATATAGACAACCACTTTTTAAATACGCCTTATGAAAAAAATATTCCGGTAATCATGGCGCTTCTGGGTTTTTGGTACAACAACTTTTTCGGAGCGGCAAGCCACGCCGTGTTGCCTTACAGCCAGTATCTCCACAGATTCACCGCCTATTTGCAGCAGGGCGACATGGAGAGCAACGGCAAGACAGTAAATATCGAAGGCGACAGAGTTGACTACGAAACCGGCCCGATAATCTGGGGAGAACCCGGCACAAACGGCCAGCACTCTTTTTACCAGCTCATACACCAGGGCACAAAGTTAATTCCGTGCGACTTTATAGGCTTTGTAAATCCTCCGGAAAGAGTAGGAGACCACCACGAAAAACTCATGGCCAACTTCTTTGCGCAGACTGAAGCTTTGGCTTTCGGCCTCGGCAAAGAAGCGGTGATAGAAAACCTAAAAAAAAGCGGCGCTTCGGAAGCGGACATAAAAATGCTCACGCCGCATAAGATTTTTGAAGGCAACAGGCCGACAAACAGCATACTTATAAACGAGCTTACGCCAAAGACTCTCGGCGCGCTGATAGCTTTATACGAGCACAAGATTTTCACCCAGGGCGTACTCTGGAGAGTAAACAGCTTTGACCAGTGGGGCGTTGAACTCGGAAAGGCTCTAGCCAACGTAATTTTGCCCGAACTCCAAGGCAAAGCCGACAACGAACACGACGTTTCGACGAAAAGACTGATTAAAACCTTTAAAGATGCCAGGATGCATGGATGCGAGGATGCGAAGTAACGGCGAAACTGCAGATAAGGGATAGAATAACAGCTGTTTCAACGCATTTTTGCTCTGCTGCTGTTGTCGTAGCCTATCTTCTTCGCATCCTCGCCTCTTCGCATCTTAAATGTTTCACAATTTTTTCACGCCCGCAGTATTGTAAAATGGGGCAATATAGGCTATAAATCTTGTACTTATGAAAAAACTCCTGTCTTCAATCATCTGTTTATCGCTTTTTTTGCCTTTGGCGGCAGGCAGCGCCGATGCAAAAAACATTTATAAGGCATGCCAAAATACCGGCATCGCGGGCTACTACGCTTTTATGTCCGATGCCGCTTTTAAAATGGTGAAAGTCGTTTTCCAGGATTCCTTTAAATCGGCAGCCGAAGCCTCAAAAGCCGCTAAAAAAGAGTCTCCTGCAAATAAACAACAGGAAAGAAGCGGGAATAGTAAAGCCGTTATTCCCAACATAGCCGCGCAAAAGACTATTAAATCAGCAAACGCTCAAGCGTTTTATTATGCGCCGGCCGTTCTGTACGAGAGGCTTATCTTTTACGGTTCGAGAGGTCCGTCCGGCATGTTGGAAAGTTTCTGGCTTATACTTCTTATGACGCTTATGATTTTAAGCGTGAGAAAAAAGGACAACTGCGCTATTTTTGCGTCCGACGTATTTTTTAAACACCCGGTCATGCTTTAGACCGGGTGTTTTCTTTTTTGCCATTGCCTTCGTCGTCATTGCGAGGAACGAAGTGACGAAGCAATCCAGAAAAAAAGTAAAAAAGAAAATTTTATTGTCTAGATTGCTTCGCCCTTTCAGTGCTCGCAATGACATCTAAAATGTAAATAAAACAAAAAATATTTTCCGGAGGGAAAAAATGTTTAAACTATTGAGGCCGGCGAAACTAAAAAAGATTGTCGCTTCATTGACTGCGGCATCGCTGCTGCTTACGGTGTTCGCATCGGGAGGCTTTGCCGCGCCCGCGCAGCCTGTGCTGCCGGCTGCAAATGCGCTTCCGGCATTAAACCCGAGCAGTATGTTAATACCTTTTAATCTGGGCCGCATAACTGATGCGCTCAATGCCGGAAACAAAAGGATTATCGTAAACATACAGGATCTGCACGCCCACGAAGAGACGCAGAGAAATATAAGCAGCATACTCTCGATGCTGGATGCCAAATACGGCATAAACAGAATATATCTGGAAGGCGCCGCAGGGCAGCTTGACACGTCGTGGCTTGCCGGCATAAAAGACGAAAACTTTAAAAATGCGGCGATAGACGCTTTGCTCAGAGACGGCAAACTTACCGGCGCGGAACTTTACTCAATTAAAACCGGCAAAACGAAAATTCTTTACGGCATGGAGAACAAAGAACTCTATCTCGGCAACTTCAAAAGGCTTGGCGAAATATATAAAAAACGCGGCGAGATAAAGGCCGCGATGCCTGTGATAAAGCTTCAGCTTGAAAATGCCGCGCAGCAATATTACGGAAAAGAAAATAAGAAATTCCTCAGAATGCAAGGCAAATACCAATCCGGCAAACTCAGTTCCGCCAAATACCTCAAACATCTGGTTTCAAAAGCTTCGGAAAGCGGCGTGAACCTTTTCAATTACCCCGCGATAACGGATTTTGCAAAAATAGCCAAAATACAGAGCTCGTTTAACGCCAACAAAATCAACTCGCAGCTGTCGGAACTGATGAACGGGCTTAAGTCCTCAATGCCGTACTCGCAGTACAAGACCATAGCAGATTTCTCCGGCAAAGACGAGCAGCGCGGAACATTTTATCTGGCGCTTTCCGACGCATACTACAAGTACGGAAATACGGGAAAATATGCCGAACTCGAGAAATTCTTCGACTTCATAAGGCTTAACCAGTCGATAAACCCTATAGATCTTGTCAACGAAGAAAAACAGCTCGCCAGAGAAACAATGTACCGCTTTGCCAAAACGAACGGAGAAAAAGAAATAATATTTCTCTCCGACATGTTCGCTTCCCTTTCCGACTATCTTGACAACAAAATATCCGCCAGAGATTACGAGTTTTTCGAGAAAAATCTTCCCGAGTTTAAAACCCTGTGGGAAAAATACGTTGATGTTTCGGGACTTCCCGAACTTACCGCGTATTACGATCTTTTTGACGAGTTCTACAAAGTAAACGTTGAAAGAAACAGATATTTTCTCGAACAGATAACCGGAAAACTCCCGGAAAAAGCGCAGCAAAAAGTAAGGCTTGTAAGCGGCGAAGATCAGAAATCGGCCGCTGCCCTGCTTGACGGCGCAAAAGGAATCGACGTCGTTATAACCGGCGGCTTTCACACCAACGACCTCGCAAAGCTTATGGGCGACAACGGCTACAGCTACGTGGTAATCACGCCTAACGTCACGCAGGATACCGCGCTTTCCGATAAAAACTACGAAAACAACATACTCGAACAGGCCGCTGTCGCGAACAATACTTTCAAAGATATGGTTTTGAGCTCAATATTTAATTTTTCCGCAAAATCCGGCGATCCGGCTCCTTCTATAGTTTCGCGCGAACTGTCTTTTCAGCTTTTGGAAGCTGCCGAAAAGACAATAGGTCTTGACGCGTTTAAAAGAGTTTTTACGGATATGGTCTTGGCTGATGCCCAAGAGTTCAAGCAGCTCAATGTTGAAAACATAGTTTTGGACAGCATCGCCAAAGAAGGCGCTTCTTACAAAATAAAATTTTCATACGTAAGAGACGGACAAAAATACGACGTTGAGAAAACCATAAGGCAAGAAGCCGAAAATAAGAACTATGACGTAAAAGAGCAGAAAAAATTTAACATTGCCGGCGCCGCTGTAGTTTCGGCGGCAGCCATTTTACTTTCATTTTTTTCTCTTCCCGCAGGCATTGCGCTCGGGATTGCCGGGCTTTTGTTTCACGCGGCCGGCTATGAAAATGCGCATCTCGTGGACAAAGCCGTTGTCGATTTTAAAAATTACGCTTCACACAAATTGAATGTTTCGCCGGATAAGGTAATTACAAAAACCGATGCCTTAAGAGACATGGAGCTTTTCGGAGGATTAACTCAAGAAGAATACCTGAAAAGATTTGAAGAAAAAATACAGTCAAAAGATGCTTTTCTTCCTGCTCTAAAAAAAGGCATAACGCTCAAAAGCATGTTTGACGAAACCGCTCCGTACGAAGTAAAAAGAGCTGCGGCAACGACGTTTGCTACGGTGAGCAAATCGGTTCCAAACGTGATATACGTAAATCCCATAGCTCTTTATTTTCTCGATGGAGAGGCTCCTTATCTGTCGCGGATTATCATATCAAAGCACGAGCAGCTGCACGTTGCCGGTGGGAAGGGTATAATTGCTTCAATCGCGCGGTTCATTGATATGCGTACAAATGGCTATATGCATATTGCAGAGCGGTGGGATGACATACATGCTTCAGTGGCAAGCGCCTACGGCATTTCTGCGGTTAGTAGAGGCATATTAGCATTTTTCTCTGACACCAACAGCGAGCGCGCTGAACTTAACGAATATGCGGCCGCAATCGCGAGAGTTAAAGGACAAATTGACAGAAATAAGGACAAGAACATAGACATTTCGGCGCAAGTTGACGAATTTATAACAGCTGCTGAAAAATACTTAATTCGTATTAAAGCGTATCCGCAGTTTACGGTCGAATCTCTTGGAACTTATAACAGAAACAATGAAGTCTTAAACAATATTGCCGAATTAACGGGCTATATAAATGCCGTTGCCGTTTATAGACAAGGAATTTTAACAAATCCGGAAGAAACCGCAACGAGACTGAAAAAAATCGCGCAAGGGTGGCAATACGGGCTGGGCGGAAGTATTGGCCTTAAGCAAGACTATCCGGCTGTGTACGATAAATCCGTGAAAGCCGAAGAAATATTGTCTATCGGTTATATGAAAGCAAAACTTACCGAAGATATAAAAGATTTTCTGTTTAATCTGGAGATAAATACGCAGAAAGAAGCAAAATCTTACGAAGAGGTGATTGATAAAGCGGAAAAGTTTATGGATAACTCTGAATCTCTCTTCGGCCTTTTGGAAAATTCGACGCAGCCGGAAGACTTGGATACCATCAACGAGATGTGGAACGCTCTGCCATACGCGATGAAAATTATCAAGAGCTTCTCTTTAAAAGATTACCGCACGAGAGAACTGGCTGTGAGAATGCAATCGTTATGGGAAGCCTCAGCTTCATTCCTTGCAAATAACGGCCGGTCTCAAAAAGCAGATCAAGATACCGAGGCGATCATGGCTATAACTGATGCGTCATTAAGCATCGGCGGGCCGATAAAAAACATTTTTAAATTCTTTAGCTTTGGCAAACTTGCAAAAGATAAAAACGGGAAGCTTGACAAATCAGGCAGAACAATCGGCGAAAAATTTTATGATGAAAATATAGCGCCATGGCGTGAAATGTTTATGGTAGCGGCTGCCGCGGGAAGAGAGCAGGGGAAAGAATGGTTTTTGGGAAAACATACCGCTTACAACAGGGCAGTTTCTATTGTCAAAGCGCTTGACATTGTTTCAAAGCATGACAATCTGACTGCAAAAGAATATTGGGAATCTTTTACTGCGGATGATCACATTAAGTTTAATAAAGCAAAAGAACTTCTTGCAAAATACAGCGCGGAAGAGATAAAGAATGCGCCGGACTTAAAAAAAGAGTTTGAAAAAGGCTGGGAGACAATTACAGCCAACGCGAAGGAAAACGCAGTTTATAAGTTATACAGCGGACACATCCAATTTATAGCAAACCTTGCATTAGCTGTAGCAGGAGCGCTCGAGCATAGGAGATGGAATAAACAACAGTGGGCTGAAGGAAAACCGGAGAGCGCGTTGTCGTTGTTGGGAAACTTTACGTTTTCTGACGGCGCATTATACACTATGATATCCGGCATCGTTTTGTTCATAGTGGGAAGTGTACGGATCGATTCTCTTTACAATGAAAAAAAATCCGGACTGACTTATATGGATAAATATGATATTGGCGATAAGAAGGATTATCGAGAATATAGAGAGTATATGGATGAAAGAATAAAAAATGACCGCAATAAATATTTAATATATTTAAGCATTCCTATGATGATTTTTGGCGCGATTTTTGCCGGTTTCAGCGCCGGCGTTTGGTCTTTCATGGGCTGGGGTTTAATTTTAGTAAGCGCGTTCGCTTTTCTTTTTTATCATAACATGAAAGATGACTACTGGTTTGAAGATTTAGCGGTGAGCTACTTTATTACAGCCGTCATAACAATCATGCTGGGCATTGGTTTGGTAATCGGAACGCCTATTGTCGTGAATAAGAAGATGGAACAGAATAGAAAAATAGCCTTAGAAACGATAAAAAAATATACCGTTGAATCCGGTTCAAGCGCAGAAAGCTTTGATTATACGCTTTTGGAATTATTAAATGACATGGAAAAGCAGATTTTTTCTTCTACCAAATATAATTTTTCAGAAGAAGATCGCATAAAAATATATGAATTGCTAAAAAGCGGGACAAATTTAGATTATGCGCAAATTGCAGGTTATCTTGAGGAAAAAATTCCGGGACAAAAGTGGAAAATTTTGAAAAGTTTGCAAAATTGGGGAATAGAAACAGGAGTATCTCATACTTACAAGTATCAAACGGCAATGCGCGATAAAGAAGTTAAAAAACTTATATTGGAAAAACAAAATATTAAAGTATTCAGACAAATAGACTATGAACTTTTACAAGCCATAGATAAATTGGAAGACACACTCAATTCCGGTTTTAATGTTCGATATAGATTCTCGAACGAAGAGTGCGTGAGAATATACGAATTAGTAAAAAACGGAAGTTATGAAAATATTGCGGATTATCTTTTGGCAATAATGCCTCAGCTTCAATCTTCGGAAACCAGTTCGGAAACCAGAAAAAAGATACTAAATGATGCGTTTAATCTATTTAATATTTTTCACTCTGCCGGCAATTTGCCGTCTGATATGACGTTTAACGCAATAAGAACAGCGGTAACAAAATATTATATTGAAACCGGCTTAAGCACAGATATTATTGATTATGAAATTTTGCAAAAAATGAATAATTTAACAAACAGACTTTCTCTTTATTTAACAGCGGGGACTTCCATTAATCCGCATGAATTTTCAAATGAAGAGTATGTCAAAATATATAAATTGGCTGAAAATAAAGATTATGAGGCGATTATTTCTTATATTGCAAACAAGAAAGGAAAAGAGCTTTACGAAACAATAATAAATTCATTTGTTAAAGAAACATTTTATCTGGAAAAAATCCCGGCTCAGCTGACTTTGGATTCCACAAAGAAAGCGTATATAGACAAGTTAAGCCGTATATTAGGCAGCAGAAGCCGCGCGGAAAAGTTTGCAGCTTCAAAACTCGGGACAAAGATACTCATCGCGGCTTTCGCGCCTTTTTTTGAAAGAAAACATTTGATGAGAATTATGGACGCATTCATGTCTTCTGCGGAAGATAATGTTAAGGTATATGACATGGATGAAGCAAAAGAATTTTTAGGCGGCCACGCGGCATACGATGAAGCCGCGCATGTTCTTGCTCATCCCACAGGGGTGCTGCCGTCAGAACTTGCCGCCGCGCCTAATATTATTAGAGAGTATCAGAAAGGGCTCGATTATGTTATTCAGCCGTCTTTGCGCGCCTTCTATGCCGCGTGGAAATTAACCGGCTCGATGTTCGCCGCAAGGCTTGCCGCAAATATCGCAAATGTCATAACCCATTTCTTTTGGAATTTAACGCATCCCGGAAAGGCTTTGACCGTTGATACTAACAACGATATTGATTTTAGCAGCCCTGAAAATAAAAAGGCGCTGAGTAATCTCGTCAAAAAATTGTTGTTAGACGCAGGCTTAGGTAAGTATGAAGATTGGGTTATAAACGATTCTATAGAAGGAAATTCGGTTACAATAGCCGGACACAGCGTGTATGTGAGGGCTGACAAATATTGGCAATTAATTTCTTTCACCACAAAGCAAATAGCCGGCGGAAAAACCATCTGCTATATTAACAGAGACGGTTCTATAGAGAACAGTTTGTCAGAAGCGCTGCGGACAAAAGAAGATATAAAAAGAGAGGTCTCTCGTTTTGATTTTGACGGCGACGAAGAAAGAAATGACAAATTAACTGCCGAAATAGTTCAAATAATTACAGATTTAATAAACGAATCTAACAGAGTTTTACCCGTAGATGCGGAAAAAGAAAAGGCAGATTTACTTAAGGAAAAAGAAGAACTTGCCGGTATTGCCTCTAAAAGCGGCAGTTATGCAGAGTTTATTTCTAATATTGCGCATCATAAAGCCTTTGATAAACCAAGAACCAGACAGAGTCTTATAACAAAAGAAAATTATACTAAAAAAGATCATAAACCTTATTACGGCGCATACGATGTTGAGCCCAAAGGCGACATATGGGCGCAGGTAAATGACCAAGATCATATCGTAAAAAGAAATTATATAGCGCCGTTAAAATTTCATATAAGCGCAAATGTCAATAACTCTCAAAAAATATATGATTTGGTGAAGCCGGTATTGGACAAATACAATGTTGCCTATAAAGTTCCGATAAAGCTGAAATATCTGGAAGAATTAAATAACGGATGGGAATACGGAAAAACACAAATTGGCAAATTTATGACGATATATTTGCCCGGCGGCGCGGATGAACGTGTTTTATTGGATTTAGCCATAGAACTTGACGCAATACTTATCCAATATAATTTCAAATCGCCTGAAATTGCTAACAACATGGTCATTGGAAGCAGCGGTATTTTGTACGTTAGAGACGAAAGACGAGACGTAGAAGACGGCAGATATGGTCCAGCGGAATTAGATTTTCGCGACGCTTTTGATAAAAGAAAAAAGGAATTGCTGGCTATATGGGACAAAAATGGAGCCGGAACAACTAAGAACGCTGACAATAATGCCGGCTTAACTGCAGACAGCACAAAGCGGGCTTTTGAAAAATGGATTGATAGAATGGTTAAGAGAGCCGGTAATTCATCCGTTAACGAAGCCGTTGAAGAAGCAATACAAGAGTTTGATAAAAAATTCGGCGTTGAAAGCGAAAGCATAGACCCTAATATAAAAAGCCTGTTAAAAAGTATTATATTAAAAAGAATAGATGATAACTGGCGATTGATGAGAAACGGCGAATTGCCATGGCCCAGTGAGCTTATGTATGACTCAGTATTAAAAGAATTCTACGCTCCCGTATATGAAGCAAGAGCAATAGCAAAAATAGCGCTGGCTGCTGATGCCGATGAGTATTGGATTCAGACTCTGATTTTATGGTATCCGGATGTTGACGACAACTTAGAACCTGAAGCTGTAGAAACAGCAAGAATAATGTTGTCCCGGGATAAAGCAGTTACTAAAGAAAAATTTGAACATGTCAGAGACATAGTAAAAATAATGTCGTCTTTGGGAATAAAAATCGATGAAAACAGCATCAGATCTGTCATAGCCGCCATAGAGTCAAAACAGACAGAGTTTAATGCCGAAACGGCGTCAGGCCAAAAAGCCGTAATAAAAATTGACGACAAAGGAGCGGTAAAAGAAGTCATCATTGACGGCAAACCGGCAGATTTAGAAGAGCTGCGCAGAAATGCTTTAGTTTCCGAGAATCAAGCGAATGAAAACCGCCAAATAACCGTTGCGAAATTAGATGACAACAGTCAAATATCGGGTGAGCCTTTACCGCATAATGCGGGAAGAGGCGGAATGACTGGTGCCGCTATAAAGATGTTAAGCGAGCCCGGAAAATATAAAGTAACCGGAGTAATGGTTGATGAGTTGGGGAACGGATATGGCGAGGTAAGATATTTTAACGAGACCGTATCATGCGTTGAGTTGGGCGATTTTCTTAAAGAGCTCAAAGAAGCAGGATATGAAGATTTGCCTGTGGTAGAACTTATAATGGAAGTAAGCAAAGATGCGAAAGGAAATATTAAACGGGAAATAACAAAAATAGCGCAAAGAGATGTGGAGAAAGCCGGTTCTGTCTATATTTGGAAAAAAAGCAAAGATGAGACAGCGGCGAAAAAAATAAAAGGAAAGAATGATTCCAAAATTGCCGAATCTTTAACGTTGAATTTCTCTGACGAAACGAGGAAACTCCTTTTGTCCTTGGGGTACGGTATTAAAGAAATTGAAAAACTCACTCCTAAACAAATACAGAGAGTGGAACAATTGTCAAAATTATTGTCAGATTTAGGAATACGTGTCAATAAAAAAGCTGTTGAATTTGCCATGAATTATCATAATATAGAGATTGAAGAGCTTGCGCAATACAAAAATGCCGCCGAATTTAAAGAACTGTTTTCAGGCGACTACGATATTTCGGCTCTTACTTCCGGCAGGATGAGAAGATTAAGCATGATGTGGAGTGCAGGTCTTTGGCAGAATACTAATGAAAATAAAGAGGTTAATATACAAATTAATGAAGCCTATATTGAAATTGCCGATAATACGCCAAAATTGTTGCCGAAAGACTTCGATGAACTTATAGAAAAGTTTAAAAAATACAAGAGCGAAAATAGCGAAAATAAAAGTCAGTTTGAAGAGCTGCTTACGGTTTATAGCAAATACGTTGCGGAATTCACTCCCGACAAGATAGAAAAAATAAAAATATTTTCGTCTTTTGCAGGAGGAAAATTAACCGAACAAATCGTTCGTTCTGCCTTGTATTCCCCGCTCAATTCGACAGATTTTGAAAATTTTATACAAGAACAAACTAAAAACGAGCCGTGGTTTAAAGAATTGTTTTCCGGAAAATATTACGTTGACAGGCTGATTATTAAAGACATAAACGCAGCATCCGCTGAATTTGAGAAATATAAAGAAAGCGGCAAGCACGAAATAAGGCCTGTTCTTGCCCAGATTGAAGGAAGAGCTGCTCCAACGGCGATATCCCTTGGAATATACAACACAGAAACAAAAGAATTTGTTTGGCAGGCAAAAAATCCCAAACGGACTGCCGGAACTCCGAATGGCGTTTTATATACGTCCGATTCGACAATGAAGCATTACAAAACATCCGAAGCAGGCAGAAGGGCTGTGGAAAAAGCGCGTAAAACGGAAGAAGGTAAAAAAATAGTTGACGAAGGGCTTAAAAATAATCTTTCAAAAGAAGAAATAGACGATAGAATCATCATAGAAATTCTTGCTCCAAAATATGAAGCCAGGACAATTGCAAAAATAGCTGAGTTGGTATCCATCGGAATGATTACGGCGGAACAAATTTTGTCCGGTGATTTTTTGCCTGGTTCTCTTGTCGGAA
>JGI20166J26741_10147782_pt1 | contig 17104 bp, 18 predicted proteins | sample TergutCu122P5_FD_26741 | JGI IMG/M metagenome (IMG submission 26741)
ACGAGTGAAGAAATGTATGGCCATAAATGGTGACTATGTTGAAAAATAAGTGTTCAGTGTGGAAGAGAATTAAATTTCCTACATTTTGATATAACTGTTACTATTTTACATGGTCAGATACTTATTTTATACAATTGGAGACCTTACTTATCAATCACCCCTCGTACTACTGAAGTCAAGAGTCCATATCCAGTGTTATTCTTTGTCACTTACACCAATCACATGTTCAACCTCTTTTGGCTCTTTATATCAATGTCAGCACACTCACAACCATTAAATCTGCGCCATACAGTCTATGTAATCAGCCCTATTGTCTTGCATCTGCAGGAGGGAATCCACAGAACAAAGATACAATCTGCTCCATTTTCAGCCCAAAATGTAATACAATTTACAAATGTGAGATTCACTTTAATAATTGAATTTCCTTTCTATATTTACATATCAATATTAATGTTATGATGATTTTCTTCCTTTTGTAAATTTAGACTTCAGTGTCTCAATTCAATATCACAAAACTAGTTGTGCAGCTTGGAACAATGTCCCACGATGACAAACTCTAATTCAGTGGACCAGTATCAGAGACATACAGGTGGCAGCAGAATCTACTAACAGTCATTCCTATTTTATGATCCAGCCAATTCTAAACGGATAATTTATTTGTCTCCTTAGTGTATTCATGAAAGTAATTTTCAAGACAGAAAAAGATTTGATATAGAATTAATCAATTTATTTCAAAACACATTAGAAAATATGTCTTTTCCAACACAGATAATTAATGAACCTAATAACTCACATTAATGATGGAGAATCTGCTATACAATCTGAAGGGTATCTGTGTTTCCCAAATACATAAGAAATATTTCCACATGTTCACACATTATGCAAGCTGGCAGTCACAATGAAGGAATCATAGGTAATGTTGTTTCTTCACTAATGCAGCTGGCAGTGATGACTTCTGCTGGTTTGGAAAACCTAAAAGCAAAGCTGAGTGGCATGAAAATATCTCAAAACAGACAAATTTTATGTTACCATATACAACAATTTTCTTCTTCTTCCTTTGAATCTACAGCAGGTTCTGGCCTTGACAGTGCCAATAATGCTCAATACACCAGATTGACACTCATATATTACAGCTCCATCTGTTGGCAGTAATGCATGTTCAACCACTGTCTCGTTCAGAGAAGAAGTACCCATGCCATAAATAATTATGAGTACAGAATTCATAAATGAAGAGCCAAACACATTCGCTTCATTTATACATTCCATGGTGATGAAACACAGTCGCCAATTTCCCCAACTGTACAAAGCCAACATGGGTGTACACAGATAACACAGGTGATTTTCAGACACAGCATCAACAAATTCTACGAAATGTTGGGCAAAACAAGTTCATGACCACAACAAGACACTTAGATCATACTATGTGTATGCATAATTAAACAACAGGACATGCATACCCACTGACCATTGCTCCTGCTCTGTATCATACTGCCTCCAAAATGCACTTTTTAAATAGTAAATCATTCATGAATAATCATCACACAAAACCTTTTAAGTACACATTTTAGATATATTTAGATATTCTGTGGAACTTTGAAACAAATCCTGCATCACAACATCCCAGAGGAAAACATGCTGAAATTATGGAAGGTAATAGCAGTCCCCATCACAGTTACATGGTAGTAAGTCCAAATACTAATAACAGAACAATAAATGCAGGACACATACTACATGATAAAGAATACAATAATGATATGAGAACAGAACGAGACACACAAAGCATTTGTCAATGACCATACGGTACAGAATTGGAAAGATCAAACCATAAGAATGTAAGGTACGCAGCTCCCAAGAACAGCACTGGAATATCAATCAAGAGGACACAAAATACACGGAGGACCTAAAAAGAGACTGAATGACCAATTCTGCAGGGAGGTGCAGAACAGCCCAAATAAGCCTATAACCTGGAAGTCTGTGATGTTCTTTTTATGTTCAAGTTAAAATGCCTAATGTTTCTCTTTGCTTGTGTATCTCAGATTGACTCTGGAATCCAATTTCCTACCTATCCAAAAGGTACTGAGAGATCATTACCCAGTGGTAAAGTGGCCAGAGTGTGAAGATGATAATTCATCCATATAGTTTATGTGTAAGTATGGTTTTACCTTCATGCCCACTACATGCCTTTTGACTCATGAATTGATCAAGAAATAACACCTGTCATTACTCACCACCATGATACAGGCTGATGCTTGCTGCAACAGAATCAACATCAACACCTGGTGCTTGCAACCAGGATCCACTGCCAGAAGCAACTAGTCCCTGCAAGAATGGGGCGGAAAAAAAGAAAAACTGTAATGAATTGGTCAAGAAGACTGTTTCATCTGAATTCACATTGAAGTACTCCTTACCTCTTGATCACAGAAATGTGTGTTCTGTTTGCTTAACACTTCTCCAGTGCCTGTAAAACACAAACATGGAATATTTTTTAGCAGTACAACTCAAGTTAGGACATATATTCACCAATCATTTCCCACCACTAACATATATTACCAATTTCAATATCACACAAATTCCACAGTTGGCACAGTATTCCTAAAAGTTAAATCATCGGTCCTTAAAGTATCATCATTTTGCTGTAACAGCTCCATGAGACAGCCTTTGTTCTGAGGTTGATAACAAATAGGGTTTTCAAATAAGGCCCTCCTGTTCTGGAACCTGTCAATTTCACTTCATCATGCACTCTAACTGGGCCAGGGAGGAAAAGAAATGAAATCCTGGACCAAAATAATTACTGAATTAAAAAAATAACACAAATATACAAATACAATAAAATAAGTTCAGGCATATGCTGAGTTGATGTCCTCACTCATTAACTCCCATTAAAAAAAAAAGTTTTCAAACACATGAATGTCCATTCTTCTTGCACAGCAAGAGATAAAAGTTTCATGCCCATGCACAGTATGCCGATGTAGCATCAAACATCAACTGCATTACCAGTACCACACTAATCATAGAGGAAACAAGGGCAACAATACGAGTTCCATGAGAAGCATTTCCAAAATTAATATACACTCATCCCTCCACATTCAAAGATTAGCTATCCTCATTTTCACAAATGCAACATCAAGTTTCCACCAATATATTACCACAAATTTTCTTTCAAAAGTGTCATTTGTTGCACCTTGTGAGCTTCATACAACTTCTCAACGTAGCCCTTGAATCCAATACCATGGTTTGGTTCACCTCATAAACGAGCAGCAATCATCACAACAAAAATTCTCTAGGGAAATGATAAAAGCATACTAGGGTGTACCGCATGAAAAAGTGATGCTAATTGTCTTCTTTGATCATAAGGGTGCTGTGCATCATAAGCACATACCACATGATCTGCTTATGAACCAACATTTTGATATAGAAGTGACACAATGTTTCTGTACTCCAAACCATTCTGAACAGCACCTAAAGTAGGAATCTAGTGACACTCAAATTCACCAACAAAATGCAAATGCAAAATGCAAACTATACCTAAACACAGTATTCAAGCCAGACATCCTCCACACTCACTAGATACAGCTCCCTGTGTTTCTTTTGATACCTGAAGCTTAAAAATTGTGAAAGGCAAAATATCTGATGACTCACAAACACATGAGCACAATGCAACAGAACAGCTTTGGTGATTCCAAACACTGACGTTCAGACGTGCTTGCAGGACTGACAGTACTACTGGAACAAATGTATATATGCTGGAGTCTACTTAAAACACAACATACCCATTCATGTAAGTTCAATATCTTGATTTATACAGGTTAAATGTTGATACTTTCTGATTACACCCCTTCTTTTCTGAGTGCAATGAAGAAACTCAATAAATGTAGAAATATATATGCATGTTAATCTGAGCAAAACAGTAGGAAGCATGGAAAAACTACCTGACTTTGTTGAGTTCCAGACAGCAAGAGATGGCTGGGAAAGACTGGAATTTACTGGACCCACCCTTCCTGCTTCTGCAAGGCTACGGCGGAGAAGAACAACACTAGCATGACGGCGAACACGAGATTGTGCATTTGGGCCTGACCTTCCCACAGCATCAGATGTACTGGGACACAAAGCTAGATCATCTCGGGACCCTCGGTGCAGCTGAATACCCGCTACCAAACCTGACACAAATCAAATATTGCATCCACTCAAGCATCAGTGCTTACAAAATAAATTAGTAGGTCAACACACATGAATGGGGTTCTAATTATTGTTGGGCATTGGGATTTTTCTTTTCACCATTTTATCAGGACAGTGCTGTGGCCAACCCAACTTCCTGTTCAGTAGGCAATGAAATCTCTTTGGATAACAGTAAACTGGCTGAAGCATGAAGGTGACCACTTCCCTCCATTTAACATGAAGGTTTCGAAAGTGTACAGCCTTTCTTCCTTGCCTTCTATACACCATGTCACGGCACTAAGACACAGAAGAAACTTGTTCTAATAGTATAAGGGCTACAGCATACTCATCACACAGAGGCTCTCAAAAGGGAGCTATAACAAACTACTACTGAAGAAATGAGTGACACAAGTGAGTGTTCATACATATGTTTAGTATAGTGGGAACATTCTCACTACAAACAGCTTTCAATTTATGACAGTTTTGGTTATACTTATTCTAGTCCATTAATTACACACCGAGATGAAAAGCATTCCCAGTTCAGTGAACAAAATGAAATTGTAACTGTGAAATATGGAGGAAGAATTAGGCACACACATCTGAACATACCCATGACAAAATGGAGTCAAGAGCAACAGCACAGTATGAGACTTCAGTAAGAAATAAAATGAGGCCACACATACCAATTAAATGTTACAATGACACTTACAAATGTAAGACCCTGTAACTGGAGGTTAAGACACTCATACTTATGGAAGTACAACTACTCTCCTCATGCACAAATATCTAGTTATCATATCTACTAGTAACATTACTAGTGGTTAAGCACATTCACAGAATTGTGCAAAATGACGATTAGCTCTGACATGCCCCTCTATGTGTCCATCCGTCTGCATGGAAAAACTCACCTACCACTGGATGGATTGTTATAAAATTTGGTATTTGAGGATTTTTAAAAAAATCTGTGAAGAAAATTCAAGTTTGGTTCAAATCTGACAAGAATAATGAGTACTTTACATGAAGACCTATGTACATTTACCATACCATCTTGCTGAATTATTCTTAAAATGGGAAATATTTCAGACAAAAGATGCAGAGAAAATCAAAACAAACATTTTATGTTCAATGACTTTTTCGTGAAAATCATGCTGTTTATAAGATAATGTGGCATAATATGGTAGAGCCAGACAAGCCACAGATGACAGTACATTCTGGCAGAGATAAGACGTAAATTGCGGCCAGTGACTAAGGCAAGAACACAGACACGCTCATGTATCTAATACTTATTGCCTCATAATTGATTAATTCCATCTGAGCTCGTAAAATATCTTACTGCAACAATTATAAAACTGAGTAACTACACAACAACTTCTCTGTCATTATGATCAAAATGCACGTCCAAAGAAGAACACGAGCCAACAAACATTCTTTCATTTCAATGCAGCATTGGGCACTTTACTTGAAGACCTACATACCTTTTAGTTTTGTATAGTTGACAGTGAAATGTAGCTCAACAGGCACACACAATGTGCTGTTACATTTCCACAACAACAGTGGTTATGCAAAAGTACCACAATGTTACATCATAAATACACTGCTCATCTTGTTTCATTTTTTGTGAGGCACTGATTACATATGAGCATATTCTGTATACATATGAGCATATTCTATATACATATGAGCATATTCTGTATACATATGAGCATGTTCTGTATAGTTTAAATTTGGCACATGCAGTCTCACAATTTCACATCACCATATTTGTAATAACCATTATAGGTGGGTCCCAGTCACCAAGGCATGGCACATCCTCAGGCTGCAGCTGGAGGAACGGGCTCCAATATGGAGGATAGCTGCGAATATATTGAATAAGCAGTCGCAGACAGCCAAAAAGGGGTGGTCCTCCAGCTTGGGGGTTGGGTGAGGTGCTAACAACTCCTCACTGTGAAAACTGGCCTTGTTACAAAACAGATACGTGTGCCCCGGACCTGGACCGATCCTTTGGTACAACCTAAGCAATGAAGAGGGACATGAGACTTGGTACTTGGAATGTAAGGACCCTGTATAGGTCACATTCACTTACAGCAGCAGCATCCAGAGAATCAGCAAGATATAAATTAGATTTAGAGGGTGTACGGGAGATTCAGTGGGACAAAGGGGGCATGGTAAGAACAGGGGATTTTTTTAATGGAAAAGAAAAGAAAAATCATCAATTGGAAACAGGGTTTTTTTGTACACCACAGAACAGTAAGAGCATTTAAGAGAGTAGAGTCTGTTAGTGGTAGGATGTCATATATAGTTCTGAGAGGTCGCTGATGTGATATCGTTGTTTTGAATGTGCATGCACCAAGTGAGGAGAAAAGTGATGATTCAAAAGTCATATTTTATTAGAAATCAGAGCAGGTTTCCAATCATTTTCCAAAGTACCGTATGAAAATTCTGTTAGATTTTAATGCACAATTGGGGTGAAAAGATATGTGCAACCTGATATTTGCAAACTCCAACAGTATTGTGGCTCGCAGGAGGAACCATTTCTCTCAGCTACTGAAATAAGGAAGTTACATAGGCTGAAATACAGACAGAGCCACTAGTGCCTAAGCCCAGTGCCTTTGAGGTTGAGATGATTATTGAAAACCTAAAAGGACATAAATCACAAGGTACTGATCAAATCCCAGCACAATTGATTAAAGCAGGGTGTAGAACAATTCACTCTGAGATCCATAAACTTATTATTTCTATTTGGAATAAGGAGGAATTGCCTGAGCAGTGCAAGAAGTCAATCATTGTACCTATCCATAAGAAGGGTGACAAAACAGACAGTAATATTTATACAGGCATATCACTATTGTCAACTACAGGTATACTCCCATATACGCAGGTAGTATGTTCCAAGACCTACCGCGGTTACATGAAACCACACATAATACCGAACGCTATACATAATGTGGTATAACGTGATATTCATGTAACATACAAAAATACGGTAAAGTTTAATTGATAAATTATGCACAATAAGACATTACTAATATTAAATAAAGTAATAATAAAGTGTACTGTACACTACATTGTACATTTACAGTGTTCTCTCACTCTCTCTCATACGTATGAAAGTAAGGGATTATGACGTTTTAGCCTAATCCTCAAGAGTTTGACAGAGCAATGAAATTTTTTTTTTGTTCATCACTTCACGAATGGAAGATTTGTTCTTGCCGTACAACCTGGCAATTTTTGTGAAAGATTTTTTTTCTATTTCAATCATAGCCAGAATTTTCACTTTCTCACTAATGGAAAGGACATCATGTCTTCTCTTAGGCTTAAAAGCACTACCAGCATCACTACTATTATGCTTTTGGGCCATTATTACAGTAAATAAGGGCTTTCTGATCACCAAGGAAGATGAATCAAGTACTGGGCGCATTTGGGCTGCTAGATTTCACCATGTTATGGCCTGTTCTCCCTTGGTGTGCATTTTGAAATTATGAATCACTTATTACTTTAATTTTCCAAGTTTTTTTTCGGATCGCAGTAAACTGCAGATAACTGAAACCGCGGATATTGAGTCCGCAAATATGGGGGTCCACCTGTACATACAAAGTTTTATCCAACATCCTGCTGGCAAGTTAACTCCATATGCAGATTTAATTATTGGGGACCATTAGTGTGGATTTCGATGCAACATGTCAATTACTGATCACATATGCTGCAGATATCAAATACTTGAGAAAAAATTGGAATACAATGACGCAGTCCATCAGCTCTTTATAGACTTCAAGAAACCTTGGGATTCAGTTAGCAGGAAGGTCTTGTGTAATATTCTCACTGAGTTGGGTATCCCCAAGAAACTGGTACAGCTAATAAAAATTTGTCAGAATGAAACCTATAGTGCAGCCTGGGTAGGCCAGCATTTGTCTGACATCACCATTGCTTTTCAACTTTGCTCTACAGTATGTCATTAGGGGGGTTCAGGTAAACCAGGATGGCTTGAAATTAAATGGTACACATCAGCTTTGGGTTTATGCTGATGAAGTTAATATAATGGGCGGAAGCTTAGATACTATAAAGAAAAACACAGAAGCTTTGCTTAGTAAGGAAACTGGACTAGAAGTAAATGCTGACGAAACTAAGTACGTGGTCCTGTCTCGAGATCAGAATGCAGGTTGAAGTCACAATATAAAGACTGATAATAGCTCCTTTGAAAGGGTAGAAGAGTTCAAATATTTGGGAACAACCTTCACACATCAGAATTATATCTAGGAAGAAATTAAGAGCAGATTGAAGCCAGGGAATGCTTGATATCATTCAGTGCAGAATCTTTTGTCTTCCAGTTTGCTGTACAAAACTATAAAGATTAAGATATACAGAAATATAATTTTGCCCATTGTTTTGTATGGGTGTAAAACATGGTGGCTCACACTGAGACAGGAACATAGGCTGAGGGTGTTTGCAAATACGGTGCTGTGAATATTTGGGCCTAGGAGGACGGGTAACAGGGGATTGGAGAAAACTATATAATGATCAGCTTAATGATCTGCACTCCTCACCAAATGCTATTTGGGTTATCAAATCAAGATGAGTGAGATGGGCAGGGCATGTGGCATGTTTGGTGGTGAGGAGAGGGATATATAGTGTTGGTGGGGAAACCTGAGGGAAAGGGACCACTTAGAACACCCAAGTGCGGAAGGGAGGATAATATTAAAATGGGTCTTCAGCAAGTGGGATGGGGGGGGGGATGGGGGGCATGGAATGGATTGATCTCACTCAAGATAGGGTCAGGTGGCAGGCATTTGTAAATGTGGTAATGAACCTTCAGTTTCCATAAAATGTGGGGAATTTCTTGACTAGCTGAGAACAGGTTAGCTTCTCAAGAAGGACTCTGCTCCATGCAGTGAGTGAGTAAGTAAGTAAGTAAGTAAGAATATTTGTAATAGTCAACTTACAAACAACAGAATAACTGTACAGTAAATATATGACAGTGAATGGCAAGCATTACTTAAGTAAGCTTGAGTATTTGGTGTTGCCCATTCTTAGTGGGACAATTATGAAGAAATGCGTATCATGGAGGACGAAGCACCATCAAATTCTGTGCCTCCTGTTCATATATGATTTGGCAGCCTTTTTCCTGGTCAGTGGATGGGCATTCTGGACCAACAGATGGTCTCCAGGTGATTTCTTTCCATGAGAATAGGCTAAGAATGAAGTCTACTAATCAAAACAAATAACACTTGATGAAATGGAACAAGAACTTTGAGATACATTCGCCACTGTTCCTCTTGACTTCTTAATGAGAAGTGTTGAGTCTGTGTCTTCCATGGTGCAGAATGTGTGCAAACTACTTGGGGCTATGTTGCAATCTGATGCTAAACAGCAGTGTACAGGTTTTAAAACATTGCAAGACTAATATCATTACAGGATTCTGTCTATGAGATCTAGCCATTTAACACTACATATATGTTTTAATATCACCCTGTAATATGTTGAGATTTTTATGATCTCTCTCTACTAAATTTCATATGCCTACCTCAAATGGTTCATTACTTATTGCCATGCAACTGCAAGCAAGAGAAATTTTTTGCATAACCACCACACTGTTAATTTTATATTACATAAAGACATTAAAAGTTAAAGATAAAGCTACCCCATTACAGGCCTGGATAGGCCCTTATGGCTCCAGGAGGCTGAGGCTCCCAAAATTTGACAACTGGCAAATGAAGGTGGTAAGGTTGCCAGTCCTACGCATAAGCCGCGTTTACAACCCCACAAGATATCCCTGGTACTCATTTATGTTAGAGGCTACATTGACCCCTAGACCATTGTGCAGCTGAAAGGATCAAGTCAATAAAAAATCCCAATGACCACATCACAAACTGAACCCATGACCTTGCAGCTTGTAGCGCAGTGTCTCAACCAAGTGCACCACCACGTGCCGCTCATAAAAATATTACTTAAGAAAAACTGCATACATTTCAAGGTCTATAACCATACATCACTGCAGACCAGAATGTAAATGTTGTTACTGTTATAACCACCTCACCACAAGTTCACAGATGCACCATGTTGTTTATGGCTGTTGAAAAGTAAGATGTAAGTCAAGGAGGTATCCTCCAATTACATAATGTTCTACCCAGGTTTCATGAAAGGTGGTCAGTTGGTTCAAAAGTTGAGGACACAAAATATCACTCATAAGCTACTTTTGTTCCTTTCCAGGAAAAGAAGTAGGCTAAAAATGGAGCAACAGTTAAAGCCTTATTAAAGTAAAAAGTAAATAAGTAAAGGTGCACTGCAACAGGCCAAGGTGGCCCTAGGGGTTCAAGGTAGGTTAAGGCCCCAGATTATCTTGACTTTCGGCACTACAAGGGTGGTAGGTCATCAGTCGCATGCACTGGCTACCTTTACCCCAGTAGAATTCCCTGGTACTCATTTTCAGGGGCTGAGTCGACCCCAGGGCAAATGGTTTTGTCGGCAGGAACCACGGAAAAAAGCCCCAGTGACACCACCGGGAATCGATCCCAGGACCGTCCGACTAGTAGCGCAGTGCCTTAACCACTACACTACCCCAGGCCCCGTTAAAGCCTTATTACTGTCTTGAAATGAAAGACAGAACATTAAAATCTGTCAAACTTGTTTGAATGGTTTCATATATTTTTCTGAAAATAACACTAAAAAGCACCTACATACTGAAAATGAAACTTCTCCATAAATTATAAACAAAACATTGTCATACAACTGAGTTTAATAAAACTGTATATGTGAACACGATGCCAAGAATAGTGAGATGGAAGATTCTTGCGGAAGCCCTATGTTCCGCAGCGGAATGATGGGATGCTATTATTATTATTATTATTATTATTATATGTGAACACACTCTACATACCATAACTGATTGGTTGCTTGGTGTTTTGCTTCTTAGGTTGAGTAAACGGTGCAGCCATGACTTCTGCAGGCCTTGAGATGGCATCACAAACTGCTGGCACTGATTTGCACTGACCCTGCACAGCATTACCTACTCCTGGGCTTGGACCATGACTTACAACCAGTCCTGCTGCATTTCTGTGGTGTGAAACACTAGAAGGACTGCAATTGTATGACACTTTCTTTGCTGAAATCTTGCCTGTAACGGCTGTCATTCCAACCCCAGGACCTGTCCGCAATTCCTGGTCAACTGTAGTCTGCAAACTATTCTCTTGTTTGGAATGAGGCTTAAACTCAACAGATTTAGAATTTGTATGATTTTTGGATTTCCTCTGCCATAAAGCAGCAGATTTTGGCCTTTGGCCTGTCAACTCACACTGCGGTAATGACTGAAAATTATTACTGGCATCAACTGACAAACTAAATCTCCCAGGACACTCATCTGCACTCAGCTTGGGATCCATTCCTGCTTGGCTGTGATGCAACTCAGTCCTTTCTGGAAACAACACTTTACTTCTTAATAAATGTTTTGGTTGGACACTTGATTTTTCAAGTCTGACATCTGATTTATCAGCTGTTACATACACATTCATACCATGCTTTGGCTTTAACCCTTCAACTGGAAGTCCTTTAACTTCACTTACTCTATTATTTATCAATCCACAAGAGAGAGAAGGCCATTTCATTTCATCTGGCTGTTGAAGTCTGTCATCTCTGGGATTCTGAGAATTTTGGGTCTCTTGCCTGTTACCAAACTTCCCTTTTCTTGTTTGTATGTGGGAATGCATCAAATCTGACCCTGCAATAGAGCTGTTTCCTGAAATAACATTTACATATGATCCTGGAGATGAACTCTCTCGCGACTGCACACTGCCTGATGGAGATGAAACAACATTACCACTGGGCCAAATGGTTTCATAGTCTCTCAACTTTCTACTTGATTTTACCTCCCCTTCTTGGCCAGTGCCCACAGCCTGCCGAAAGCTATTTCTCCTTTCCCGTATCCCCAAACCTGCAACAATTGCATTTACTTTCCTTTGAGCTTCTAATGTCAAGGTGTCAGCTGCCTCACTATTCTGCAATTTATTTTCTGGATGGTCACACAATACATGATGTTTTATTTTGCTAACAGTGTAATCGTTGCTATCCTGTAGCAGCTTAGCATCAACATTTGTAGATTGTAATTGAGGTGATGACTGTAAAACAAGTTTGCAACAATCAAGACTAGTTCCACCAGGTATTGTCATATCCTCAAAGTTAACGGATTCCAAACTCCGTCTCCGTCTAGGAACCATACTATTGCCTTCATAAGTCATCTGATTCAAGTGTGTCTGAGATACACAGTGTTCATTTCCTCGCTGTGAAAATCTCCTACTGTCGATGTCAGGCTCACTTATATTAACTCCTTTACTCCTTGTCAAATACTTCTTTGCAGATTTCAAATTTGACGCATCATCATCTCTGCGGAACAACATATTATCTGATGGTTTCACAGACGTGGCGCTTGGAACTGAGCTACCATCATCTGTGGTGCTGTATGGTGTAATAGAATTTACAGCTGTAGCTAAAGTAAGTTTATAATGTTGATTGCTACCTAAAACTTTCAGTGACTTACTTCGTTTGATAGGAACAGTTGGCCTAACTGGAGATGATCCTTGTACTGTGGATCTCTGGGAAACATGCGAACTGGCATTACATACAATAGGGTCATTTACATTACCCTCTCTACATCCTTCTGCTTTTACAACTACCTGCTCTTTTTGATTCTCAGCTCTGACACGCACAGCACCAATAGAATGACTTCGAGTCACCAACTGACACTTTTGTTGTTTGGTCTGAAAACTTCTACTTTCCCTTGTTGTTGGAATACGTTCAAATAAAGCCTTCAGCTTAGCAATTCGAGGCTTGTGAGGCATGCCAACACCTGACTGCTCCACAATGGACCGTTGCTTCTCAGTTAAATTTTCAACTTCTTTCTCCTGCTTGGAAGATGCAATGGAGCTTCTTTTTTTCTGTGGTAGAGGAGGAATTTGCTCTTCCAGTTCTTTCTCTTTCCCATCTTGTTTTTCTGAGGAAAAAAAGAAAGGAACTCATAGGAATCAAAACATTCATATCCACGTAATGAAATAAAACAATGGTCCCATCTGTCAGTGTAATACACTATAAAACATTATAATACAAAAAAAGGATATGAAACACAATAAGCTTTTATATTATTGTAATTGTTTATTTATTAATTATTCACTTAATGTTGTCAGTAGTGAAGACTATATAATGTCAAATGAAGAAAGGTCAGAGAATAATGAATTACAAACAACACTGAAGCAAGTAATTGTGCCTCAGGGAATGAATAAGACCATGACAAAGAGCATTTCCACGCTGAGATTTAAACCCAAACACCAAGCAGGAGTGCTAACCACTTGACCACAACATTCAGATTAAGCTAGTTTCATCTATGTAAGTTTTGAGGTTTTTGCATCAGTGTAATTGAGGATTCCATCCTTTTGGAATGACACTGCATCAAAGATTTTGACCCACAAAGATAAGCACACTACATTGCACTGGAACATCAGTTACTGGTTACCCACTGATGCACTGTCCGATTCCAGAACAGAATCCTTAAGTTTCAAATAATCGTAGTGGTATAACATTAGGGATGTAAAACCTATAAAAAATATATATCCACACTAATTTCTACAATTTGCTAGTTCTAATTAATTAGTGACTTACAAGTACATATGTAACTGCAATGTATCTACTACAGTCAAAGTTTACATTACCATAGCACTAAACAAGTCAATTTCCTACCTCCGCTGTGTATCAAGAAAATATTTTTATGTTACTTAGAATTAAACATGATCCACCTTACAAAGTATAAATATTTACTGCAGCTGTGTTTATCACGGGAAACAGTTGTGTGATGTGATGTGATTTCTTAGTCTTATCCACTTGAGTTTATGAATTTGTGTTATTACAGTTCTGGCTAGAGAGCCTGTATTTCATTCAGATTATTTTTCCGGTCTCTTCCTTTTTGTTGTTGCTTTTCATGTTAAACTGTATTGTACTTTTTGAAGAATGAGCTTGGTTTCTTTTTATATTTGTTTAAAGGTAGATTAATTCCTACCATATTCCTAGTTTTGGGTTGGAGGTATCAGATTGAGTGTATTCAGGCTGGTATTTATTTGTTGTTTTATACTTTGTTGGGATCTCTCCCTTTGTTGGTTGGCGTTTTATTTACTTATGGTTCATTGGGTTCACTATGTTTATTTTTATTGCGGGATACTGTTTTGGATAGAAGAATGTTTTATGTCCGCGTGTTTTGACTTTTTTGGTTAGGATACCTATATTTTTTGTTCATTTGTCACTTCCTAGGACCCATGTGAAGGCTCCTGTTTCTGGTTCAATGATTTTAGCTGGTGTTTTGTTAAAGCTTGGTGGGTATGGATTGCTTCATGCCTTTCCTATTTTGACTAAGTATGGGTTTGGCTTTAGTATTTTTGGGGTTTTTTAAGGTTGGTTGGTGGTTTGTTTGTTAATTTATTTCATACACAGCAGACTGATTTAAAGTCACTGACCGCTTATTCTTCTGCAGCTCATATAAGTGTAATAACTGGAGGTATCATAACACAAGAGTTACTGAGGAGTGTGCAGATCTTTTGCTTTAATGGTTTCTGATGGTTTATGTTCTTCTGGCCTTTTTTGTCTTTCATATTATATTGGCTGTTTTGAATAAAAAATATACCTAAAATTGAAAAATGCAACAGGGATGTGTCATTTCAAAATATAAATATTTATGTGTCTTTCGTGCACAAGCTAACAAATTCAGTTCATGAAACAAGACCTTTGGTTTCTAGTTCAAAGGAAAGGTTATTCTAAATATTTATTTCTTGTTGATCTAACCTTCACTATTATTTTCTGCAAGAACAATTACGGTAGGGCTGGCATACACAGGTTCTTGTTCCTCTTTTACTAATGGCATTCCATTTGCATCAATATTCTCATAGGGATGAGAGTCAATCATGCGCAACTGTTCACGGAAGAGTTCTCTCACAGCCTGATGCACCAGAATATACTGTTCTTTGGTTTGCACCATGGCAATCCGCTGTTTTCGCATATCCTGAACCAGTTTGTGTAAGCTGAAATGTTTGCTGAGTTTCTAGAATGAAACGGTTAAGCGTGTAATGCAAAACAACAAAATTCATCAAGAATAGTAACAATAATTCTTGCATATCAAATAAGTATTCCATCAATCCAGCAGTTAACTGTTAAATTATTTACACTTTTGTGTCATCATATGTAGAGATTCTGCAACTTGAAGTGGAACAAAAATTTTAATACTGTGTCACTGTGTACAGGAATCTGTTACAAAACCTCATAAAGAGCGACTAGAAAGTGACCTCTTGGAAGATTACACACAGGGAATCCAACATAATGTGGAACACATACTGCCTTCCATTATTAGGCTCTGTATGATACACTTCTGGCAGTCTTGTCGTCATGTGTTTGGTTACAATAAGTCACTAAATGATGACAGTCCAGTCTCATATGCTGGGTGTAGCGGATGTAAATTATTGTATTTGTTTGTAAATACGCAGTACAGTGTAATACAGGGGTTTTTGTATTGTGGAAACCTACATAAGGGAAAAAATCATATAAAGAGTATCACAGAAAAACTAAAAGTTGGTTCACTGGCACTTCGGCAGTTCCAAATAAAAAATACAGCCACTGGTCAACAAACTATGAACAATGGATTTTTTTTAAAGAAGAATGTACATACATTACATGTTCTGTCAGAAGATACAGATGATACTTGAGTGTGTTCAGAAGCACATACACAAAATCTTTAAAATTGCTAATTCCAGGAAATCAGTATATCAAAGTAATCTGTACATACAGCCACAAAATTGTTTCATTTAAAACCATACATATTTACAATTGTGCAAACCATCCAAGAGTTTTTCCATAGTCTGTTTCTGTAACTAGTTCCAGTAAATACACTGTTAACTTATGTTAAGATGAGATTATTTAAACACTCACATAAATACTCAAAATAACTGATTAAGAAACAGCCTACTTGTTGAAAGATAATCCACACACACAGGACACACTTAAAGAAATCAGGCATGCAGTATCAATAATTTTTAGGCAATAACTTAAAAAACTTTTAACAATTTGCTCAGTAGGTGTCACATGTCTGAGACACAAAGGTGGTCACCCTCAACACCTGCTCTGACATACAGCAAGTTGCATTACACAAATCAGATTATTCATGTGGATTATATAACCAGGTTTGCAAACTTCATAAGCAGGTTCCACAATAAGCTGGACACCCTGTATTAAATAAATATATTAATATACTTACATATCTTATCAGCAAGCAAGTGCTGTCTAGTGGCTTAATCAGTTCCAATGATAACAGATTTTTGTGAACACGGTAATAAACCTTGGGGTTCAACAAAAAAAGTATGGAGGAGCAGGCACGTTTCAGAAAAAAAAAAACTGTAAAATCCATATAAACTTCAGGAAATAAACCTCCACTATGATTTTGGTAATATGGCTGAAACTTACTCCAGCTCGAAGAAGACCCCACACATAGTCAATGGCACAGATGGTACCAGTTCGTCCACAACCTGCTGAACAATGGACCAAAACAGGCAGAGTTTCAGAAGCTTGCGTATCACGAACCAACCTCACCATATCCAACAATGGTCGCACTAAACGAGGTACGCCATGATCTGGCCATGTTGAATAGTGAAACTGACACACTGTTCGTTCCTCTGAAACTAACAATATTCACAATTCTTTATTATTATTATGTGCATTACTAAAATTAAAGTCAACATAGCACAATTTTGCTTTAGCATGTATAAATGTACATTCACACACACAGTGTTTTTTATTGCCAGAGGGCTCACTACATGGCAGTCACATCACTACTGCATTATTATTATTATTATTATTGGTATTCAGCCCTTGGGCCGGTCTGGGCAGAGACCAGAGCTCAGTCAGGCGACTGGTATGGCTCTGGTACGCTGCATCC
>JGI20166J26741_10148893_pt1 | contig 17102 bp, 14 predicted proteins | sample TergutCu122P5_FD_26741 | JGI IMG/M metagenome (IMG submission 26741)
TTTTATGTGTTCGCACTTTCCCAATACCTTTTCTCGCGGCACAGTCCAGAAATTTCGCGGCACACTAGTGTGCCGAGGCACACCCTTTGAGAACCCCTGAGAGTATAGTTGACCTAGGTGTCATCCTCCTGTTTGGTTAATGTGGCGGTCATCTCTACCAAAGTCCCAGTCGTCCACCCAACTATTTGGGTCTATAAAAGTAACTCCTAACGTCTTCGCCACCAAGTCCTATATGCTGTTTACGGCTCCAATACGCCGCTTTGGCACGTCTCGCCTCCGCAACATGCCACTCAGAACTACTCTGGTTGTTGAAAACTTAGTTTTGCTGTATTTACAACATCGTAGACATCCCACATGACATATTCGAGATTCCGAGTTCTCAAATCGTTTGTACCTACATGGATTACGACTGTGTCTGGTCTCCCTAGGTCTCTATTTTTAATTACTCTGTGCAGCCGTTCCGTTCTAATGCCCGGGAAGCACTCAAACTTCACATCTGAATATTCATTTACAACATTCTGTATAATCGAGTCGCCCAGCACTAAGCACCCTCCACCTCTAAGATGCCCCAACACCGTATCCCGCCTGCCAACTGCCCTTCCAGCTGCCGCCAATCGTAACTGTTCTTCCAGTGTCTTATTCCTCCTTGTTAGATCGTCAAATTGAAGTAAAGCATTCTGCAGTTTCTCCTCTAGTAGTCTGAGTCTCTTCGATCTACACTTATCACAGATCCATTTCCCACTCTTCGCCAAGTGAGCTTTAACATTACCGCATCTGTTAGGGACCCAGCGTCCACACGTTTCACATTGAGTTCCCCCCGATTTGAGACTTCTGTCGCACTCACTACACACAATGTGCATAATGTTCTCAGCCTCCACACCAGGTCCAGGTTTTTCTGCACTCCAGTTACCAATAGTACAGCTAAAGTCGTTGCACACAGAACCACAGTCCCTAAGCAAAATATCACTCATCCATTTACATTTGCAGTACGCCACGAGGTCTTCGCAGCCCAAGTACCCACGCGCGCCCTGTAATCTTCCAGGTAGCAGCCTATACCCACGAGATTACTAACAATACGTCCTCTCCTTACGACCCTTACATTTTTTATCTGCAGATTTTTTTAGTCCATATTATTTTAATCAAATAACTGATTTGTGTACACAACATCACAATGTGTTGAAGGATTCAGTACAATCAAGACCAAACAGACACGCAGTCGTTATCAACACTGTTACAAGAAATCAACAGCTTATGACGGAGAGAGAAAATCCAAGTTTCGCCAATGAAGGGTTGTCCAACCATAAGGCGACTGGATGATGACACAAGTTCATCTCTTTCTCCTGCCCTGATGGTGACCAGAGGCATCACATTCTCTGCCTGGTGGTAGTGCTGTGGTTGATGGTGGTGGTTGTGGTGTTGGGGCCCGTTGTGGTGCTGCTTGTGCTAGTAATAATGACCATATTATATTGGACGATCTTCGGCAATCAGATAATTCTGAAATTATCCACATTTACTGAGTCTCCTGAACCGAAAGAGCCATAATAGCGATTCCATCAGTGAATGCTCAAACGTTTAATTTGGATTCACCGTCAGTTAACTCCCCTTTCAAGACATCTACAGCCCGAAGAACGGGTTCAATAGCAATGCTGAATAGCAAGGGCGATAAAGGACTAGCTTGTTCAATACGTTTAATAATAGGAAGGACACTTACTTACTCCATGGAACAAAGTCCTTGTTGAGAAGCTAGCCGGTTTCCAGCTAGTCAAGGAATTTCCACCATCTTATGGAACCTAAAGGTTCATTACCGCATTTACAAGTGCCCGCCACCCGTCCCTATCCTAAACAAGCTCGATCCAGTCCATAACCCCACAACCCACTTCCTGAAAATCCATCTTAATATTATCCTCCCATCTACGCCTGTGTCTTCCAATTGGTCTATTTCCCTCAGGTTTCCTCACCAAAACCCTGTATACGCCTCTCTTCCCCCTAAGCACTACATGCTCCGTCCATCTCATTCTCAATTTTATCACCCGAACAATATTGGATGTGGAGTAAAAATCATTAAGCTCCTCATTTTGTAGTTTTTTCCACTCCCTCGTTACCGTGTTCTCCTCAACACCCTATTTTCAAACACCCTCAGCCTACGTTCCTCCCTCAGTGTGAGTGACTAAGTTCAACACCCATACAAGACAACAGGCAAAATTATAGTTCTGTGTATCTTAATCTTGAAATTTTTGGACAGAAATCTGGAAGATAAGTGATTCTGCACCGAATGATAGCAAGCATTCCCTGAGTTCAATTTGCTCTTAATTTCTTCTTGATTAGAATTTTGATTTGTTAAGTTTCTTCCCAAATATTTGAACTATTCCACCTTTTCAAAGGAACTAGTATGAATATTTATACTGTGACTTCGTCCTGCATCCTGATCTCGAGACATGACCATGTACTTAGTCTTATCAGCATTTATTCTGGTCTTCCTTTATAGTAACTACTACAAGCTTCTGCGTTTTTCTTTATAATATAAACGCTTCAGTCCAATATATTAACATCATCAACATAAACTAGGAACTGATGTGTACTATTTAATTTCAAGCCATTCTGGTTTACTTGAACCCCCTAATGGCGTACTCTAAAGCAAAGTTGAAAAGCAATGGCGATAGAGCATCTCCTTGTTTCAAACCATTCGTAATAGGAAAAATGTCAGGAAGATACTTGCCTACGCGGACTCTGCTATAGGTTTCATTCAGACACATTTTTATTAGCTTTGTCAGTTTCATGGGGATACCAAGTTAAATGAGAAAATTATACAAGACCTCTCTTCTAACTGAATCATAAGCTGTTTTGAAGTCTATACACAACTGATGCACTGCTTCACTGTATTCTCAATTCTTCTCGAGTGTTTGACGAATGCAGAATATATGATCAGTAGTTGGCCTGCTGAGTCGAAATCCACATTCATGATCCCCAACAATTTCCTCTGCATATGGAGTTAACCTTGACAGAAGGATGTTGTATAAAATTTTGTACGTATTTGACAAAATTTATATGCCCCTATAATTACTACAGTCTGCTTTATCGCCCTTCTTATAGATACGTACAATGATCGACTCCTTTCACTTCTCAGGCAATTCCTCCTTATTCCCAATAGAAATAATAAGTGTATGGAACTCATAGCGAATTTTTCTACCTCCTGCCTTAGTCAATTCTGCTGGGATTTGATCAATACGTGGGGATTTGTGACTTTTTAGCTTTCCAGTAGCCAACTCAAGAAGATCGACACTTCCATTAGGAAAGATACCGGTGACACCCATATACATTGTGGTTATCATTCCAACCATGAGCGGGTGGACACCCTGCTCATTGAGACCGGAAGAGTGTCACTTTTTAGCTTTTACTTTGCCCATAGTGGCACAGTAAGGTAACACCCAACAGGAACTGACTTTGTGTAACTACGAAACGACTCTTCAATGCCTCAAAGTAATCATTTCTTTCAGGTCGAAATCCTTCTACCAAAGAAACCATAGGAACTCTTAATTCTTGTGTGCTACACGTATTTACAATAATGCCTTTGCTATGTCGGCTGTACCTACAATCGCTTGCTTCCTGAACTGAAGAGATAGACTCGGAATCAGCTCTATTAAATTTGGCCCAGTTTAATGAATTACCTTGGACATCCCGTACTGAAGAATCAAATGCTGGGGGTATCTTCATATTTTCACTGGACTCCTTGATAACAGCATGTTGTGGAAAAAGTTTTCTCGAGGTTATCAGTCCTGGAAAGATGCCTTGTTGCTGCCAGCAATCTTTTCTCAGCTGTTTTTTGTCCACTAACTCCGGAAGACTTTCCATGGTAAACAACACTTTATATTGATTTCGTTCATTAACGGTTATTTTCAGGAGCTTAAATATTTCTTCTTCCCTTTGCTTCTTTGTCTTGGATTCTGTTGGATTTGTAATTCCTGACATCCGAACTGCTTAAGTCTTGTACATTGAAATTCACACTAGTAAGCCCAAAAACATGTTTGTCAGGCCCCACAGGAGTGCCTGTTTATCGGTTTCAAGATCAAAATCTACGTGTTCCAGATATTTTCTAAATTTCTCTTATTCAAAGAGTAGTTCGAGACACTCCAATTTCTAAGCAGAGAATTTAGTTTCTGTTGGGACGATATGCGCGATGCGTACGCTGTTGGTTTGCGGCTCCAATCAAAATCCTGCAGGAGGATGGCAACTAAAGCAATAAAAGGCTCATCCGTCTGTAAGATGAATGTGCGAGACAATTCGGCCATTCGAAGAACAGGAGGGTTGGCCATTACCAATTTCAGATAATCAAATGCCTTTTGTTGATCTTGCCCCCAAACGAGTGCCACATTCGTTTACCGAAGACCACTGATGGGTGCGGCACGTTCTGTCAAGTGTGGTGTGAACTTGTGGAAGAAGCTGATCGCCCCTATGTTTGGAGATTTCTTTATCGACACTGAGTTTGAAAGTCGCGGATAACCTTCGTTCTCTCCACACTGACTGCCACACTGGATGAGGTTATATATTCCAGGAAGCCGAGTTAAGGATAGGCTATTCTTATCTTCGCTGGTTTAACATTTAGTCCAGCTGCGCGTAAGCTGCGGAATATCCCACGCACGTTCCGAACATTCTTCTCATTGTATTACTACTATAAACCACCAAATCATCGAGGCAATGGAAAGTGAGCTTGAAGTTAACATCTGAGTAAACCTAGTCCAAGAGCCGGATGAGGACCCCGTTGAGATCCCAAATGGTAATCTCGTGTACTCTTAGAGATTCGAATCTTTAGCAAATGGCGAAACTGGCTATGACTTTTCCGTGAGACCTGTGTGATGGTAGGCAGAAGTCAGACATAATAATGTGAACACCGTCGCCGAAACAAATCAATGGGAACTTTAGTGAACGCCGGGCATTGGAACTGACTCAAGCTTGACCTGATTCAAAGCCCAGTAGTCTACAAGCTATGTGAAACTTTTTTCACTTTTTGGAACAAGGAAATTGGGGCTTGACTATTGTGAGGTAGGGGGCAGGTTTATTCTCATCTCGAGGAGTTTCTGAACATGCTCACGTAATGTGGCCATCTTGGCGGCTTAAGTCTGAATGGGGGAATCTTGACAGGAGTATGATCAACGTGCTGTCATATTCGTCAAACCTTACTTGGGTGTTAATACAACAGACAACTACTGATCGCGTCGGAAACCTGATGAAGTTTGTCCCCCTACCAGCGAGATGATTCTAGTGTAGTTTCATCATTGACACGCACCTGCTCAGCTTTAAAGGGTGACTTACACATTAGAAGAGGCAATTTATTCTAGGAGTAAACTTCAACAAGATTAAACGTTGCTGTAGGTCATGAGCAAGCCCATATTTCTAAAAAATTTTGAACCCATGATGACAGGGTTTATCAAATCTGGAGCCACAAACAAATCATTCTCGAAGTATAGCGATCTTCAGCTTGCATTTAACAAGACATTCCACCACAGATCGCTTGGTTGTGGCTGTTAAGGACTGAATGTGGAGAGGGAACTCTCATAAAATATGCCCTGCTAACAAAAGTCGTTCATACACCGATTCAGAAATGAAACTACGGACGGAACCTGTAGCATGCGATTTCCGGATCCGCGCACATCATTACCAAACACTGGCAACATCGGACTGCCCTAAGTAGGATTCCTTAGTCCTCTGTGAAGTGGCTTGGAGGTATAATGCATGGGCTTTGGCGGTGTCCTCCCATCACGTACAGGCTGCTCTGATTCCAGGCACCGTTGACGTGGGCAGTTATCGTGCCCCTACATGTTACAGTTGTAACATAGTAAATGGGATCGCGTTCTCTTAGTGCCACTCAAATGAAACCGAAAATCCCTAGCACTCGATGGTGATTGAGATCCCGGGTCGGGTTGTCCACTCGCTTCATTCGTCTGTATGCTGTGAGGATGAACACGCATGTTGTTAAATTCCCGATACGTGTGAGACTTATCGCAAAATACTGGGCGAATTCTTTCACTGGCATACAGAACCTTAAGAATGGTTTGGACTGCCTTATTCTCCTTGCCATTCTGGCACAACACTGCGGCCGTTTCTTTTGTTGCGGACACATTTTGAGGGAGTTTCTCTTGGTCTCTGGAGGCAATATTTACTTTGCATCAGATAGAGACACGCGGTGGTATAAAGAAATCCAGTACCTGCTGGCAATACCTGTCTAATATATCCCTGTGGTTTATGGCGTCCGCCGTCTTAGAGACCAGTGGGCCTTTAGTAAAACCATAGAGCAACTGTATAATCTCTGCCGCCTCACTATTTGATGTTGCCAAAAAACCCTCACCTTGACCAAACCTTTCAAAATTTTATCAAACCTTCTATTTCCAAACTGTCAGTAACATGAAGTCAAGAGAGCATACCCTGAATGGGGCTGAGCAGTTTAGGGAAGATAGAGACGCCACTGCATAAACTTGGGCAAGCCATTGCCTGTGGCCCTCGGAAACACAGGCTGCCGGTGAAATACTATCTGTAGCTTCATGTGGTCTCTACTACCGGACACATTCGCATTCATCGCGTGTTCATCAGCATTGATCACCACTTCAGACTTACCTGAAGTCGGATGAATACTATGAAATGCAATATTTAACCACACACAAATAATACGCGTGGTCGGTTCGTCAGGATGGGCAGCAACGTCCATCACGTCCGCACCCCAGGCTTGTTTCTGGTCTGTGACGGTGTGTAGCAGTGCGCGCACTTCGGTGGTAAGTGTATCCGCAGAAGACTAATTTGTCATTCGGTTTTCTATTTTGTAACAAGTGATGAATACGCCCAAGCAAGTGCCTCAACCTATTTATATTTAAGGCAATCTGTCGTTGCGTGTGACAAATCAGTGTTTTCAGCACTAAGCACATCAAGTATGCATGAAAAGAAAAAAGAAACTGCTTCAGTCCACTGAGTAAGTCACTGCTCATAAGAGCCCCTACATTTACCTTGTGTTTACGGAAAGTTCGAAGCACTGACCTAAGAACTGCGTCATTCAGGTCTGTGGTTGGTATTCCACATTATGTAGCTCATATATTCATTTATCTTTTTAGGAGGTATTCGGGGTCTCAAAAGCTCGCCCGCCGAGGTTTTGACGCGAAACATGTCGAATGGTCGGAACCACGCTCATCTGCTACCACTTTCGTACTACACGATCCAACCCCCCCCCCCTCGTACCAGAGACAAATTAGTAGAGGGAGAGACGAGCTTCACATACACATGCAAGGCGACGCGATGGTCACGAAGAGGAATACAGGGCACGGTTAAGTAAATCAACACTTTATAACCGTTAAGGACAGAAAAAATATTCAACTCCAATAATACAACCGCCGGTAAATCGGCTACAAACACCACAGCGCACTCAAATGCCGCACTCAGTAGTGCAGCCCTTTTCTACCATGCCGCACAAAGGTTGCTGCCACAGATTCTACCGTTCATATCTCGCCTAATACACCAAACCCCGGGGAAACTAAGCTAAAACACACGTGACGCCAACCAGGCCTGGCCGCCAACCATTGACGGTCTTTCCAGTACTTCGTTACACCTCGTCAGAAGCGCAAACATCTGTTGACCATGGGCACCGACCCAACGTTACGTGGTAGAGGGGAAAGCGAGGGTGACGAACCAATGACGGGACAGAACTGGGATGGGCTTTGCCTGCCTCAGAGGTAGTCGTTACTTATCTATTTTACTAAGTACAACATTTTGGATCTTCAATCAAGTAGTTCTCCTGCCAGACGTACTGAAATACCATTAATCACTCTTACCACAATTATTTGCAACTAGGTCAGATCACTCTCTTTTGATAACAAATGCTCTGTGTTGGTGGACGACTCATTAGATATCCGTGGAGACTCACTTCCCTCAGTGTGCACTTGAGTACAAATTACTCTTACATGGCGTTTATTGCAAATAAAACATACGACAAAACCTGTATTTTTTTCATTGTTTCCAGGTTGTGGACACATATAGTACGTTCCTTTCTGTTTTAATAACGTATTCCTAGAATCTACTGTTAACTTTTAACGTTGAAACATTCTTAAGCCCTATGTGATGTTCTAAAACTCCACACGCGTGCAAGCCTGTCCGAATCTCTAACATCACATGAGAGTATACATGCAGCTGTAGGTGTCTTTTCTGCTGTCGATGTGGGACCCTTACAATCATATTTATAATCCAAACCGGATCTAGCAAGTTCGAAACGCTTCAGGCTTAAGAGGGTGAGCGAATTTGTTAAAATATTATCATGTTCAGTTGGTTCTGCCCTGCTTTTCCGTGGTCTTTCCCAGGCCAACATAATATCTTCTGGCAGTGATGAGTCTACCGGAGGGTAGCCTACAACATAGAGACATATTTCTCCCTGGTGACCTCTAGTGTTTCTACAGCACACAGCTGGGTTTCTCACCTACATAAAATGCCCAATGCCATGCACTTTCCCCTTGTACCTAGACCTAATAGACAACAGCTCTCGAACATAAATTTTTATGAGCAACTCGTCCCGTGCGAAACGAGATTTTAACTGTTAAACTACCTTTTTATAACACCTGAGAGGGGGAAAATCTCAACAAGTTCCCAAGCTTTTGAACCCATTACATGTGCGTGCAAAAGGTATTGGAACTTGTCCTTGTCTTCCAGTTTGCTGTCATCATTAATCTTCTTAAACTGTCCCAAAACCTAAGCCAGTTTTTTTTTAAACCGCCATCAAATTTATTGAGTTCTAGTCTGGGGAGACGAATGTTTGTATTAAGTGATTGTGTGGGTAAGCAATTACTCTCGCTAATCTGGTCCATAACTCTACTTTGAAACATATCGTCATACCTGGTTTTGATGATTGTATACACATCTGTGTAGGTTTCAGTGTATTCGTAGTCTTTTTGGTAAGCTCCATCTTTACATTCCTCCTTTCATAACCACGAATCACAAATTTTTTTAACAAGTTTGAATTGACGATTTGCCTTACCTTCAAGAACTTTAGATAATTATTCCGCTTTTTCTTTATCAAGAGGATATGTTTTACTTGGTTGACTGTTCTGGTGAATAAGGGCCCCACATATGTTCTTTGTTTGTTCACCCTACCCAATTCTGGCACTGCCACCATTTATGTCATTACAGGGCTAATAAGTTGCGGCAGAGAATGAAATAAATTTAATAAGAAACACAGAGTAAAGGCTTCTATCTCTTAGCAAACTAGGACTTCTTACAACGACTCCCAGCATTTAAAAGCCATCATGTTTTCGCACATTGTTCTTCTGTTTTTCTCATGCTACCAACATGAGATGCAATTTTTACCTAAATTTCCAGCACATGGCTCATCCATAAGGTGTAGGTAAAATTGAGTAACGTGATTCTTAATCCAGAAATTGTTGCGATTGTTTCTTTTGTTGTTGTTGAACCGAATGCTTAAGTGAATTGGATTTGAAGTTATTAAGTTTATTATATTTTTTCGTTGATTTTATTAAACACCTCCTTGAACTGGCAACATCAAGAACGGGCATGAAAAGCAAGTGACTCTCAAGATCTGAAAAGCTGAACATAATAAACAAAGCGTATAGTGTTCCGAATATTCCCCACGCCAAAATTGCCAAAGAACTAGGCATTCCTCTAAGAAACATTACTGACAAAGTGGTTGAACAGCTAGGCGAGTCAAGTAAGAAAGTGTTAAGACTGCTGCAAATTGCACAAGTTCAGCATACATATGTAAAACGTAATTTTTCAGTTTCTCCCATTTCCTGCCAAATAATCCAGATTTTGTGGGGTTTTCAAAAATGTCTTCCGAGAGTTTAACTGTAACGTGATTTATTCGTAATTGCTACATTTCATCAAATCCCTTCACACTTCTGATTATTTTCCATTTGGTAACAGTCCTGAAGGTGATGTAGTGAATCATGTATACGTAACATTCTTGCCCTTTTTTTTGTCAAAATATGGTAGTTTATCTTTTCATAAAAATATCTCCTGAATTGTGGAATGTTATTCTGCTTTACCTTGTGTATGGTCTGCCAGCAGAAAAATTTCAGGCTGTCCAAATATGATTATTAATTATATGGTGTGCCCTGTAATTGCATGTAAGTAAGTTTACATTATCATGCAATGCTTAAAAGTGCAGTATCCTCTAATTGCATATCAGTGATAATGCGGCATCATGCATTGGGAAAAACTGATAATGATTTTTCCGAAAGCCGAAACATACAACAAGTGATAAAAGCTGATAAGAAGTTAAGTTGTGAATGACGGTTTGTGCTTCGTCTCTTCTGTTTATATATATATCACATTGGAATATTATCAATAAAGATAAAGAAAGGATTTGTTATTTTGTTCAAATAGTGCTTGATATTAAAATAGGAGAAGTTTGCCATTATCTGAAAAGAAAAAGTATGGTCAAGTAATCAGAAATCACTACATTCATTGCTATACATGGTCAGTATTGTCTACAGGCTTCAGCGCAGTGCACTGACAATCATCATACACTCTGCGGTAGGTACTTCTAAGTCATTCTGATACCACAATTTGTGTGTGCTTCCACAGATCTTCTTTGTGTGTTACTCTAATGTTAATTTTGAGTGTCTGTGACAGATACAAATTCAGAGAAATAAGGCGTTATGATAAGGTGACCAGTGTCTTGACCATTATTGCCTACCCAGTGATTCTGGAAAGTTAATGTTACATGATAAGTTGCAGTTTGCCTAAAATGTGGAGGCACTTCATTGTGCAGATTGTGCAGAAACACATTTCTCTACGGATTATGAAAGGTTCATCCTCTGTGTCTGTGAGCCCAGGTGATGGCACTAAAGGAACAAGTGTGAAGTAATGTTCAATACCATGCCGACCTTTGAGGATTAAGGCTGGAAATATACCCCGTACTGAATAAGGGTTCTCTTCTGACCTTGTGTGGGAAATATGACAGTTCACAATTCCAGGCCTAGTAAAATAAGCATCATTTGTGGACAGAACTCTTGAAATGAAATTTGGGCCCCCTTCGTTTTATTTTTAAAGTCAATGGTTGAGTGGGCCTACTAGATGCATCAGTTAATCTGGTTGCAGTTTTCTTACTGACACATTTGTATGTAATTGATCCTTTAAGATCCTCAGTTCTGTACTGTTGGAAACATGGACATAAGCTGCAGTACTTCTTATACTACTGTGTGGATGTTGTTCAACACAGAATATCATCTTCGTTGTAGTTGTTCTGGCCGTATTGCTTCTGATCACAGCCATGCCTTGGGGAAAAAAGTAGCTTTTTCTGTTAAGTTTCTGTTTGTCCTTAGAATTGTTCATTGGTAGGTACTCTTATTGCTGGAATTTTCTTCCTACTGTACTGGACGTAATGTCTTGGTGATGGATTGCATAAAATCTAGGCGTGCTCTGCTTCAGACTATACTGTGTTGGAAAGTGTTTCACTGGCGCTTGTGGTCTGATGTGATTCACGATATCTCAGAGTCGTCTATCGTGTCGGGTTCCAGTGGATCGAAATATCTTATACCATAGCTTCAATTAATGTAGCCGACACAAGTTTCAGTGATAAAAATTGCTTATTAACAATTGAGTTTCCAAAAGAGGGCTACTAGCCGTGCGGCAATGGATCTTCGCATACTGAGAAGTGTGATTGAGGCTTCCGCCATTTTTCCTACTTTAAAAACATTTTGTCAATGCTTTTAGTTGGTTTATTACTGTAGTACATGCAAGGTATTCTTACAATCTCATCGTTACGGACGAGGAAGAACGCAATAATGAAGGTCGCTGTAGATAAACCCGAAGTATATTCACTGCAGATCGCCTCACACACAACAGATGACAAAGAGGAAACCATGATACATACGTGTAAATTATGAGAAATACTAGGGCGCAAAATTGCAAGAGGTTTTATCATATACAGCAGTAATAACATCCGTCTGTCAAGTAAGTTAAGAAGATTTTTAAGAATTTTAATGTAAAAATACTTTTCATTTTTCTGGCATTTTTTTTCGCTGTTTTTCTTTCCTTTTTTACAGTGTGGTCGCATTGTATGTAATGGGTGTGTTCCTTAAGATGTCATGTAATTGAAGACTAATTTTGTGTTTGGGGGAGACTCTGCAATCATTGTAGTGAATTTTTTCTTTTAAACTTACCTTAGCACATTACAAATAAATAAATAACTGTAAATATTAAGCTAATTACAATGTTATTACATAAAGTAATACACTGCCTCAAAAAACTGGTAAAAATCATGATATTCTGACAACATTGAAGGAACAGAGGATGAAGGTGGTACCTAATTAGAACACACGGTCTCCCTCTCAAATTCTTTTTGAATTTTGGGATTGACATTGTTTTACATTTTGTGTAAAAAGTGAGACTTCATTAATATTTTTATATCGCACTATTTCAAAATCTCATAAAATGCAACTGCCTGTATTGTATGGAAGTCATAATCTTTACAAACACGTGTGTTAATTAAATAAAACAATAAGTGTGAATATGTCAGAGATGCCAGATACATTATGGGACCTAGAAAACAGGCTGTTTTTAGGAATTCCATACTTTTCTGGCATTTTGAAGTCTGGAATTTAAGTATAAAGATCTGTGTATTTGAAGAAGCACAGATATTGAGGGTCTATGTCTGTGTCACATACTTGATTTAAGTGCAAAGTGTGCACATTGTATTTCAGTGGTTTTAAGTGAACAAAATGAGGTCAGTATGTGGCCAGCATTTCAGGCATTTTGCATAATTCACCAAGCGCTTTCAAATCCACTGAATATTTGACTACTAACAAGCAGCTGGTTACAAAAAAACCGTCATTTTCACCCATGCATTACAGTCGACCTGGAAAAATATAATGTGATGATTTTCATTTTCGTTGTTGTGAATGCTATCTTTTCACAGACTTGAAACTCAATCTACTAGATAATTTCAATGATGCACCAACACAGAGGCAGAAACAGAAGTACAACGGGGTCTGAATCATTCTCTATCATTCAATGAAAGTAATAAGTGGCACTGAACTCAGATAAGCTGGATGTTATTATTAAAAGTAAAAATATATGAATACACACTGGAAAATTTGTATTTGGGAAATATGAAACAGGTGTATGTTGTATATGTAGTACCGTAACTAGTAATTAGTTACATTTATTCCCAATGGTTATTTTATAACACAAATTGAGCAGTGATATCTGAAAGCAATGCACGAGTACTGGGAGGTTTAGTAGTGTCAGTGGGGTGGTATACTGTTAAATTTTGCCAGATCATTATTTTTGGTTCAGTTTAGATCCTTTCAAAGGCCACTTTACTTCTGAGCGTAGGTCTATAGAATTAATGCGACCGGAAGAGGTCACGAGGCCTAAAGTCCTGCAAACTATATTCTGCTGCTACTGCTGCTGCTGCTGATGATGATGATAATGAATTGTGCGTTTCACTGTCAACACACCTATTGTATATATTAATTCATCATATTATTATAGCAACAGGTTTCGAAAAAATATGGTCATCTTTAAGCCAGCCACGTTATGAAAATTTAATCGCATTATAAATACACGAAAGTATGTGTGAAAAGGTTGGAAATCTTATCCTTAAGATCTCCATCCATTTAACAGAACTTTTGTATATTTATCATGTGATTACATTTTTATAATTTGGTTGGCCTGAAGATGACCAAATTTGGTCGAAACATGTCGCCATGACAGTATAATCAATTAATAATAAAGTTGTGTTGAATGTCCTAGATAGCTTGTAATTGGACGCAGTTTGCTATAATACTTGCCAGGTTTGAAACCCTGCAATGACTTCGTATGGTGGTTCCTGATGCACAGCATCAGCAGGAATAATCCATTAATTAAGGTGGAAATCAAAATTGCTTTGAAAATAAACATCGAAAATATAGGAATCGAAGTTTCAGAGAAAGTCATTCAGTATCAGCAGATAGCACTAAAATGTGTAGGAAGTTCATACTACAAATGTTTTCCTGTGAAAAGAGATGTCATGTTTCTTGCTGAACCATTATATCAATACATGTATTCGTTTAAAAATAAAGTGTCTGATTCTGTGATATTTATTCAATTGACAGTAGTATATATAAATATATACACACATATATATATGTGTGTGTGTGTGTGTGTAACGTACGTACGTTCTAAGGGTCCACGTACAGGATTATGGTTTCTTATATTTTGATTTTATCTTATGTTCATCCTTCTGTCGACCCACAACGTATTCGATGTAGCTGAGGTAGCCATCTTTATCAATATCATCTTGTTCCAGTACTTGGTCTATCAGTTCTAGGCAAGAGAATGATCTGCATTTAGTATGAAAACTAGTATGTGGTGTACTGCTAAAAGAGTAAGAGAGATATAAAGGATAACAATACCTTATTTTCCCTTCGTATGACAAATGGGGATAAGCTATAATGTGAAACCGTTCAGCTGTACTCAACATACAGTAAAGCTTCAGATTTGCGAACTCAGAAATTATGTTTTTCGTGACTTAACGCATTTTATTACTTGGTCTCGGCCAAGCGCCTGTAAGAAGAGTGGTAAATTATAATCACTTGTTTTTCCCAAATTTGCACTCTTTTTCCTGACGATGGAAAGGTATGTGATTTTTCGGCATTCTTATTTGGACATGCAAATAAATATTGTGCCGTTGGCTTATATTCAGAGGTTTTACCAAAAAATGTGCGTATACATGTATTTGAAAATTCAACTCCATGAACTTCAAGTCAAAGAACTCGGCCAGCTCACAAACACCAACACATATTCGTACATGTTTTTTGCGCCGTGCATTGTAATGTAATTATAAAACATAAACCCACAAAAGGCAATTTTCAAAACTAGTATTTTAATTTATGATTTCTTCTACATGTTTTGAACCCGAGGGTTCATCTTCAGGAAGAAGGTTGTAAATTCAGGTATGGTACAGTATGTTTTACACACCCTTCCACTTACAAGACTTATAATGATGCATTCCTGAAGATGAACTCCCGAGTTCAAAACATGTAGTAGACATCATAAATTAAAACATTAGTTTATAAAAGGTGTATTTTGCTGGTTCATATTTTATAAATATAGTCATACAATTTCCTCAGTTGTACATTTGTCGTAGGTGGTTTCTTCAAAATGGAAAAATCGAAGTTTCAATGTAGTAACATACGAAATGACTTCCACGCTTACGAAGATGTTATAGAAGTGAACACAATATTACATTCCTTACTCATTTTTCCAAATATTAAACTCAACTGATGTGGAATAGAGGAAGGTGCATGTCCTGTGGATTGATTATTTACAGATGAGTACAGTAACGATACTTATCTCAAACAATCCCATAAATAATGAAATATGAATTCCTTTATTTATAGGACTGGGCGTAAGAGAAAATTTAAATATAGTTTTATTTTACATATGCAATATGCAAAACGCCATACAACCCGAAGCCTTGTTACTACTGTGAAAGAGAATAGGAAACTTGTATGAAGTGAAATTTGCGCTCTTCTGGGATATTACGCAGCGTATAGTGGTAATTCTGTACCGACATTGCGGGACAACCTATTGGTCCGGTCTTCAAGGTTTAGGAATAGTCATATAGAGGCATGAATGTGTTCAGGCTTTCACTTACCCCAAACTGGTGCAAATTAAACAATCGAAGCATATTTATGTAGTAAGTCGTCAAAAATTAAAACAGAAAATAGCACTTTTTCGGACCTATTCCTTTAAGAGGGTTTCACCACTCATAACTAGCTTCTAATTGCTCGCCACTTACCAACAAAATAGTTGAAATCGTCTTGGTCCGCGTTGTTGCTATGTTCTGTTTGCGTTGCTATCTGCTGCTCAGGATCAGGAACATCCTCATTTTGTGACTCTTCCTCAATGGAATGGACTGTATGGTGGATTGCTTGTAAGATCTCCAGCCCATCCAACTTTGTATTATTATCAAAATCATGTAACCTGCGTATCACAACATAGAGTTTTCATATTAAAGCCGCATGAGTGGGTTACACATATTTTTCGAACCTGCCCTTTGCTGCTATTTGCTTACCTTATTAGCCATAATGCCTGTTTATCACATACGCAAACCCATCGTTGTAATGCTTACAGTGCATAAGTGATGGATTTCTCTTCTGAGTATTTTGCTAATAATTTACTTCAAGAATATTTCATTTAAATTATAAATATCTCTATGAATTTATATTTTATTTATATTTTTTGACTGGTGACCTTTTTAAATAAATTTATGGTGTCTACTTTGAGTTTAATGTAAGATACTGTAGTAGATATACTGGACTGCTTCATATCAAAACTAATTTCACCACACATTTGGGAGTTGAATTCAAACATTACAGCTTGACAAAATCCCTTCAGTAACTGATGCATGAAACATGTATGCAGACAGACTTCATTTTATGAATAAGTAAACTTGGAAATGCCATTTTAGATGTTCTAACATTATTGGTTCTTAATTTAATGATTTTTATGCCAACAGGAGAGCACATTACACCACATTCTTGCTGTGACAAAAACCCCAAATTTTAATAATGTTGAAGTAACGTATGGTATTTCAATGAGTATGATTTTTATATTACAGATTTAAAGTACAGTGGACCCTCGAAAGTCGAACACAATCCGTTCCAAGAGGCGGTTCAACTGTCAATTTGTTCGACTTTCGAGTTAAATACCCCATAAGAAATCATGTAAATTGAATTAATCCGTTCAAGATCTCCAAAATTTACTCATTATAAAGCATTTTATTTTTAAATATTGGTTATGTAAACATGATATAATAATACTAATATTATATGCATAAAATCATACGTACATTAACTAACCAAAATAAAAATAAAAAGTGTAGTGGAGAGATATTACTGCTTGGATGGTGAGACATATTCCATAAAAACTAGCCTTCTGATGTGCTTTTTCGTCTCCCCTTGAGTCCACTAGTGGAAGGTTGTGATTCACTAATACTACTACTACTACTACTACTACTACCATCATTAGATCTTTTTTGGAAAAGAATCTGTCCAATGTCATTTGCCTTTGCCTACTTTTTAAAATTTTACGAAAATGTTGCATTACATTGTCATCAAATAGGTTGATGC
>JGI20166J26741_10150004_pt1 | contig 17101 bp, 11 predicted proteins | sample TergutCu122P5_FD_26741 | JGI IMG/M metagenome (IMG submission 26741)
TCAGCTTCTCAACTCACTGTACACGAGATCACGATCAATAAATATTGTTATTGTTGGAGTGCTGTAGTTGTCATTCCAAACAACCCTGCAGCAGTCTCCTACATTGGTGACCCCGACGTGATCACCTTCATTGTTGACCCTGACGTGATTACCCTACACCATATATAACCTAGGTGCATCGGGCCCAGAAGGGCTCGAACCCAAGTACTACTCTAATCTAAACCATATAAAAACTCATTTGTTTGTCCATGTGTTTTCGGCGTTATTTCTCACTCTTACTTGACTGCAGAGAGTGTTGCTGGTCATATGTATAATTAGTGATATTTATGATTTCATTTGCAGCACTATTTACTGACATGACTGAACATCACATTTTCTACTGCCTTTCAGCAGTCCCTGTTAATATTCTTGATGGTTGAAGTGAACTCTTGTCATTCTGTATATTTTTTGAGCCTGCCATCCTATGTCCTAGTCCAAAGTACTGAAATACCTGTTTTATGGAACACTTTACTCATTTCTTGTGATTGGAATTAATATTTTCACTAAATGATTGTTAGTACAGCCTTGTAATTTGGAAGGAAACTGTGTCAATTGACACTATCTGATTAAGGTTGCAGTTTTGGGATGTGACAGTGTACCCTCTTGACTTCCTAGACAAAATGTATTTTCTTTTATTTTTCTTCAATGTTTGTGAATAAGAGAAATGTGTGAAAGTTTGTAAGGACACCATTATTTTACAAGAGTCATGCTTAATGTCTTGTCAAAATGGTGTCTAACACTTCAGACATTTGAGAGATTAGAAGCATTCAAGATGGTGCTTGTTGTGAGGGGAATGGAAACACAAAAATTTATATCACAGACACATAAAACAAATGCTTGGTACACTCACTCTTTGTAGTTTTTACTTCATTTGAAAATGCAGCTCATTTTACGTTGGTAAAAATTTCACATTATGAGTTTGGCAGCACACTGTGCATTCCTTATCTTATTCCCATAGTTGGGGTCCATGTAATTAGTTATATGCTTGCAGGTATTTTTATGGTTTTTCTCTACTAGGTAGTTCATGAACTGCTGCCGCATGAAGACCAACAGTTATCTGATGTATTCTTATTGTGTCATGCAGTTGTGATTGCACTTATTTCAGTGGCATACACAAAAACTCATATATACACACCATAGAATTGTGTGTGAAATATGTGGGAAGGCAGGATGAAGGTTGTATAAAGTAAATGAAAATGGGAAGAACAAAATTAAGTGCACAACATATTAGTCAAAGTTATCCTAGGCATGGTGATCTAAAAAATTCACCATAGGGGGGAATCAGATACTGACTACCTGCATCTTACATATACATCCTGCTATCTTAGGCTACCATGGACAGCGTTAGTGTACCTTTGCTTATCAGATGACTCATGAAGTTAAAGTGATGAATGTGAGAAGTAAACTTGTGTATCACAGGGATATAGTAATACTATTTATCTGAATAAAAGAAAAAGTTTTTTTTTTCTGTCTAATCGTCTGAACGATGTGAGCTGCCTTATAATTCTTCGCAGCGTTATACGTGTTATATGCAGGTGCTTTCCAAAAAATCGAGGTAGTGAAAGGGGGTCATCTTACATTCAGGTAAATACAGTGTTTTTGTCATGAAGTCAAAAGGAGGTTCCACTGCCATTCTGCAAAACAGGATCTCAGTCAGAATGTTTTCGTCACCAGACCTCAATCTGAGCTCAGTGCAGCATCTGTCACATTTACAGGGTTGTGATTTTCTTAAATTACTAAATATGGGATACTGAATTGAGGTTTGGCCATGGAAACCTGTATCATAACTTATATTTCTGGTTCATGACTTTGTAGGTTGCTGTTGGAGAGAGGGGCTGATCCCAATATCAAAGATCCTCTGGGAAATACACCACTTCACCTTGCTGCATGCACCAACAACATTGCTGTTGTCACCTTGTTGCTTAAAGCAGGTGATTTGTAGTTACACAGAACCTATGCCTAATTTTGTATTTAGTTGACCGTGTATCTCATTAAGATTCTTGGTAAATGACCAACTTGGCGCACGATTCTTTTCTATGCATTTATTTCAATTCTCTACGTGCTTCGAGCAATCCCGTGCTCATCATCAGGAGAATCAATTGTATCAGTACAATGTGGTATATGTCACTCTGAAAATAGGTGAATAGTCTAAATTACAAAAGTATATATTGAAAGTCTTGTTTATGGATGGTAAAATTCAGTAAAACGCTTAAAATGTGACGTGTAGTTATATGGTTATGTAATTTTGTGTCATTTAACGATTGTTGGAACAATTGTTAAATTATACAAAATCACATAACCATACAACTATACATGTCACATTTTAAGCATTTTACTGAATTTTACCATCCATAAAGAAGACTTTCAATATACAGCATGATTCAAAAAGATGGACTCAATTTCGTAAGTCTATATATCAAAATTAGAACTAGTAACAAATATGATGTAAATTATATTTGATTATACTCACAATGAAGTTTATAAATATTCAATGTGCCCCCCCTCCAGCCGCAGGGGTAACATCTGGACAGTAGCTGAATTCGTTCCACACCCGAAGAAGAATGTCTTGCATCACTGAGTTCACTGCAGTTGTGATACGGTTTTTTAGGTCGTTCAAGGTTGTTGGTAGAGATGGTACATAAACTGCTTCTTTTATGAACCCCCACAAGAAAAGTCACAGGGTGTGAGATCAGGAGATCTCGGGCAGCCAGAACTGAGGCGCCAGGTCTTCTTTCCTGATGTGACCTATCCATTGAGGTAGAGATTCATTCAGAAAACATTGAACATCCCGGTGCCAATGGGGTGGAGCTCCGTCCTGTTGGAAAATGAAGTCTTCTGAATCTTCACTTATTTAAGGAAGAAGCCAGTTTTGCAGCATCGTGAGATACGTTACCCCAGTAACCATGTTTTCAGCAAAAAAGAACGGTCCATAAACCTTTGTTTGCAATAAAGCACCAAACAAATTAAATTTCGGGGAGTCCCTCTCATGTTCCAGTGCTTCTTGGGGATTTTGTAGTCCCCATATTTATGTCAGTTTACTTTCCCGCTTAGGCGGCACATTGCTTCATCACTGAAAATTAAACATGGCAGAAAAGTGTCATCTTCCATGTTTTGGAGCATACAATCACAAAATTCGACATGCTTTCATTTGTCGTTCGGGCGAAGAGCCTGTACCAGTTGTAGGCAGTATGGCTTGAAGAGTAAACGGCGCCTCAATACACGCCAGACAGTTGGTTGTGGTATTCCAAGTTCTCTGCTCACTCTACAGGTTGACTTGCATGGGCTGCGCTCAGAACTCTCTTGAATTCGTCTCACGTTCTCCTCTGATACACGTGATCGGCCGGAGCTTTTGCCTTTACGCAGACAGCCTATTTACTCAAATTGGTGATTCCAACAACAAATGCTCTTCCTCGTTGGAGGTTGAATGTTGAAAAAAAGACGAAACACACACTGCACAGCGGTCGCCGACTCAGTTTTAATGAACTCACGAACGCCAAATATCTTGTGCTGCATAGTAGCCATTTTGCTCTCAACTGACGCTGCTGCACGGCTGTGCACTAGGCGAGTGCTCTAGCGGTGGTATTTGAAAATTTAGGACCTCCTCTTTCAAATATTATATAGATCATTCACATACCTTGTATAGTTAAGGAAATATAGACGTATGAAATTGAGTCCATCTTTTTGAATCACGCTGTATACTTTTGTAATTTAGACTATTCACCTATTTTCAGAGTGACATATACCAGAGGTTGTATTGTTACAATTGATTCTCCTGATAATGAGCATGAGGTTGCTCGAAACACGTAGAGAATTTAAATAAATGCATAGAAAAGAATTGTTCATCGATTTGGTCATTTACCAAGAATCAGAACCTATGCCTGTTCTCTCAAAATACAAACAAACTTATAATAATATTAAAACATATAGTTGGATTGTACATTTTAAAGTACACAGTCTGCAGTAGTGTTTATGTAAGTTGTCAGTGAGACAAGAAAAACGGCCTGTAATTTCTCTCTGCACATGTTCAGAAGCTTTGATTTCAACCATTTACCAGTTGACAAGGAATACCATTCCAGTAGACTTGAATCTTCAGAAATGCTTCAGTAACCTTAAAGTTTAGAAATAGAGAACATTTTCTAAATGAACAGATTAAGAAGTGAATATAATTTTTGCAGAAAATGTGTCTGAAAGTAATAATTGTGAATTCATTTTCATCTGAAGCACAGCTCAGATAGGCGAAATGCCAGCTACATTTATAGTATTTGAGGAATGCATGAAATTTAAGATACAAACACTGAATACTGTACCAGTGACCACAGTGAGCTCATCATTGTCCAATTTTTTGGAGCCTCATGCTACTTCCTACCTTTCAGCTGTCCCAAATATTTTCTTTGAGAAGGAAACCACCACAAGAAAAAAAGATCCCCATTCAAGTGGGAAGTCCTAGACAAGAATGGGAGGTTAATATTAAAATTAGCCATGAAGAAATGAAATGGGTGGGTGTGGACTGAATTTATTTACTTCAAGACAGAGTTTAGTGTTGGGTGCGTGTAACACCCAAACCCTCGGTTTCAATAAAATGCAGGGAATTTTGTGACCAGCTTATCTGTGAGAGGTTAAGCAAAGTGAAATTAAAACACAGCTCTCAGTGGCAGAATTTAATAACGATGATGATGACGATGACGACGACGACAACAACAACAACAACAACAATAATAATAATAATAATAATAATGTAGTCTTGGATGTGGTGTCATGTAGTTTGCTAGATAATTAGAGGTAGCTTGTTCCCCTGAAACACTGGTATGCAGCATTGTTTTCTTTGATCGTGTGTGGAATTTAAACTTGAAACATTTTAATATTAATTATGCCAGTGAATTCTGATTGAATTTATTTCAATAAACTTTTCATGTTTTAGGCACACATGTTGACAGCACTGACCATTTTGGCCGAAGCCCATTACAGTTGGCCCAGTCGAAGCTCAGATTTCTTCAGAAACGTCTTGCAGATACAAAGGATTCACAACAGGTGAAGGATGAGGCTAAACAAGTTGTAGAAATGATGCTGACCTATTTAGACAGATGTGGTCAGAACCCAGAAAATGAACTTTTGCGTGCATTCTCGTCACAGCTCACATTAAGTCATACCCAAGAGGAGGTAGAAACAGGTGTGCAAGACTTACTGGCCAGTCTGGAAAGCCTCACTCTTGAAAAGTCTGTTAGTAATCAAAAAGACTGTACTAACAAATAATGATTTTGTGGTGTTTTGTCATCAGTTGGCACATTGGCCTGCAAGTGTTATGTGTATTTCATCCGGACAGGATGGTTAACAGTAGTTTGGTTTGGTGTTCGTTGAAAATGTTTGCAGCTTGTGTTTCATTGCAGGAGAAGATTAATCACTTTAAAGAAATCAGAATGAAGGATGTGCTTTATATACCTTATTTCTTTAAACCCCCTTAATTAAAACAAAAAATTGTACACGTTTTCCAGGGATTGGCTGTGAATTTGAAATCACACTGTAGATTTGTAATTTTCAATTGCTCTTAAAGTATAACTGGTGTAAAATTTAATGGCACTTGGTTGTGCATGTTTGTGGGTTTGGCAGGGGTTGGGTCAGAGTACTGTCACACACAGAAGTGACTGTTTTTTGTTTTCCTGGTGATTCCTTTGTGAGACAGTACTGGGTCCAGCCACTGTACAAGTGACTGCAGTCAGTGTCAAGTCCTGAAGCAGAGTTCTAGCAGAACATTGTGATGCAGCATTTTGTACCTTTCTGCTCAACCTGACCTTTGGATCAGGGTTTGCTACAGGTTGAAGTGTCACTTATGTCAGTTTTGCCTTAAGATTTAACTTACAGACAATGTGTGGCAACTGTTACTCTGTAGGAGTCATGGTTTTTCTTCCTGTTTAACCCTTTAAAGGTGAAACATGTCTGTTTTATATAAGGACTTAGTGTGTACTGCACAGTGAGGGCTCAACACCTCGGATGTACAAGACCAATCTGTTAATACTGCACAAAGCAAACGTCTCTGTTTGTTGTGAGATATGTACAGAACTCATAAACACAATGTGAGCACCATGTAAAATTTTTTAATTTTAAACCTGGTGGTATGTAAAGTAACCACTAAGCTTTAAAAGATTAAACATGAACCTTACTATTTGTAACAAATTTTACACTGTGTGTAACATGGATGTAATTATACTATTACATGTGAGTGGATTCTTACCTTAGAGATGATCAAGATGATGCTAAGAAGAATATTGGTCTATAATTCTTTTAGATGAGCATTATATCCTCCCTCATCTGCACTACTACAAAATTTTGTTAAAGTGACTTTTCTATAGGTCTTCATCACACAAATAAAAAGTTTTGCAGATAATGACTGCTTGAGCAGGCTAGGAATGTGGATTTGTGAAATGTGATGCTGTGTACTAGTCATGATTACCACCATGATATTAATTCAATGAATTTCATGAATTATGTAACAAAACAGTTAATTACAAATCTGCCTGATTATGATAAGGTACTTTGAGACATGGTTCACATGATAATGCTATTCCATTGTGCATGAACATGCTGGGGCTTTTTATGACAAATTTCTTGATTGGAAGTCAAGTATACTTTTCTTGTATTAGATAAATATTATTTTATCTTCCTCATCAGTAGATTGAGATGTATAAGAATAGTCAAACCTGACACATAATAATATAAAAGCATTAACAGAATACACTGCAGAAGTATATATTTTTATGATCTGTAAAAACCCTTCCATTTGATGATACATGATACCTGATTATGGCAGCTAGCCATAACATGTTGGGTTTTTAATTAATAAATATATTCTTTTGCAGTGTACTTTGTTGGTATTTTTATATTAATATGCTGGTGCTGTTGATAAAACATTTGAGATTGAGATTGAAATCTTTTACCATCCATGCAGTTTCAGGAGAGTTACCATAAAGTGTCAGATCGTGTTGCTGCTCTCTAGAGTTAAAACTAGATTAGATTGTTGCTCAGAGAAATATGGATATTAACTTTGGTGTCTGTTGATATATTTGTAGAGAATTACAGGGGGAAGACAGTGGTCTGATCAGTGCTATAGGAATCAAGACTATTTCTTAAGCAAGAATCTGACAATTTGATCATAGTATGGGCTAATGAAATGACAGTGATCTTGAAAATGGATCAAGTAATTCTACGAACATTTCTGTTCATCAGAGTTCTGTGGTATGGAAGATATACCCTGAAGTATTCTAGTATCCAGTACTGCATTCATATTACATATGAGCATGGTGGACCACAAGCAACTGATCTGTTTGGCAGACATTGAGTTCTATAATGTCAGTGTTCAAAAATTTCCTGTCTCCTTACACACAATTTGTAATACGAACTCCTTCCTTGGCATTGACGTAATTTAACACCAAGGCAGTTCCACCCTCTCCCTTGCATTTGCATGTTTTAACACTGTGCTGGGTCTCGCCCCTCAATGACTGAATATACAATTATGAACCTTCTACTGTACTTCATTGAGGGTCTAACCTGGAACATGGCTCTCTCTTTTCATCAGCCCAATGTCATGGATTTGTAGAATAACAAATGATATAAGGTGTTCTTAGTTCTAGCTCTTTCAAGTATCACATTGACATTTGGCTATGTTTTGACTGCCGCTGAAACCCATTGACAACATAGGTGTGTGAGTTCTCAGCTGTAGAGGTATGGCCCTAGACCTCTTATACAGATTGTCCACAAAAGTCCTATTTGTAGTTTTAAAAATTTATTACAGGATACCTAAGATGGTCTTTTGCAGATTGTTCCATAACACAGAAAGTGTATGTGTGCTGTAGTCTACCTCAGCATGGGAACCCTTATTGGCCCTGATCACATCAACCCAGCAGTCCAGCTCTTCCCGTGTACAGGTCAACATTCTTTTTGCCAAAATTCAGATTTCCCTGATTAATCTTTTATGATGGTTTCCAGCATCATCGAAAGATGTTTGGAAAACATGACACTTAACATGATATTAGAGGAGTGCAGGGGCCAGGAGTTCGGCCCACACCTGATATTTACCTCATGAGTGGTATGTCTTCGATGTGACTTCAGCTGTAGAAAAAATTAAATTTTTTAAAAAAGGATTGTAGACTTATATAAAGGCAGGTTCCTCTACAAGTATGACAAGGTAGCTGGGATATAAAGCTTATTTCAGCCCTACACACAGCGAACACTGTGGAGACAGTGAAGAAAAAAACGGGGGGTCAAAAATGAAGCTGGATATAATTACAGAATAATTTTTGTGAGGCATGGATAGTATAGTTGTAAGCTGGGGAACCTGGTCCAATAGTCTTTCATCAAAACGTGAAATTTAGATGCTAAAAGTAACTAACTGGACAGTTCAGTTGACTCCGTTAATTTGGCTTGACAACTTTGTCATTAAATCACTATAAGTGGGGATAAAAAAAAACTCTCATTCAAAAATTGTGTACCATGGCTAAGAAAATCATCTTACGTAGCAACCAGTAAATCTTGATTGCAGTGTTTGGGAGACAAGCAGTTAAAAAAAAACAACTAAAAATTACAAAAGTGGAGTATTCCTGGATACCAGGAAAATCAGAATCGTTCACAGCTCGAATGAACCATCGTGTAAGTTTGTGTTGAAGAACTAATATTACTCTGGCAATAGACTGCTGTGCCTGTCCCTGTACTGATGTGCCAGAGTTATGGAAAGGACAGTGCTGGGACAAGATAACTTGGAGAAGGCCCCGAGTAGGCGAATTAAGCTGTGGCTATAGATCGGCAGATGTAACACATGGTTGCAGGTTTCATGGTTGTCCTTGATGCCCTATGACCAAGATTTCCCATGTTTGGGAGTGATAAAGGGTACTACACAAGAAGGGTGGAGAACTCTTCGACATCCCACAGGGTCCTCGCCCTTTAGGCCTACCCTGGAATATCAGCCTGGAAAATCCTCTTTCCCCAGAAGGGAAGACTCTCTGAGTAATTCCACAGCTGCCTTAGAGAACAGGAATTGCTGTGCTAATTCCCTCATGGAGAATGCAATCAGGGAGACTGAGTAAGAAAGGAAACAGCTCCATCCTCCAACAATGCCATCAGCTTTGACTTCAAAGAGTCAGGCTCACCAAGTGGCTCCCTCAGAGATGTACCTGGCTGAGTTGAGGTAGCTGGTGTCAGATCGTGAAGCAGCCTGTAGGACATCATCCTGGGAGGACAGCTCGGAAGTGGGGGAGAAGAGACCACTAATGGAGAAGGGATTTGATTTGTAAAAACCAATAATTGGTCTATATCTTTTTTGAAAATAAAGGTTTGAGCTCAAAGCTCATAACATGATAAGTGGATCCTTGTCACCATGGCGTGATATGTCAGCAGGCTGTGGATGGAGGAACGGTTTCTAATACAGACAGTAGATATGATTATACTGAATAAGCAGTTGCACACAGCCAATAGGAGCTGGTCCTCCAGCTTGAAGGTTGGATGAGGTGCTAATAGCTCCTCAGTGTAAAAGTTTACCATGTTATGAATTGTTTCAAAAAGCCACAGGTTTGGACTAACCCCTTGTTATGACATAACCAATGGAAATGAGACATCAGGTTCTTCACATGGAATGTGAAGAACCTGTGAAGGCCAGGGTCACATACAGTGGTGAGAGAATTAGCAAGCTATACATTAGATTTAGTGGGTGTACAGGAGATAAGGTGGGCAAATGAGGCATTGAACAAGCAGAGGATTATACCTTTTTTGTGAAAAAGGAAATGAAAATCATCAATTAGGGACAGGATTTTTTGTACATCTGTGAATAGTATCAGCAGTTAAGGAAGTAGGATTTGTTAGTGATAGGATGTTGTATTTATTGCTGAGATGTCACTGATGTGATGCTGTTTTTATGAATTTGCATGCACTGAGGATAAAAGTGATGACTCGAAGGGCAGTTTCTATTAGGAATTAAGAACAGGGGTTCAGTTGCTTTCCTAAGTATGACATGAAAATTCTGTTAAAGATTTTAATGCAAAATTGGGGTGAGAAGATATTTTCAAACCAACAATTGGAAATGAAATTTTATGTGAGACAAGTAATGATAATGGTGTTGGAGTATTCAACATTGCCATATAAAAAAATCTGGTTGTCAGTAACAAGATGTTCACATGTTGCAACTTTCATAAGTGCATGTATAGCTGTCCTAATGGGAATATTCACATTCAGTATCATGTGTTGATAGTCAAGAGATGGCATTCCAGTATACCTGATGTTTGATCTTTCAGGGGAGCTAACTGTGATATTGATAGAAAAGGTTAGGGAGAGACTCTCAGTACATAAACAAGCATCACAATTTTTGGTGTGGAGAGATTTGATCTTGAGAAACTAAGTGGGATGGAAGTTAGGGAGCAGTCACCATCATCACATAGCCTGTCTTGTGACAAGTTCATAGTCTATTCCAAAGTGAGTTCTCCACAGAGTGCCGGATAGTGCTTCTTCATTTAGTCTAGTATCTTCTGATTTCCTGAAGGTCATCTAGTAGTTGCCTCTATCTTCTTCCCATAATGTTTATCCTTCCTTCTATCTCTCTTTAAGTAACATGTTTTAGAAGGCAGTTCCTACACAAAATGTGAGGGTACAGTATCAAATTAAAAATAACGAAACAAATTTGCAACATTGGAGAACTAATATGATAGTGAGGATGTAAATACAGCTTGGGAAAACATTGAAGAGAATATCAGAACCTCAGCTAAAGAGTGAATGGAAGTAGATTAAATCATGGGTTGATGAATAATGTTCACAATTTTTAGATCACAGGAATCAAGCTAAACTTCAGTGGTTACAGGATCCAAACCAAAGTAATGCAGATAATATGAATGATGTTAAGACATGATGCTCATAGACATTTTAGAAAAAAAAAGAGGGAAAATCTGAAAGTAAATTTAATCAACTTGAAACAAATAGTAAGAACATGAATATTGTAGCCTTGGCAGTGAATTTAAGAAGGGTTACAAATCTAGAAATAATATAGTAAAGGATTTCGTAGGGATGGAGGAATCATTTTTTCTCAGTTACTGAATGTACATGGGGCTTGAGATGTTAGGCAGACTAAAATATACACAGCAAAGCCACTAGTGCCTGAGCCCAGTGCCTATGAGGTTGAAAGGGCTATTGAAATGCTAAAAAATCAATTCACTAGGTATTGATAAAATTCCAGCAGAATGGATTAAAGCAACAGATACGAAAATTCGTTCCAAGTTCCGTAGACTTATTAAACTTATTAATTCTGTTTGGAATAAGGAGGAATTGCCTGAGCAGTGGCAGGAGTCGATCATTGCATGTATTAGTAAGAAGGATGATAAAAAGAAGCATATCACTTTTATCAACTATATACAAAATTTTATTCAATATTCTGCTGTCTAAGTTAATGGTATATGCAGAGGTTGGGGATAATAGTGTGGATTTTAATGTAACAGGTCAACTGCTGATCATATATTCTGCATTTGTCAAATACTTGAGAAAAAATGGGAATAAAAGGAGGCAATGCATCAGCTATATATAGACTGGAATAAAGCCTATGATTCAGTTTGGAGGGAGGTCTTGTATAATATTCTCACTGAGTTTGGTATCTCTGTGAACCTAGTAAGGCTAATAAAAATTTGCCTAAATGCAACCTATAGCACAGTCTGGGTAGGTAAACATTTGTCTGGCATTTTTCCTGTTCAGAATGGTTTGAAACAAGGAGATGCTTTATCACTATTGCTTTCCAACTTGGCTTTGGAATACACCATTAGTAGGGTTCAGGCAAACCAGGAGGGCTTGAAACTGCTAGGTACACATCAGCTTCTCATTAATGGTGATGGTTTTAATATACTGGGTGAAAGCAAACACACTGTAAGAAAAACACAGAAGCATATTAGTCACTAGTAAGGAGATTGGTAAAGAAATAAATGCTAAGAGAATTAGGAATATCATATCTCATGAACAGAATGCAATCAAATATCACAACATAATAATAATAATAAATCTTTTGAAAGTGTTGAACTGCTCAAATATTCTGGAACAACCCTAACAAATCAAAAATGCATTCATGAAGAAATTAAGAGCAGATTGAGCTCTGGGAATGCTTATTATCATTTGGTGCAGAATCTTTTGTCTTACAGTTGGCTATCCAAAATTATAAGGATTAAAACATACAGAACTACAATTTTGCGTGATGTTTTGAATGGATATGTGAAACTTGGTCTCTCTCACACTGTGAAATGGACATAGGCTGAGGGTGTTTGAGAATATGGCGCTTTGGTAGATATTTGGACCTACGAAGGGCATGGTAATGGGAAGAGAAGACAGTATAGTGAGAAGATTCATGTTCTGTACCTAACACTGTATGTTATTTGACTGATGTACTCAAGAAGAATGAGATGTATGGTGCATGTGGCACATATGGAGGAGAGGAGAGGTGCAAACAGGGTTTTGATGAGGAGAGCTGAGGGAAAGAGACCACTTGGAAAGCCTAGATGTGAATGGGAGTATAGTCTTAACGTGGGTCTTCAAGAAGTGGGATGAGGGGCATGGACTGTATATAGACAGTTGTCAGGCTCTGGCAAATGTGGTAATGAAACTCTGGGTTCATAAAATTAGGGGAATATTCTGACTAGATGAGAACCTAATGGGTTCTCAAGAAGGACTCTGCTCTATGTAGTCGGCAACACACACACTGACGAGGGGCGAAGCAATTGTTTATACAGATTCCACATCCAATTGGTCTTTAAACTAGCCAGGATCTATGGAATGTGTATAAGTGAATAAAATACAAATCTTAGTCTTTCAAGGATATAGTACTCTTCCTCAGTCCTCTGGAGGTTTGAGGTGGTTTCTGCTGTAAGACATTTGACTGTTTTATGACTGACTACTTACTGCAGAAACTGCTGTAACACCTCAGTGAGAATGAAATTTTGGAATGGAATACTACTTAGAGTTTGTCATATTGGTATACGCGTGCCACTACCTCTATCAATTTTTTATTACCCGACCCTGATTTCTGGATGCTAGAACAAATGACATTATATAATGTGCACTGCAGACTGTTTATATCCGTGATACAAATTTATTTAATTTTAATCAAAGTCGTAAGTGGGGGTTCAAAATGACAACTATCGATTTCAATTTTTGAGTGTTTCGATAGTTCCTGCAAATCGATAGTCGACATTTGATTGTGCTCAGTTTCGAAGTAGTGAATGTCTTTTCATGTGTTGGGTAAGTTTGATTTTACAAGTTGTGTAAATGTAAAATTATTGTTTACACATCGTGACCCATTAATGTTTAAACGTACTATTTTATTTATAAGTAAAATGCAACGTCACGAAGGCGTGTTGGTGTGTGTAGGTACAGCTCAATGTATTCTTAACCATGGCATGCATTGTATGGTAGTCTGGGTGAGCTCCAGAGTCGGAAGGGAAGGTTGTAGATGGGTAACATGTGACCTGCTGCCGGTAATCGCGCCACAGTCTTCGAGATGATCTGTGATCCAGACTGTAGTGTAGCCACCACAGTTGATCTGGTAGGTAGCCACTGCATCCATAGCGGCATCTCAGCTCGGAGTTGCGAATGCAGTAGTACCTGTCAGATTCATTTTGTCCTGGGCATGGTCTGCGGTAAGGAGATGGTCTAGCTTCAGTCCTCGTTTCCTTAGATTACGCGGTCAGGTAGCTTCGTAAAAGTTGGTAGGTTTTGGAATTGACTGGGATGCATAAGATGAGGGTTCATGCTAATAGGCAGAAAGTATGATGAGCTCTCCGTTAGACGCTGTTGAATAGTTTTGTTTAGATGTAACATGAATTGACTGTGACGCAGAGAACGAAAGAGCAGCTTGATTACAGCGTTGATAAGTGGGTAACACTGGGACAAATATACGGATACACTGTGTTCGGAATGGACATTCACGCCAGTGTTAATAGCAGACTTTTATTATTATGCGATTTTGAAGTCTTACCAGCAAATGTACAAGAGATCTAGTCCACGATTCTTCACCCAGTTACTGGTGTATAGTAGGATATCATTTATTATATATGATTTTTACGTTGATGGTTAAGTCAGGGCTGCCAACATAAACGCGGAATTATAAACCTAAGTTACGCCGTGGGCTTCTTGTGTTTACGTGACCACTAATTGAACTGATGGCTGTCATTCAGAATATGGTATAGTAGTTCCATTTGTTAAAGATTAAGGCCTCAAAAATATATGAGAAGACAGGAAAAATACTCAAGGTTAGCATTGTAGAGTGAATGATAGTATTTTTTTTTCGTTTACAGTATTTACAGTTCTTAATTTTTATCTTCTGAATCTCAGTCTGAATGTGTAACAGGGACATTAAATACTGCTCTTGAATCCAAAGGATTCACATGAAACAAACTGCATGGTTAGATATGTTCCATAGGTAGCAGTGCAGCTGATTAATGCTGTTTGTTTAGAGTGTGTGACAATCCTTACACCAGCACAATCAATTTAGCCTGCCAACTTGTGTACCAGTTATTTTAAGTACATGGTCATGTATCATTACAAGAATTGCAGGTGCAGGATGTCTGCAGAGTTTAACTTCCATGATGACTTACATCCAACGTACACGCTACAAACCCTGTTTGAGTTGCAAAAGACAGGCTCTTTATGTGATGTGACAGTTGTGGTTAATGGGGATGAGATCAGAGCACATAAAGTTGTGCTGGCTTCTGCATCTCCATATTTCAGGTACCAGTAGGCTTTATGTGATCCATTTACTTCAAAATTTGGTTCTATGTAGAAATCTAGATTCATTTACTTTTAACAGTTTTGTTCTTTGTTAATGTCCATGTCTTCGGTATTCAAGGTCCAGAAATTCCTTAATATATTCAGCTTCAGTAATTACAGTTGCTGCTACAGCCATATTTCATTACTATAAAGAAATGCTTGTTTCAGCTGTAATCACTTTTCATTGCATGATTAACATAACACAAGCATCATCATCATCATCATCATGTGGTCATCCTCAGGATGGTGAGAACAAGAATGCATATACATTTATAATGTGTCAAAATCACTTCACAGGTAAAGAACTTATAATTTTTGGCTAAAAACCACTCTTTAAATAGTATGGTGTTGATGAGTGTAAAATATTAGAAGTTAAAAGTTTTTGTTAGGAGTTAGTTCTCTGGATTGATGTTCATAGAAGATAATTTGTGCTGATTTATGATCCTGTAATAAAATTGATATTTTAAAAAACAAAAAACTATGTTAGATACTGATAAAGTGGAACTGGAGAAAGGTGAAATGGCAGTTGATGAAAGTGTGTACCAGATTCCTGGGCAATGATATTGACTGCACAGTGATATGATTTTTTTGGGGGGGGGGTCTTCTGTGCTCATTTTTTAGACAGTATTCTTAGAACAGAGCTGCTCTCTACATGACAGCTGATACAGTTGTGTTTAGACTTCATTTACATTTGTTTTTTTTTTACTAAAATACTGTGTGACTTGTTCTGCATGCATGTGTTCAGTTGACTAACAAATGCTTGTAAAATATAGTAGGCTTCAAATGTTTGAACCTTCAAGCTGTAAAATAACAGGACTCATACAAATACTTGCTGTATTATGGGAAACTACTTTCACCAGGGAGTTAGTAACTTGTGAACAAATTGGTTCAAGTGATAATACTTCTAACACATATTTAGAATGTGACTGATTTGAATCTCAGCTGGGAAACCAGCTAGCCTGCCTGTTTTTTTTTTTTCTTCCTCAGACCTTTCTGGTGAGTGTTGCAATACTTTCTCAAATTATGTCATAACAACTTCATTCTACCTCATTTATAAGTCATTATTTACTACTAATCATCCCATCTTTTGCTCCTTTAGAGTCTCAGCTAAACCATAAATAAAAGCATAAGTAAATTAAAGTTTCTGTGGTGGAAGTATTAAAAATTTATTTTGTTTCTAATTTGTAATGTGGACTGGGGTTTCATTATCAGGCATATTTAGTGTAATAATGTTGATTATATTGCTTACAGGGCAATGTTTACTTCAGGGTTGAATGAAACAATGCAGGATCGGATAGTAATGCATGAAATGGAGTTCAGTACTTTGAGAGACATCATTTATTTCTTCTACACAGGAGAAATTAGAGTAAGGCACCATTAAATTATTGAACGAATAAATGATACCTGTGAGGTGTGTTCTTAGAGTTTCGAAAAGTGACTGATAGTTTCGTCGTGTCTGTCTGCCTGCATGGAACAGCAGTTCCACTGTCGCTGGACATACTGTGATGACATTTAGAGAGGGAATTTTATTGAAAATCTATCAAGAAAATTAAAGTGTGCTTAAAATTGGACTAAAATGTCAGGCAATATATACAAAGACCCAAGTATGTGAAGACACCTTGCTGAATTGTTCCAGAAATGAGAACATTTTCAGATAAAAGGCATGGAAAAAATTGAACAATGTTTATGTCACCCTTTTTATGAAGATGTGCCTTTTACAAGATAGTCACGAAAAATACAGCAGAGCCAGGAAGGCCATAATATGGCATGAAAAAGGTGCAATTTGCCAGTCATGTGATGAAGACAAATACCTACTGAGATGTAATATGGAAGCGCTTATATCTAGGTCTGTGAAATTTGGTATGTACATAGGTTATGGATGTGCCCGTGCATTTTGTACAAAATATTGTTTGAAGGCCAGAAAGTACAAAACTTTGATACACAGAAAATAGAGGTTACATATGACTGATGAATTCAGTGGGAGCATAACCACATATTACACACAGTTCTTCAAAGTAATGTGGTGACAGACTGTAATAATAGTAATAACATTCTATTGTGTGTCTGTGTGTATGTATGTGTATGTGTGTGTGTGTGTTTGTGTGCGCGCGCGTGCGTGTGTAGTTGTGAGCAGCCAAAAATGTGGGTCCTGTGTATTTAGCATTATGACCATGTGACAAGAGTTTGGTATGTAGAAATATAAACGTGCTTGAGTATTACGTTGTATGTGTGTGTGTGTGTATATATATATATATATATATATATATATATATATATATATATATATATATAT
>JGI20166J26741_10151115_pt1 | contig 17091 bp, 15 predicted proteins | sample TergutCu122P5_FD_26741 | JGI IMG/M metagenome (IMG submission 26741)
GTGCTGTTGTCGACAACGACCGAGCCGCTGGCCAGCTTGGCGAACAGGGTGTTATAGTCGTCCACGGTATAGGTGGCGAAGCGCCAGGCGTCAGCCGTCGTGGGCAGGCCGACCATGCCGTCCTTCGCGCCCAGGTTCTGAACCTGTCCGGCATAGGCGGACGGCCAGGTTCCGCCGTTGTTAAAGAGGTCGGTCAGCGCCTTGACGACGGAGTTGCCAAGCTCCTTCATGGCGGAAGTGATGATGACGGGGGAGGCGCTGCTCTGATCGACGTCCACGCCGATGACCTTCGCGTTCTGGCTCTCGGCCGCGGCCACGATGCTGGAGTAGATGCTGCCGCCACAGGAGAAGATGACCTGCGTACCGGAGGTGTACCACGAGTCGGCGGTGTTCTTAACATCGTCGCTGGCGGCAAAGGTCATGGAGTACCAGTAGTTCATGGTGACCGTGCCCTTGGCAAGGCCCATATCCGTGGCCGCCTGCTCGGCGCCCTGGATGAAACCGTAGCCATAGCGGATGACGGCGGGGACATTGATGCCGCCGATGAAGCCGAGCTTTGTGTAGCCGTCCATGACGATGGCGTATCCGGCCAGGTAACCGGCCTGCTCCTCCTGGAAGACGATCAGGGAGGTGTTGGCGGCGGGGGTGGCGGGGGTGCCGTCCGCATTGTTGCCGAGATCAAAGGCGGTCATGTCGATGCCGAGGAACATCACGTTCGGATAGGCGGCCTGCATCTGGGCGACCGCGGCACCGAACAGGAAGCCCGGGGTCACGATGACCTTCGCGCCGGCGTCAACGGCGGAGGTCATGGCCTCCACGCGGGCCTGGTCGCTGTCCTCGGTGGGACGGAAATACTTGGCAACTTTGCCGTTGGCGTCGGCATACTGCTTGACGCCTTCCCATGTGCCCTGGTTAAAGGAGTGGTCGTCAATGTTGCCGACGTCCGTGATCAGAGCGATGTCAATGCCATTCGTCGAAGCGGGGGCTGTTGTCGCGGGAGCCGTTGTCGCGGGGGCTGTTGTCGCAGGAGCCGTCGTCGCGGGGGCTGTTGTCGCAGGGGCCGCTGTCGTAGGCGCCGGGCTGGTCGTGCCGCAGGCGGCGAGACCGAGCACCATGACTAACGCGAGAACGAGAGCAAGGGTTTTCTTCAATTGTCTTTCCTCCAAAAAAATATTTTTTAAATCGCAAAGAACATTTGACCGCCTTCCACTCCCGGTCGAGGGCATTATATCATACAAGAAATCCGTATTCAAGCAGAATTCCGCATAAACTTTTGTAAAAAAATTATTAATTTTTTGATAACGCAGTTTTTGAGTTTTCAAAATTTTCGTTAGATTTGCATTTGTTTTAGAAGTAAATGGCAAAGGGCAAAAACACACATTATCCCTCTGGTTCCTCCCCTCCCGCCATCGCCATCTCCTCCGTGACCAGCTGCGCGATCTTCATCCTGGCCACGAGAAACTCCAATTCAATGCACATATCATGATGATTCGTGGTTTTCTTCTTTAAAACATTCAAAAATATAATATTACATCCTTTATCATTGTGAAATCAAAAGATTTTATCCTATAATTAATATAAATCGTAGGGTAAAATTATAAGAAGTTCACCGCGAACACATCACAGGATAAAGGAGGCGATTAAGTTTGAACGATAAAATAGGGAGCGATCAACAAATCGAGACTATGCGTGAAAATCTCAGAGCATTGCGCCTAGCGCGTGGATGGACAATCGAGGAGCTATCAAAAAAATCCAGGATCAGAGTTAAAGTCCTACTCGCTATGGAAGGGGATCAGGATTTTGACGTTGTCTATTTAATCAGGTTGTGTAAACTCTACCGTGTAAAGCCAGCCGAATTGTTCACTGGACTCATAATTCCCTGAAAATAGTACCGGGGGCGGTTGACAAAACCACTCCCGGTACTGTATGCTATGTGTTAGCAAGGGCAGATCGGCTCGTTTGCGTCTTCTCTTCTCCGCGCACTCACGCTGTTTGCGTAGGGAAAGGGGGGATACATATGCCTATTACGGTTACGTTTCATATCCGTGGACTCACGGTGACGATTCGGATCAAAGGCAAGAGCCGTCGCCCAGCCCGGTGACGGCTCCTTTTGAGCTAATCTGATGGCATCTTTAGGTTAGCTGCTTGACGCAAGCGGCTACTGCCCTTGCTGTACGTTCATTTTACCATATCCGCTCTCAAAAATCAACCCTCTCGGGGTTGATTTTTCATTGCGTGAATTGCCCCGGCCCCCTTTCGAAAGGGGGTGGCGCGCAGCGCCGGGGGTTTGGCCCTACACCGCCAGCACAACCACGTTCCCGTCCCTCACCGTCAGCCCCACGCGCGCGGCGCCGGACTTGTGGTGGTCGATGAGTTCGGCGGCGATGCGATCCTCCACCTCCCGCTGGATGAGGCGGCGCAGGTTCCGCGCCCCGTAACTGAGGGAATAGCTCTTTTCGCAGAGATAACCGATGAGGCTGTCGTCCCAGCTGAGCGCCATGCCCTTCTCCGCCATAACGTCTTTGAGCTCCGTGAGCATGAGCGCCGCGATTTTTTTGAAATCCTCCTCGCTGAGGCGGTTAAAGTACACGATCTCGTCCACCCGGTTGATAAACTCCGGCCGCAGGAAGTCATTCAGCGCTTTGACGGCCTTCTCCTTATCCTGCTGGTTTAAACTCATGCCAAAGCCCAGGCTGCCGGACTTGAGATTGCTCCCGGCGTTGGTGGTCATGATGATGACGGTGTTCTCAAAGTTCACCGTTCGGCCCTGGGCGTCCGTGATGTGCCCGTCGTCGAGAATCTGCAGCAGAACATTTAATACGTCCGGGTGCGCCTTCTCGATCTCGTCGAAGAGCACCACGCTGTATGGCTTTCTCCGGATCTTCTCCGTGAGCTGGCCGGCCTCGTCATAGCCCACATAGCCGGGGGGCGAGCCGATGATTCTGGAGACGCTGTGTTTCTCCATGAATTCGCTCATGTCCAGGCGGATGAGGGATTCCGGGGAATTGAAGAGATCCTCCGCCAGCCTTTTCACCAGTTCCGTCTTGCCGACGCCGGTGGAGCCCACAACGATGAAACTCACGGGCTTGCGCTTGGCCTGGAGCCCCGCGCGGCTGCGCTTGATGGCGGCGCAGACGATATCGATGGCCTCGTCCTGGCCGATGACATGGGCCTTTAGGCGCTCGTGCAGATTGGCCAGGCGGTCGAATTCGTCCTCCCGGATGCTGGAAGCGGGAATTTTTGTCCAAAGCTCGATGACTCTGGCCAAATTCTCCTCCGTCAGCTCCGGGAGCCCTTTTGCGCTGAGCCCCATCAGCTCATCGCTCAGGCGCATGTCCTGGCTGCGGATCTGCGCCAGGCGCTCAAAGTGATCGTTCTCCGCGTCGCCCAGGAGAAACTCCCGCTCTTTATCCAGATCGGCGCGCTCTTTTTTGAGCTCCTCCATCCGGGCCAAGTTTTGATTTTTGAGATTCACATCCGAGCAGGCCTCGTCGATGAGGTCGATGGCCTTGTCCGGCAAATAGCGGTCGGTGATGTAGCGCTCGCTCATGAGCACGGCCTTGCGGCATATCTCGTCCGAGATGTGCACGCCGTGGTACGTCTCGTAGTAATGGGCCACGCCCTTTAGAATCCCCACGCTGTCGCCGACGGACGGCTCGGTTACGACCACCGGTTGAAACCGCCGCTCCAGAGCGCTGTCCTTCTCGATGTGTTTGCGGTACTCCGCGAAGGTCGTGGCGCCGATGACTTGGATCTCCCCGCGCGACAGCGCCGGTTTGAGGATGTTCGCGGCGTTCATCGACCCCTCCGCGTCCCCCGCTCCCACCAGGTTGTGCACCTCGTCGATGACCAAAATGACATTGCCCTGCTTGCGGATCTCCTCGATGAGGCCCTTCATGCGGCTCTCAAACTGGCCCCGGAATTGGGTGCCCGCCACCAGCGCCGTCAGGTCGAGGAGATAGACCTCTTTCTCCCGGAGTTTGTAGGGCACGTCCTTGTCCGCGATGCGCTGGCTCAGGCCCTCGGCGATGGCGGTCTTGCCCACGCCGGGCTCCCCGATGAGGCAGGGGTTGTTTTTCTGCCTGCGGTTTAGAATTTGGATGACCCGGTCGAGCTCGTCCACACGGCCGATCATCTGATCCAGTTTGCCCTCCCGGGCCCGGTCGGTCAGCGAAATGCAGTAGTTTTCCAGAAACTTTTTCTTCCCGCGCGGATTCTGGCTGGACGCGTCCTTCTCACGGGGCGGGCGCTCCGGCGCGGGCGGAGCATTTCCGGGCAGCGGCGGCGGCCCGTCCCCCTGCATGTTGCTGAACAGGCGGTTTAAAAAGGGGAAGGTCGCGGTCTTGCCCTCGTCGTCCTCGTCGTTTTCCGGGGCCTCCACGGGAAAAAGGCCCTCTCCGTTGGAGAGCGCCTCCATCATCTCGCCGGAGAGCCCGTCGATGTCCTCGTCGGTGAGCCCCAGGCGGGCGATCATGTCATCGACCGGCTGGATGTGCAAGTCCTTCGCGCATTTGAGGCACAACCCCTCGTTCTTGGAGTGTCCGCCTTCTATCTTTGTGATGAACACAACCGCCATATTTTTGTGGCACCGGGCGCATATCGTAGGCTGCATGCTAATTTTCCTTTTGTTTCATGATCTTCAAAAACCGTATCCCGTAAGACACAAACGCGGCCAGGGCCACGGCGAGACAGCCGCAAATCAGCCAAATTGCCACGCCGCGTGAGATTGTGTCCTTCAGGAGCACCAGCACACCGCAGGTCAGAAAGAACAGCACCGTCGCGGTCTTGCCGATATAGTTCGCGGGCGGGATCTCGACATGCGCGCGCCTGTGGAGAATCAGGCCGCCGATGCCCATCAACAGCTCCTTGGCAAGGAAAACGCCCAGCGCCCAGATCGGGAGAATCCCGCTGATGGTGAGGCACACCAGTACGGAAAACGTGAGCATCTTGTCACCCAGAGGATCCAGAACCTTGCCGAGGTTTGTGATCAGGTGAAAGCGCCTTGCCAGGTAACCGTCCAGGAAATCTGTGACCGTGGCGAGCGCGAACACGAGCAACGCATAGATATTCGCGTTCGGCAGCCCGGAGAAATAGAACAAAATAAAGACCGGCACCAGGCACAGGCGAAAAATGGACAGCATATTCGGCGTGTTAAACATCGGTGTCGGATCATCCCTTTCGTTATCTGTTATCTGCCCTTTAATATCCCAAAATCTTCGTCAGCCGGTCGGCGCCCATGAAAGATTTGGCGATAACCGTCTTGGAGACCGTGTCCCCGCCGATGATCAGGCCTGAATACTTGAGCGCCCAGACCAGAATCGTGCAGAAAATGAGCCCTGTGACAATGCCGAGCAGAGTACCCACAATGTCGTTCACGATGTCCAAATTTGGTATCTTGAAGCTCAGATTTGTGATATTCCCGATGACAGTCAGGAAGATGAGGATAATGAGAAACGCCAGGATAAAAGTGACCACAAAGGCCAGGCGGTTGCATAGAACCAGCGTGATTGCGTCGGTAAAGGCCCCGCCGTTTTTCTCATAGGCGGCGCTGACGTCGGAGGACATGTCCTTGGCGGTGTTCTCGGTGATACCCAGAGCCTCAAAGGTGCCCACGGCGACGGTTGTCTCCAGGGACGGATCCGCGCGGATCAGATCTTCCAGAGAGGTCGAGGAGGTGTCAACATTCAGCGAATCCAGAATTCCCAGCACGTCGCTGCCCTGTTTGGTCACCATCTTGCCCTCAATGAACCCGGTGACAAAGGGTTTCATCACCGGAACCGCCCCTGAGGAGAACGCGCCCGACAGCAGGTTCGCCCCATAGATCGATAATATGATGACAAGAATGCCCCCAATGCCCATGATGATGCCCTTTTTGTAACCGGTCCATGCGCAGATAATCAGAATGGCCACTAACACCAGGTCAATGATCGTCTTCATAGAAACCTCTCCTGATCGGGATTGGTGATGTATATATGGGCGCGGGCCGATGTGGGCATCGGCCCCTACACGGGCGCTTTGTAGGGCGCGATGCGGGCATCGCGCCGCACCCGCAAATTAAAACTGATACCGCTCCGCGGTAAAAGATGTCAGCAGCAGGCCGTCCCCGCTCTGGAGAAGCAGGGCCCGCTGAAAGCCCAAGGCGTCATCCCGCTCCCCCTTGACTTTCAGCGCGGCGTCATAGAGGATCACGCTGCCGCCGGAGAGGAGGAGCACTCGCTGGCCGCTTGCGCAGACGCTGTCCGCGCCCCGGTCGAGGATCAAGTCGCCCCGCTGGGTGCCGGTGGAGGAGATTGTGATGAGTTCCTCCCGGATACCGGCCTGGGCCTTGCCTAGGACGACGGCCACAAAGCCGTCCCCGCCCAGATCGTAGCAGGAGAGGCGTCTGCCGGCGAAATCAAAGCTGCCCGCCTCCGCCCCCGAGTCGGCGTTCAAAAACAACAGTCGGCCCGTGGAGAGCAGGGCGATCTCGTTCCCGCAGTAGCGCAGGTCAAGAAAAAGCTCGCCGGGATAGGAAACGCTCCAAGCTGGATCCTCCTTGCTCAGGGAGAGGCACTGGATCGTGCTGCCCGTGTCGCTGAGGCACAGGGCCGTGACAGAATCCCCCTTGGGGGAAACCTGGGCGCTCAAAACCCGCAGGGTTCCGGAGTACCACGCATAAACGGGATCCAAATTTTTGTTGAATACGGTCAGCAGCGCCTTGTAGCCGGGCGCCTCCGTTAAGACGGCGAGCATGCCGCTTTTGTTCGCGGAGACGGCGAGAATTGTGTGCGCCTGATCCAGACTGACCGTCTCGCCGTTCCCGGCCGTCCAATGCTCTATCGTGACCGTTTTGCCGCTCTCATAGGCCACCCGCAGGGCCGTACCCCCCAGGTCATAGAAAGCCGCGCCCCCCGGAAAGGCGGCGACGGCGGGGCTCTGCATGGAGAAGAGGGCTTGGGCCGCGAGATACCCGCTGCTGTCCAAAAACTGAAACCCCGATGCGCTGGCGACGGCCAGGCAGTTCCCCGCCGCCGCAAAGACCTGATCCCCCCCGGAGTCGAAGGTATAGGCCGCCGAAACGTCCGTGGCGGTGCTGTTGCTCAGGCCGAAACGCGTCCGCAGGGCCGCGGGAGTCAGCTGATCCCGGTAGAGAAAAATAAGCGCCGCGATGGTGATGACAGCCACCGTCCCCGCGATTGCCGCGGCGCGGCGGAGCCTTGATTTTCTGCGTTCGCCGGTTTTTTTCATCCCATTCCCCATGGCCGCATCGTCATTCCTATCTGGTGATTATAACATAGGGTTCGCAAAAAAGATAGCTTTTCGCAAGACTATGCTGTATTTGTATCAAAACTGTAATATTGTCGAGCCTTTATTCCTCACACCCAAACATTTCCCCCACGATTCCCTTATACCAGACCCCTGCCAACATCAGCCCCTCCGGCGGCAAGGTGGGGCCGGTGAGGCGGCGATCCTTCAGGAGGAGCAGCGCGGGAACATCCTCGGGCGCGATTTTCCCCCGCCCGACATAGAGCAACGTGCCCGCGATGGTTCGGGCCTTGTTGTAAAGAAACCCGTCCGCGCAGACGCGGATTGAGATGACGCCCCCGGCCTTCTCCACGTCGCTGTCATACACGGTGCGCACCGTCGATTTCGTCTCCGTGCCCCGGCTGCGCACGGCGGCGAAATCGTGCGTGCCCACAAAGGCTCTCGCCGCTCTCTGCATTTTGCACACATCCAGAACCGCCGGATAAAAATAGCTGATCCGGCGCAGAAGTGGATCCCGGACGCGTGTGTTCAGGATGCGGTATACATATGCTTTCTCGACGCAGGAGCGGATGGCGCAAAAATCTTCCGGCGCGTCACAGGCGGCAAAGACCGCGATGTCCGCCGGCAGATTCGCGTTCAGCGCCTGGGGCAGGCGGGCAGAGGGGATGACAGCGGACGTGCGGAAATTCGCGCAGTAATTTTTGGCGTGCACCCCCGCGTCCGTTCTGCCGCAGCCGGTGAGGGCGCGGCAGTCCCCGCAGACAGACTCAATGGCCCTCTGCAAAACCTCCGAGACACTCACCGCATTTTTTTGCTTCTGCCAGCCGTGGTAGGCTGTGCCGTCGTAAGACAGGCCGAGCGCGATATTTCTCATAGCCCGAACGCCGCCAGCGTGATGACGCCCCCCAGCAAGGCCGCGCCGACGCAGAGCGCGGCCGCGTCCCGCCCGGCGTATCTGAGCTGTTTCATCCGGGTACGGCCCTCGCCGCCGTGATAACAGCGGCTCTCCATGGCGACGGCCAGCTCGTCCGCCCGGCGGAAGGACGAGACAAAGAGCGGCACCAAAAGCGGCAGCAGGGCCTTTGCCCGTTCGCGGAGGGTGCCGGTCTCAAAGTCCGCGCCCCGCGCCTTCTGGGCGGACATGATCTTGTCCGTGTCCTCAATGAGCAGCGGAATAAAGCGCAGGGCGATGTACATCATCATGGAGAGCTCGTGCACCGGCAGATGAATTTTTTTGAGCGGACTCAGCAGCCGCTCCAGCGCGTCCGTCAAAGCGATGGGGGAGGTGGTATAGGTGAGCAGAAAGGTGCCGGTGATGAGCATCATGATCCGCAGTACCATGAAGACGGCGCGGACGATGCCCTCGGAGGTGATTTTAAAGATCCAAACATGAACCAGAACCGTCGCCCCGTCCGTATAGAACAGGTTCAGAACCGCCGAAAGGGCGATGATGAAAATGAGCGGCTTTAACCCTCTGAGCAGCGCCTTCGGCCTGATCTTCGAGATTGCGATGACCGTCAGAAGAAAAACCAGCATGACGGCGTAGGAAATATAGCGTTTCGCGATGAACAGCGCCGCGATATAGACGACCGTCATGATGAGCTTTGTGCGGGGATCCAGCCGGTGGATCACCGTATCGCCGGGGAAAAACTGCCCCAGGGTGATATCTTTCAGCACGAACCACATCCCCCTCTCCACTTTGGCTCCCTCTCTGAGGGAGCTGGCAGCGCTGTCCTCGCGCTGACTGGGGGAGTGCCCCCGCACTCCAAGGCTCCCTCGCGCTGGCCGAGGGAGTGCCCTTGCACTCCGCAGATCGCGTCCGCCAGCGCCTCCAAAGTGTAGATACCCTCAGGCAGCGCGGCGCCCAGCTCCCGCAGTCTGAGCGCGATGTGCGCCGCGCCGGGCAGCTCCAGGCCCATGTCAACGAGCTCCCGCCCGTGCCGGAAGACCTCTTTCGGCGCCCCGTCGAAGGCCACTTCCCCCTCCCGGAAAACGACCAGCCGGGAGGCGATCCGGGCGATCTCCTCCATGTCGTGGGTGATGAGCAGCACGGCGGCCCCGGTGCTGTCGTGGTAGTCCAGGAGGTTGCGGAGGATACTCTCCCGGCCTTCGGGATCCAGGCCCGCCGTGGGCTCGTCCAGCGCCAAAACCTGCGGCCGCATGGCGATGACCCCCGCGATGGCCACCCGGCGCTTCTGCCCGCCGGAGAGTTCCAGGGGGGACTTCTCAAAAATCTCCTCCGGCACGCCCACAAAACGCGCCGCCTCCCGCACCCGCTCCGCCACCTCGTCCCCGCTCAGTTTCATGTTTTTCGGCCCGAAGGCGATGTCCTGAAAAACCGTCTCCTCAAAGAGCTGATACTCGGGGTACTGGAACACCAGCCCCACCTGAAACCGGGACTGCCGCAGGACTTTTTTGGAGGAGGAGAGCGCCTCCCCATTGAAAAGCACCGCACCCGACGTCGGCTTCAAAAGTCCATTTAAATGCTGGACAAAGGTGGACTTCCCCGAGCCCGTGTGCCCGATAAGGCCCACGAACTCCGAAGGATAAAAATCCAGGCTGATATCGCGGATCGCCATTTTTTCAAAGGGCGTCCCCGCGCTGTATACGTGTGTGAGGTTCCGGGTGCTGAGGATGGGAGATGACATAGAGAGATTCCTTATATTATCATTTTGCCGGGACCGCCTAAGGCGGCCCGCATGGCGAATCCGCCCACGAGATACGGGTCGCCCAGAGGGGCGTCCCCTACAGAATCGTCATCGCGATCACCTGTGCGCAGGCCTCCATTGTCAACGCGTCCAGCGGCAAGTGAAAGCCGCGCGTGTTGAGTTCCCATAACAGCGCCGTGGTGTCCGGCGCGTCCAGGCCCAGGCCGCGCAGGCGCTCCACCTGGGGAAAGACCTCAGCCGGACTGCCGTCCAGGGCGATCTCCCCCTGATCGAGGATGAGCACCCGATCCGCGCCGATGCACTCATCCATGTGATGCGTGATGAGGATCACGGTCATGCCGTACTCCTCCCGCAGGCGGCGCATGGTCTCCAAAACCTCCCGCCTGCCGATGGGGTCGAGCATGGCCGTGGGCTCGTCCAGCACCACGCACTCCGGGCGCATGGCCAACACCCCGGCGATGGCGACCCGCTGCTTCTGCCCGCCGGAGAGCAGATGCGGGGCGTGCATGCGGTATTCGTACATGCCGACGTCAGTGAGGGCGGCGTCCACCCTGCGGCGGATCTCCGAGGGCTCGACGCCCAGATTCTCCGGCGCAAACGCCACATCGTCCTCCACCACGTTCGCCACGATCTGGTTGTCCGGGTTCTGAAAGACCATCCCCACCTTGCGGCGGACATCCAGAAGCCGTTCGCTGTCCCTGCTGTCGATGCCGTCCACAAAGACGGCCCCCTCTGTGGGCAGGAGAATGCCGTTTAATAACTTCGCCAGCGTGGACTTCCCGGAGCCGTTGCGCCCCAGCACCGCAACAAAACTGTGCGCCCCGATCTCCAAATTCAAACCGCGCAGGCTGGGCGCCGTCTCTCCCTCGTAGGTGTAGCTGAGATTTTCGATTTTGATGATGGGTTTATTCACTGTTCACCATTACCCATTACTTATCCATCTGCACGCGGCTCCCGCCGGGAGCGCCAGCCCCGTCGCCGTCACGGGCAGGCCAAGCTCTTGACTCTCACAGCGCCCGCCGCCCCTGCGATGAAAAATCTGCTCGGCCATATAGCCGATGGCGGAGGGGGACAGCCCCGCCGTATAAGAGCTGATGAGGACAAAGAGCGGCTCGTCCGACAAGAGCCCGGAAACCATCTTTAAAAAACCCCAAAGCCCGTCTTCAATTTTCCAGACTTCGCCGGCGGGGCCGCGCCCGTAGCTGGGGGGATCCATAATCAGCGCGTCATAGCGCCTGCCGCGCCGGAGTTCCCGCCCGGCGAACTTTGCGCAGTCGTCCACGATCCAGCGGACGGGGGCGTTTTCGAGCTCGTTCCGCGCGGCGTTCTCCCGCGCCCAGTTCACCATACCCTTTGCCGCGTCCACATGGCAGACTTCAGCCCCCGCCTTCAGCGCCGCCAGCGTCGCCGCGCCGGTGTAGGCGAAGAGGTTGAGCACGCTGACGGGCCGCCCGGCGCCGGCAATCTGCCCCCGAATAAAATCCCAGTTGGCGGCCTGCTCCGGGAAGAGGCCCGTATGCTTAAAATTCATGGGCCCGACGCTGAAATTCAAATCGCCGTAGCCGACGCTCCAGCGCTCCGGTACGTTTTTCCTCTCCCAGCGCCCGCCGCCGCTCTCACTGCGGACATAGCGCGCGTCGCAGCGGCTCCAGCGGGGGTCTGTGCGGGCCGTATCCCAGAGCGCCTGGGGATCCGGCCGCACAAGGGTATAACTCCCCCAGCGCTCCAACCGCTCCCCGCCGCCGCAGTCCAGAAGTTCATAATCCCGCCATTTGTCAGAAATCCACATGGTACCCCCTTCCCTAACCCCGCCATTCCGCGCGCGGCAGAGAACCTTAAAATTCTTCGGGCAGAAACGCGCCCAGAATGAGAAGTTATTATACCATCGTTTTCTATGGTGGTCAATATCACCATCCGGCCTCCATACATTATTAATATTTTAGTTGCACGAATTTGTGCAACTGTCTTGCAACAACGCCCTGTCTATGGTAGAATATAAAACTAGAGTTTTGCTGAGGAGAGGTAGAATGAACTCACTTCCAGATATCTGGCACACCATTGAAAACGCCCTGCGCGCCAAACTGACGGATACCGCCATCATCACCTGGTTTTCCGAGTGCAGCCCCGTGGAGCTCAAGGAGACCCGCCTTGTGATCTATACGCCCTCCAAATTTAAGCGCGATATCATCGAGCAGCGCTACGGGAAGATCATCACAGACGCCCTCTACGATCTCTTTTCCATCCGCTTCGACCTCACCGTTCTGGCGGAGGACGAATTGGATGAATACCGCCGGGAGCGGGAGTCCGAGCGTGGCATGTGTGTAGACAACAACCTCCCGGAAATCGCCGGCTTCACCTTCGATCACTTCGTTGTGGGCGGCTCCAACAAATACGCCTTTGCCGCCGCGCAGGCTGTGGCCAGATCCCCCGGCAGCGCCTATAACCCCCTCTTTATCTACGGCAATTCCGGTCTCGGCAAAACCCATCTGCTCCTGGCCATCGGGCAGTATATCTATGAGCGAAACCACCAGGCCCGTATCTCCTATGTCAAAGGCGACCAGTTCGCCAACGACATGATCAACTCCATCCGGGAGAAGACAACGGAGGAGTTTCGCCTCCGCTACCGCCGCGCCGATCTCTTCCTGGTGGACGATATCCAGTTTATCGCCGGAAAGACCGGGGTGCAGGAGGAGTTCTTTCACACCTTTAACACCATCTTCGAAGCGGGGCACCAGATCGTCATCACCTCCGACCGGCCGCCGCTCGAGATCAAAACTCTTGAGGATCGGCTCCGCTCCCGCTTTGAGGGCGGCCTCATGGCGGATGTGCAGCCCCCGGACATGGAGACCCGCATGGCCATCACCCGCAACAAGGCCTCCCATCTGGGCATGCTTCTGCCGGACGACGTGGTGGAGTTTATCTCAGAAAACATCACGGCCAATATCCGCCAAATCGAAGGCGTTGTCAACCGCCTGACCGCCTATCGCGACATCCTGAACGACACCATCTCCATCGACTCCGCCAAACGCGCCATCAAAGACGTGATCCGCATCGGCACCTATATCCCCACGCCGGACATCATCATCGAGGAGAGCGCCCGTTACTACTCCCTCACCTCCGACGATCTCCGCGGCCAGCGCCGCAGCAAGAACACGGCCATGGCCCGGCAGATCTCCATGTACCTGATGCGCTCCTTCACAAACCTGAGTTTAAAGGACATCGGCGAGCAATATGAAGACCGCAACCACTCCACCGTCCTGAGCTCCATCAAAAAGATCGAAGAACTCCTCAAGGCGGACAAAAACACCGCCGACATCGTGCGGGACATCTCGTCTAACATCAATTCGCGCAACTGATTTCCCACATTTTCCTGTCACTATGTGGAGACCCCTCTGTTGAAAATCCTTGCTCCCCCTTTTTCTCCACAGCTCCCCAAATTTTTCATCCCTTCCCCCACATTTTTCTCCACACAAAAAATCCAGCCCTCAGAGCCGTTTTACCCCTCTTTCCACACTTTTTTTTTCTACGTCTACTACGACTAAAAGTCTTTCTTTCTATGCTCGCTTATATAAGAGCATACACAAAAAATTATTTTTTCAAAGTGAAGAATCTTTAAAAATCCGGAGGTCTGCGGCATGAAATTTTCCTGTGAGAAACATCTTCTTCTGGCGGCGGTCAACACCGCGTCCCGGGCGGCCGCGGCAAAGAGCCCCATCCCCGCTCTGGAAGGCATCCTCATCGAAGCCGGAGAGCATGTGAAATTGACGGGCTACGACCTAAAAGAGGGGATATACACCAGCATCCCCGCGGATGTGGCCACACCCGGCGCCGCGGTCTTGGGCGCGCGGCTTTTGGGAGAAATTGTCCGCAGCCTGCCGGACGGCGTGGTCACCATCTCTATCGAGAAGGGAACTCTGGCCAACATCAGCTGCGGCAAGTCCGAGTTCTCTATCATGGGTACGGCGGCGGCGGACTATCCGGAGATCCAGGGCGTGGAGGAGGGTTTCACGTTCAGCCTCCCGCAGAAGACGCTCCGGAGCATGATCGACCAGACCATTTTCGCCGTCAGCAGCAACGAAAGCCGCCCCGTATACACCGGCTCCCTCTTTGAGATCGAGAACGGCACGCTCTGTGTCGTCTCCGTGGACGGCTACCGTCTGGCCATGAGGCGGGAAAAACTCGAACTGGACGGCGCGGCCGTCAGTTTTATCGTCCCCGGCGCGGCCCTGTCAGACGCGGTAAAGATCTGCGCGGACGCGGACGACCCCGTGGAGATCACAGTCGGCGCCAAGCAGATCCGTTTCAGCTTTGGGGAGACGGTACTCATTTCCCGCCGGCTGGAGGGGGAATTCATCAACTATAAGAAGACCGTTCCCGCCAATTTCACCACCTTTGCCGTGGCGGAAAAAGCGGACTTCCAGCGGGTAATTGAGCGGGTCAGCCTCATCATCGACGACAAAATTAAGAGCCCGCTGCGCTGCACATTCAGTATTGACAGCGTTGAACTGCTCTGTGTCACCTCCCTGGGCCGCGCGGAGGACAGCGTCTCCGTGGAGGGCGCCGGGCTGCCGCTGGAGATCGGCTTTAACAACCGCTATCTGTTGGACGCCGTCAAGGCCGCGCCTTCGGAGAAGCTAAAGGTCTGCCTCGGCAACAGCACCTCTCCCTGCGTCATCGTGCCCGAGGACGATGCGGATGAGAGCTTTTTGTTCATGATTCTGCCCGTGAGACTCCCACAGATTGGAAATTAAATGAAAACTGCGACGATCAGCACCCCCTCTATCAAACTGGACGCCCTCTTGAAATACGCGGGTTTCTGCGGCACCGGCGGGGAGGCCAAAACTGTCATTCAGGGTGGCCGCGTCTTAGTCAACGGCGCGGTCTGTGTCCAGCGGGGAAAAAAAATCATCCCCGGCGACAGGGTCTCTCTGGGCGGAGAGGAGATCACCGTAGGGGCGGCCCCCATGGAACCGCCCGCCGGAAACCCATGAGAGTTGACCGCATTGAGCTCAAAAACTTCCGCAACTATGAAAACGCCGCCGCCGGATTTTCCCCGGGGATCAACGTCATCGCGGGGGAGAACGCCCAGGGAAAGACCAATCTGCTGGAGGCCGTTTTTCTTCTCAGCGGAGGCAAAAGTTTCCGCACCCGCTTCGATTCCGAACTCATCGGCTTTGACCGGGAGACGGCGGAACTCCTGGCCGATGTGGAAACACAGGGCAGAAAGCAGAGTATCAGCGTCCATTTAAAACGCGGACAAAAAAAGAGTATCACGCGAAACGGCGTCAAGACCGCTGCACCTGAGCTCTCTGAGGTGCTCTGCGCCGTTTTGTTTTGTCCGGATGATCTGGAACTCATCAAGGCCGGGGCCGCCGCGCGCCGCAGATTGCTGGATCTGAGCATCTCTCAGCTCCGTCCCGGCTATGCCGTGGCTTTAGCGGAATATAACCGCCTCTATGCGCACAAGCTGCGGATCTTAAAGGACTGCGCCGCCAAAGGCAGCCTGCGCGAGACCCTCGGCGACTTCTCCGAGGCCATGTGCCGCGCGGGGGCAAAGCTCATCCGCTACCGCGCCTCCTTTATCGCCCGCCTGGGGCCCCACGCGCGGGAAATCGCGCGCGATTTCTCCGGCGGCGCGGAGCGGCTGGACGTGGCGTACAGGACAGTCTCCGCGGTGACCGACCCTCTGGGTTCTCCCCATGTGATATTGGAACAGCTCCGCGCCCATATGGCCGCCCACAGGGAGGCGGAGCTCTGCGCTTCGTCCTGTCTCTCCGGCCCGCACAAGGACGACCTGGAGATCAAAATCAACGGCGTGCCGGCCCGGGCTTTCGCCTCACAGGGACAGACCCGGACGGCGGCGCTGTCCCTCAAACTGGCCGAGCGGGAGATCTTTCTGGAAGAATGCGGCGAATACCCCATCCTGCTGCTGGATGACGTTCTCTCCGAGCTGGATCAGAGACGTCAGGCCTTTGTCTTAAACCGCATCGGCGGCGGGCAGACCCTCATCACCTGCTGTGAGGACGACGGGGTCGCGGATCGCACAGGAGGCAAAATTCTGACTGTAAAGGGCGGTGCCATCGCGTAGCATGTATTTGCATTTGGGAAACGCCGCTGTGGTTCGGAAACAGGACATTTTGGGTATATTTGATTTGGACAGCAGCTCTCAGTCTCACCTGACCCGGGAGTTTTTAGCGCGGGAGGAGAAGCGAAACCGGGTGCAAAATGTCTCGGAAGAGAGCCTCCCCAAGAGTTTTGTGCTCTGTGCGGATAGAACCTATCTGAGCCCGCTGGCCACCGCCACGCTGTTAAAGCGCGTGGAAGGCGGTGACTTTGACCTTTAGGGGGCGCGGGGCGCGGCTCCGCGGGGAAGACAGTTTATTTATTTTTTGAGGAAGAAACAAACCTATGGCAGAGATCACCGAAAAAATCACCCAAGAATACGACGCCTCCCAGATTCAGGTGCTGGAGGGCTTAGAGGCCGTGCGCAAACGCCCCGGCATGTACATCGGCTCCACCTCCAGTTCCGGCCTGCACCATCTTGTGTATGAGATCGTGGACAACGCCATCGACGAGGCTTTGGCCGGCTGCTGCACCGAGATAGACGTCATCATCCGCGCGGGCAACGTCATTGAGGTGCGGGATAACGGCCGCGGCATCCCCGTGGACATTCAGGAACAGACGGGCCGACCCGCGCTGGAGGTCGTCTACACCGTCCTGCACGCGGGCGGAAAGTTTGGCGGCGGGGGCTACAAAGTCGCCGGCGGGCTCCACGGCGTCGGCGCCTCCGTGGTCAACGCCCTCTCCGAGTGGCTGGAGGTGGACGTCCACAAGGGCGGCAAAATTTATCACATGCGCTTCTCCCGGGGCGATATCGTCCGGGAGATGGAGATCATCGGCGACACGGACGAGACCGGCACGGTCGTCCGCTTCTTGGCCGACAGCCAGATGTTTGAGGAGGTCGCCTATGACTACGACATCCTCCACGCCCACATGCGGGAGCAGGCCTTTTTAAACGCGGGCCTGCGCATCACCACAAAGGATGAGCGCCCCGGTTCGGAGCAGGAGGACTCCATGCACTACGAGGGCGGGATCCGGGAGTTTGTGGAGTTTGTGAACCACAACCGCACCTCCCTCCACGACGAGGTCATCTATGTCTCCGGCGAGCGCGAGGACT
>JGI20166J26741_10152226_pt1 | contig 17087 bp, 10 predicted proteins | sample TergutCu122P5_FD_26741 | JGI IMG/M metagenome (IMG submission 26741)
ACGTCGAGAACCGTCTCGAAAACGTCGAGAACCGTCTCGAAAACGTCGAGAACCGTCTCGAAAACGTCGAGAACCGTCTCGAAAACGTCGAGAACCGTCTAGGGAACGTCGAGAACCGTCTAGGGAACGTCGAGAATCGCGTCGGGAACGTCGAGAACCGTCTAGGGAACGTCGAGAACCGCGTCGGGAGCGTCGATAGCCGTCTCGGGAACGTTGAGAACCGCGTCGGGGACATACATAACAATCTTGTACTGCTGGAAAACGACAACAAGCTGGAACACGGCGCGATCTTCGACAAGCTGGACGCCATCGAGAAGCGCCTGGACGCGGCCGGCGTGTTGTAAATGAGCGCACGGGTAACCCAGGTAACTGATAATGGACTTTATAAGCCGGCCGGAAGGCCGGCTTTGTTTTGCCAAAAAAGACTATTTGCCATAATTTGACCTCGCGCCCCTGGCATATCTTTTTGTCAGGGGCGAAAAATATCCTTATAATCCGCGCAGTATTTACAATCGTCGACAAAAACGGTATTTACAATCGTTGACAAAAAATGTAGGATTAGAGGAGGATACACTTGAAAAAGGTCACAAAAACGGCGCTGGCGCTGATCCTGAGCCTGTGCGCGGCAAGCCCCGCCGCGGCTCACGGGCACGCCATGTCATTTCTGTACGGGGGCACGACGACGCAGTACAACAAGTATATGCAGAACGCGGAGGGCGTGCTGAACAGCGTATCGCCCGACTATTTCGAGGTCGGACCCGACGGAGGCCTCGTCATTCCCAAGATGGACGCAGCCTTTATACGCGCCATGCACGACAAAGGCGTCAAGGTGACGCCTTTTATAACGAATCACTGGGACAGGCCTTACGGCGAGAACGCCATGGCGAACACGGAGGCGCTGACTTCCCAGATCGCCGAGGCGGTCTATGGGAACGCCCTGGACGGCGTCATAGTGGACATAGAAAACCTTCCGGCTGCGCAGAGAGATCCGCACACGGCCTTTGTCCGCCGCCTGCGGGACAAGCTCCCCGACAGGATACTCTCCGTCGCGGTGGCGGCGAACCCGTACAGATGGACGGCCGGCTGGCACGGCTCCTATGACTACGCGGGCCTCGCGCGGTCGTGCGACTATCTGATCGTAATGGGCTACGACGAGTCGTACTACGGCGGCCCCGCCGGCCCGGTGGCCAGCGCGGAGTGGGTCAGGAAATCGATCGAGTACGCTCTGCAAAATACGACGCCGGACAAGATCGTGCTCGGAATGCCGTTTTACGGCAGGTATTGGAAAGAAGGCGACGCGGTCGGCGGGCACGGGCTGACGGCCGTCGATATAACTAACCTTATAGACAATTATGAGACGAAAAAGGTTTACCACGACGATCTGCAGACAGCGGAACTCGACCTGACCCTCAAGGACGGCGAGGTCATGCCGAAGCTCTGGGGGGGAAGGGTGCTGACGCCGGGGAAGTATAAAATATGGTACGACGATCTGCAATCCACGGCCTATAAGCTGAAGCTGGTGGAATCATACGGGCTGCTGGGCTCCGGCAGCTGGGCCCTTGGGCAGGACGACGCCAGGATCTGGGTGCAGTACGCCGGTTATAAGTCCGCCGCGGCGGAGCCGACGCCCGCCGCAGGAGAGCCTGCGCCGGCCGGAACGTTGTGGCCCGCTTCTACGTTTGCGCCTACGGCCGCCCCGACGGCTACCGTTCCAACGGGACGGCCCGCGGCAGCCGCAAGGCCGACAGCCTCGCCGACGGGGTTGTCTGCCGTCAGGCCGACCCCCACGCCGCAGCCTGCAGAACGGCCGACTCCTACACCGCGGCCCACAGAACGGCCGGCTCCCACGCCGCGGCCTATGGATCAGCCAGCTCCCGCGGAACGGCCGGCGGCGGCCGCGAGGCAGGCCGAAGCACCGGGAACCGGCGGTTTGACCAATCCGGGGCGCACGGCGGGAGCTACCTCTTTCAGCAACGAGTGGATCACCGAGGAGTATTTGGACGAGAACGGAAACACCGTTACCAAGGATACTGTGATCATGAGCAGGAGCCAGACGCGGCCGTCAGGCGGGAACGAAGGGCGTGACGGCGGCGCGGAGACGGAAACCGGAGCGAATGCCGCAGCCGGGACGGGCGGAGCCGGCGGATTGAATATTGCGTATATGCCGGACAGGACCGTCGGCGCGAACGCCGGAACGGGGTTGAATGAGATACCCGGCGCGGGGACCGGTATGGGAGCGCGCGGAGCCGTCGCGCGGGGAACCCCAGCCGCCGTGGACTTCGCGCAGATCATGAGCGGCGCGGGGACTTCCGCGGGCGCGGCTTTGCATTACGCGGCAGGTGGGACGCAGCCGTTTGCGGGCAACGCCGGTGTGACGCAGCCTAACATGACAAGTTACGGAGCGGCGCAGCCATATGCCGGCAACGCCGGGGCATCCTACGCGGGCGCGGCTTCGCCCTACGCGGCGGGTGGGACGCAGCCTTACTTCGGCAACGCCGGGATTTCCTACGCGGGCGCGGCTTCGCCCTACGCGGTGGGAGGCGCGCAGCCGTTTGCGGGCAACGCCGGTGTGACGCAGCCTAACATGACAAGTTACGGGGCGACGCAGCCCTACTCCGGCAACGCCGGGACATCCTACGCGGGCGCGGCATCGCCCTACGCGGTGGGAGGCGCGCAGCCGTTTGCGGGCAACGCCGGTGTGACGCAGCCTAACATGACAAGTTACGGGGCGACGCAGCCTTACTCCGGCAACGCCGGGGCATCCTACGCGGGCGCGGCATCGCCTTACGCGGCAGGAGGCGCGCAGCCGTTTGCGGGCAACGCCGGGGCTGTTAACGCCGGAACCGCCAATTTCGGGAATGCCAATACAGGAGCCGCCAATGCCGGGAATGCCAACGCCGGAGCAGTCAATTTCGGGGCCGTGTCACCTTACGCGGGTAATTTCGGTATGACGCAGCCTTACGCGGAAAGTTATGGAGCGGCCCAGCCTTACGCAGGCAACGCCGGAACTGCCAACGCCGGGGTAACAGCGCCTTTCACGGCGGGCAGCGCGGGGGGGCAGCCCTTTACGGCGAGTTACGCCTCGGTACAGCCTTACTTGGCAAATACGGGAGCCGCTTATAACGGGGCAGTATCTCCGAATGCGAATGAAAACGGAACGGCGCGACCTTATGCGGCGAACAACGCTGCGGGAGCGGGACGGCCGTATGGCGCGGATACCGTAACCGGCGGCGGAGCCAATGTAGGCGGGGCCGCGCCGCCGTATGCGAATAATTACGGCGCGGAGCGGCCGTACGGGTCAAGCAACGCTGCGGGCGCGGGACAGCCGTATGGCTCAAACGCCGCCGCGGGCGCGGAGCGGCCGTACGGCGCGAACGCCGGCCCCGCCGGCTACGGAACGGCCAACGCCGCCGCTTTATCCGGAGGCCCGAATACTGGCTATCCCGCCGGAGCGCGGAGCGGTGGGCAAGGACGGAGCAGGGTGGTCAGCGACACGATAAAAAAGGGCTGGTTCAGCGAGCGGGAGTACGACGAGAACGCGGTGTTGACCAGAGGCCAGGCCATAAAGGTCATAATGAGGATGGCGACTTTGCTTCCCGACCCGGCGTCCGGCGCGGACGTGTTCGGCGACGCCGGGAACGGCCCGGACAGGTTCTTTATACGGAAGGCTATGTATTACGGGATCGCGGAGGGCGACGGGAACGGCAACTTCAACCCGCAGGCGCCTATAACAAAACAGGATCTGATAATGTATATGGACCGCGTGTTCAGCCTGCCGGACACCGTGGATTTTGACACCGGGAAAATCAGGGATATAGACAAACACGAGAATCCGGAGGCATTCTACGCGATAAACAAATACCTGGAGCACGGGATAATCAGCGTCGACGCCAACGGGAACTTCTATCCGCATTCGCATATCACGATGCGCGAAATGGCTGAGATAACAGACAGGCTGTCGGGCGTGGGAGTGAAGGACCTCGAACCGATACTGTACCCCGGCCAGAAACAAAGGCAGAGGATATTGGAGCCGAGATAGTAAACTATAGGGAGCCGTGAGGCAATGTCACACCTTATAAACCATGCGCGGCAGGGGTTCGGCCCTTGCCGCGTCCTGGGCATTATCGCGGAGTACAACCCGTTCCACAACGGGCATCTCTACCATATGCGCGCGTCGAAGGAGACGACCGGCGCGGAGCGCGTGGTCGTCGTGATGAGCGGAAACTTCGTGCAGCGCGGGGAGCCGGCCCTTTGCGACAAATTCGCCAGGACGCGCATGGCGCTCGAGGGCGGCGCGGACGCGGTGATCGAGCTTCCGACGCTCTTTGCCGCGTCCGCCGCCGGGGACTTTGCCGACGCCGCCGTGACTTTGCTCGAAAGGACCGGGGTCGTCAACTGCCTGTGCTTCGGGAGCGAGAGCGGAAACCTCGCGGACATCGAGGCCGCGAGGGACTTGCTGGACGAGGACGCCGGCTTCGGTAAGAGGCTTCGTGGCGCGCTGGGAAACGGGGCCTCGTTTCCGGCGGCGTTCGGCGCGGCGGCAAAAGGAGCGGAGGACGGCGCGGCGGCAGGTAACGCGGGGGGCGGCGTTCCTGCCGAAGGAGCGGACGGCGGCGTTCCGGGTTCGTCGGTGTTCGACGGGCCGAACGGGACGCTTGGGGCGCTGTACCTGAACGCGCTTAAAAAGCTCGGATCCGGAATCGCGCCCTATACGGTAAAGAGGGGAGACTACGCCTCGGCGAGCGAGATACGCAAAACCGCCGGAAGCGGCCGCCTCGCGGAGGCCGCGGACGCGCTCCCCCCGTTCGCGTATGAGATTTTAAGCCGGTACGGCGGGAGATTTCCCGCCCTGGAGGATTACAGCATGATATTCCAATATTTGGTCAAGACAGGCGGGGAGGGGTATCTGAAAGGGATACTTGGCATGGACGAGGGGCTGCATAACCGGTTCACGCGGTTCGCCGGGGAGAGGGCCGGCCTGGCCGGGATCCTGGCAGGCGCCAAGACCAGGCGGTATACATACACGCGGCTCCAGCGGGCGGCTCTGCACGCGGTGCTGGGGATCAAAAAGGACGACGCGGCGCGGTTCAAGGCGCTCGGGGGGCCGCAGTATATACGCGTTCTGGGGTTCAGGAGAGAGCGCGCGGCGCTCGTCGGGGAGATCGGGAGGAAGGCCGGGCTTCCGGTGATCGTGAATATGAAAAACGCGCGGAAACGGCTGGGGACGGCGGGGGTGGAGATGCTGGAGACGGAGATCAGGATGACGGATATTTATAATCTGGCGCTGGGGGCGTTTGCCGGAGGCGAGGAATACAGGCGCGGGCCGGTGATTTTATGAGGAGGGAACCTTTGTTTCGAGGTGACGTCATGCGCGACTGGTATGAAAAAGACCGGGCGGATTTGCTCCGGGAATTCGGGACCGATCCCGAAACCGGGCTTTCAGCCGCCTCCGTGGCCGAACGGCGGCTTAAATACGGGAAAAACGAATTTGCGGAGCAGAAAGGCGAGGGTGTCGGGAAAAAGATTCTGCGAAACCTCCGCGACGTGTCCGCGCTTATTTTGATTTTCGCGGCCGTCATGTCGCTCGTCATGGGCCTGGCCCACGGCGGCGGCTTCGCGGAGTTCGCCGTGATAATGGGCATCGTCGTTCTGAACATGGCGCTGGCGGTCACTCAGGAGAGAAGCGCCGAAAAGTCGCTGGCCGCGCTTAAAAATATGAACAGCCCCTCATGTCTGGCGCTCAGGGACGGCAGGCGGGAGACGGTCGGTTCGGCGGAGCTTGTGCCGGGGGACATACTGATTTTGAACACGGGCGATCTGGTCGCGGCGGACGCGCGGCTGCTGGAGGCCGGCGGCCTGGCGGCGGACGAGTCAGCGTTGACCGGCGAGAGCGAGCCGTCGGAGAAGAACGCGGAGGCGGCCCTCTCTGGGAGCGTGCCGGCGGCGGATCAGATCAACATGGTTTTTTCCGGCTGCCTTATCACGGCCGGGCGCGGGCGCGCGCTTGTCACGGCGACTGGCATGGACACGCAGATCGGCCGCATAGCGGGATTTCTGAACGACGCGCAGAAACTCAGGACGCCGCTGCAGGCCCGGCTGGACAAGGTCGGGAAGATCATCAGCCTGATCGCGGTGATTTCCGCGCTGGTGGTGTTTCTGATAGACTTCCTGCGGGGCGCTGACCTGTGGGGCACTGTTTTCATAGCCATATCGCTCGCCGTCGCCGCCGTGCCGGAGACTCTGTCGCTGATCGTGACGCTGGCGCTCGCCCGCGGAGTGACTGAGATGGCCGGCAGGCGCGCGCTGATACGGAAGCTGCCGGCAGTGGAGACTTTGGGGAGCACGTCGGTCATATGCACTGACAAGACGGGCACGCTGACCCAGAACCGCATGGCGGTCAGGCGGCTGTGGACGGAGGAGGCCGGCGTGTTCGGCGAAGGCGGCGACTTTTCGGCGGAACAGGCGGAATTTTTAAGTAAATTCGCCCTGGCGTCGAACGCCGGCGTCGAGACGCTGCCCGACGGGAGCGCGAGGATAACCGGGAGCCCGACGGAGGCGGCGATAATGCGCCTGTTCGGCGAAAAGGGCGGCGACAGGAGAGAGCTCGAGATAATCTATCCCAGGGTCGCGGAGATCCCGTTCTCGTCGGAGCGCAAGATGATGACCGCGATATGCCGCGACCCGCGCGGCGGGTATCTTGTCCTTTGCAGCGGGGCCTTCGACAGGGTGCCGTTTAAGGAGGCGCCGCCGGAGAGGAAAAAAGCGCGGGAGGAGATGCACGACACGTTCGCCGGGGACGCTTTGCGTGTCATAGCGCTCGGGAGCAGGCATTTGGACGGGCTGCCGGAGGCCGGGAACCTCGGCGAGGCGGAGCGGGAGCTGGATTTCGAGGGCATTGCCGGCATAATCGACCCGCCCAGGCCGGAGGCCGCGGAGGCCGTAGCCACGGCGAAAAAGGCCGGGATACGCACGGTGATGATAACCGGCGACCACGCGGTGACGGCGGAGGCCATCGCGCGGCAGATCGGGATACTGTCGGAGGGGGAGCGGGTGCTGACCGGGGCGGGGCTGGCCCGGATGAGCGACGCGGAGCTGGTCGGTAACGCGGCGGGGTATTCCGTGTACGCCAGGGTCTCGCCGGAGGACAAGATACGCATCGTGGAGGCGTGGCAGGAGCGCGGCGAGGTCGTCGCGATGACCGGGGACGGGGTCAACGACGCCCCGGCGCTGAAGGCCGCGGACGTCGGCGTGGCGATGGGCGCCGCGGGGACGGAGGTCGCGAAGAGCGCGTCGGACATGATCCTGACCGACGACAATTTCAGCACGATCGTGGAAGCCGTGCGCCAGGGGCGCGACGTGTACTTGAACATACGCAAGACCGTGTATTTCCTGTTGGTCTGCAATTTTTCGGAGATAGCGATAATGCTCGGCGCGCAGCTTATCGGCTGGGGCCTGCCGCTGACGCCGATCATGCTGCTTCTGATAAACGTACTCGGGGACGGCATACCCGGCATACGGCTCGCCTACGAGAAGTCCGGCCAGACGGTCATGGAACGCAGGCCCGTCGGGCGCGGCGAGAGCCTGTTCGAGGGCCTGGGGCTCGTGATCGCCGTGCAGACGGCCGCGTTCGTGGCGGTGGCCTGGGCCGGGTACTATATAGGGGCATTTGCAGGAGTTTCGGCCTCGCGCCCGGCCGCGCACGTCGTCGGGCAGACCATGTCGTTTCTGGTCGTCGGGTGGACTTCCATATTGCACGTGTTCACTGTCCGGAGCAGGCGTTCGGCGTTCGGCAAAGGGTTCGCGGACAATCCCGGGCTGGCCTTGAGCGCCGCGGGGATGATCGCGCTGTTCGCGCTGATCGTGCTGATCCCGCCGGCGGCAGGGTTTTTCGGGATGTCGGCCATGGGATGGGAGCAGTGGGGCGCGGCGATCGGGCTGTCGGCCGTGCCGACGGTTGTCGCGGAGATAGGGAAGGCGGCGCGGAACAGGGGTGAGGCCAGGAGATACGGGAAACGGGTGGTCAGGCATATCGCGCAGGAATGAGGTTTGAACCTGAATTCGACCCAATGTCAACAGGTTAAGGATAAGCCTACGGGTTGTTCGGTCGGGGATGGAACCCCGACCCTACGAGGGATGAGGCTTTGCATAGTCGTTTCGTTTAAAATTGAGCTTCAAACTTCGCGCGATAGAACAACAGTCGTTTCGCGCTCGTTTTCAACTCATTTCAAATCGAAACGACTTTAGCTGCGGCTTCCATGCCGCACCGCTTAACACCACAACGAACACTTGCGTAAATCCTGTAGGGGCGGGCTTCCATGCCCGCCCGGGAATGTGTAATACAGGGCATTTTGCGGTCGGGGATGAAACCCCGACCCTACGATAATGCCGGTTTTCGGACATTGTTCGTTGTAGTATTAACCTGTTGACATTGGGATATGCTCCGTTCCCACATCGGGCGGAGACAAGCTCCGCCCCCAACGGCCGCAAGCTAAGCTGTAATAATTTACCATATGGCTAATTGTTGCAGCTTTTGTGCGGCTTAATGTCATTCTGAGCCGAACGCGAAGAATCTTTTTGTGCGTAATTGCACGTCGGACAAGAACAAGATCCTTCGCTACGCTCAGGATGACAAGGCAAAAGAACCTTTGTTTTGGATATGGTATTAATTCCCAGCTTAGCTTGCAGGCGTTGAGCTCCGCCACTGCGTCCAGTGGATATGCTCCGCCCCTACCGGTTTTTCGTCACTTCGATCCCGAACACGTCGGTTATGAATTTGGCCGGAACCATCATCCTGTCGCGGACTATCATCGGGAAGGCCCCGTCTATGGGTACGGTCACGCCGCAGGCGTAATCTCGGCCGTTGAACCTGACGGAAGCCGTTAGGGTGTCGGGGTCCCAACCGACGACGCCGCCGAGATTCGCGGCCACGGCCCGGAGCGGGAGGTAGAGCGCGCCGCCCTGCGAATATGGGGCGACTGGGACGTCGAGAAGCGTCCGGTTCAGGAAAACCGCGCCGTACTCGGCGCTGACCCTGAGCACGGCGCCCGCGCCGCCCGCCGGAGCCGCGGCGGCCTCGCAGAACGGGCGGGATATGGTCTCCTTACCGGCCTTATCCCGGAGGGAGGCGCTTATGGCGTATGTCCCTGCCTCGGGGAGGCTGAGCCTGACCGCGCCGTCCGCGCCTGTCACATATCCGGAAGGCTCGCCGTTTATAAGTATCGCCGCGCCTTCGACGGGCAGGCCCGTCTCGTCCCAGGTGTTGCTTCTTAGCGTCAGGGTGAATTCCTCGCCGACGTCGGGCGTGACCATCGGCTCGTCAAAATACGCGTACGCGGCGGCCTGCCAGTCGATCAGGTAAAAGACCACGGAGTCGCCGCTTTGCAGGACGCACTTGTCGAAGCCGACCCAGGGGGTCTCGTTGTTGACCGCGTACATCCACGAGCTTACGTCGTCCTGGGCATGGCCCATGATGGACGTGATGTACATGCCGTAGTCGGAGGTCTCGTATTGCAGGGCGCCGCCGGCGTCGCCCGTTTTGGCGGCCAGGGCGAAGTAGAGCGCCCAGTAGGCCGTGTCCTCGGAGTTGGAGAGATAGACGGTCGTGGTCGGAAGGAGAGTCTCATAGCTCCCGGCGACGCAGCTCTCGATCCGGACGCGGACGGGGCTCCCCGCGGGTTCGGCGGCCGCTGCGAGGGCGCATAGGGACAGGGCGAATACCGCCGTCAGCAATAGTGCGGCGCATTTTTTCAGCATTCCCAAAAACCTCCATATTCGTAGTGGGATACAGTCGTTTCGATTTGAAATGAGCTGTTGAAACTCAATTTCAAACGACAACACAGTTTAGCCCCCCGGCGGGGGACAGTCAAGGGTTTGCGGAATGTACGTATGAAATGCAAAAAATGCGGTTATTTTACAAAAATATTTTGGAGACTTTTATTTTTATTCCGCGTATGTTATAATCAATGCATATGCAAACAAATCGCCCCGTAAGGCAAAGGCGTTTCTTGCCAAACCGGAGTTTTCGGCATCCGGCATAAACCGGCGGCGATTTCATCGGGAGGTCTGTGTAGTGCCAAGAGGCGGATTTTCAGGCGGCGGCGGAGGCTTTTCGGGCGGAGGAGGGGGCTTTTCGGGCGGCGGAGGCCGCTCCTTCGGCGGCGGCGGCGGCCGCTCCTTCGGCGGGCGCTCCGGCGGCGGAGGCGCCAGCAGAGGCGGTTTCACGGGCGGAGGGTTTTCATCCGGCGGCGGTTTCAGGGGCGGGTCTCCGGGCGGAGGGTTGCCTCCGGGAGGGAGGCCGCCGATGGGCGGCGGGCCGATGTTCCCGGGCGGCGGAGGTTTTCGCCGGGGCTTCTACGGGGGCGGCGGCGGAGGCTGCGGCGGCGTCGGATGCACGGTGATTTTCATCGCCGCGATAGTATTAATATTCGTGGCCGTATTGTTATTCAGTTTTTCCGGGGGCGTGTCCGTAGGGAGTTCGTCCGGCGGCTCCGAGGTGACCAGTTCCACGATCAAACGCGAGCCCCTGCCTAAGGGCGCGGTCACGGAGACCGGCTGGTATACGGACGAACTGAACTGGATACAGAACCCCGTGACCCTGGAAGCCGGAATGAAAAACTTTTACGCGAAGACCGGCGTCCAGCCCTACCTCTATATCACGGACACGGTCAACGGAAATACGGATCCCACCAGCGCGAACTGGAAATCCGACATGGAAGCCTTCGCCAACCAGGAGTACGACCTGCTCTTCCGCGACGAGGCCCATCTGCTGGTCATATTCTGGGAGAACAACGATAACTACGCGACCGGCTACCTGGCCGGCACCCAGGCCAAGGCGGTCATAGACGACGAGGCCGCCAACATTTTGCTGGACTATATAGACCGCTACTACTACGGCAGTATGACGGAGGATGAGTTTTTCAGCAAATCCTTCGACGACGCGGCCGTCCGGATCATGACCGTGACCAGGTCGCCGTGGATCCCGGTTTTGCTCGTGCTGATCGTCCTCGTGATTTTGGTCCTGCTGTTCGTCTGGTGGAACAGGCGCAAGAAGCAGAAGAACCTGGAGGCGGAGCAGACGCAGAAGATACTTGAAACTCCCATCGAGGAACTTGGCCCGGGCCCGACAGGGCTTGAGGACAAATATAAATAAGGAGGAACGGAAAATGGGGATATTAGGCAGATTTAAGGACATCATGTCGTCGAACGTGAACGCGCTCCTGGACAAGATGGAAGACCCGTCCAAAATGGTTGATCAGATGCTGATCAACATGAACAAGGATTTGGCCGACGTCAAGATGGAGACCGCCGGCGTGATGGCGGAGGAGACCCGCTGCCAGCGCCTGGTCGACGAGAACCGCGAAAAAGTCGCGGATTATGTCCGTTACGCCGAGAAGGCCGTGCTGGCCGGAAACGACGGGGACGCGGCCACGTTTTTGGCCAAGAAGCAGGAATACGAGTCCGCCGGCGCCGGCCTTCAGACGGCCTACGAGGCGGCCCACGCCAACGCCGAGAAAATGCGCCAGCTCCACGACAAGCTCGTAAGCGACATCAGCGCCCTGAACTCCCGCAAGTCGATGATCAAGGCCAAGGAATCCGTGGCCAAGACGCAGGAGCGCGTGAACAAGTTCAGTATGCCGGACACCAACCGCGGCGGCGAGGAAGCCTTCAACCGCATGGAGGACAAGGTGAACAAGAGGCTCGACACGGCCAACGCCATGGCGGACCTCAACACCGAGCCGGTCGACGCCGCGAAGGCGCTGGAGGAAAAATACAAATCCGGCCTCGGCGATTCCGCCGTGCAGGACGAACTGGCGGCCATGAAGGCCCGCCTGGGCAAAGGCCCGAAGCAGGAAGGCGAGAATTAAGCCACTCATATGCGTCTGCGAAGCGCACAAACAAAACAGGGCGGACGCCAAGTCCGCCCTGTAACTGTTATTCTGCACGACAACGCATTAATATACAATACGCGCAAGCATTGTAGGGCGCGCCGTCCCCGGCGCGCCGAGACTGCCGCACAATTGTGCTTGAACAGAGCCAATCAGATGTATCGGCGCGCCCTACAACGAAATACGTCATTTTTGTGAAAGATCACAATCATGCGTTGTTGTATGTCATTCTGAGCCGTAGGCGAAGAATTTAATATCCTTCGCTTCGCTCAGGATGACAACGATTGTTTCGTCTCGTTAACGACGTCCTATTTATATTCCAGCCCCTTCCCCGCGAACTTCTCCACGACTCTCAATCCGACGACGATCGCCTGCTCCCGCGTGACTTTGCCCCAGGGCAGATATACCTTTCCGCCCAGAGCCGGGATCACGCCGTTCGAAGCCATGAAATATACCGACGGTTTTGCCCAGTCCGAGATCCTGTGATCGTCCGCGAACTTTCCGATCGGCGGATAGACGAGCGTATACCCGCCATCCGCAGAGATGGTCCAGCCCGGGATATAGGCCTGTTTCAGCGCGCGCGTCATGACCGTCGCGCACTGTTCGCGGTCCAGGGTCGCGTCCGGGGCGAATTCCCTCTGCGAAATTCCCGCCATCAGGCCGATGTTGTACACTTTCAGCACTTCCATATCCGTCGTGTCGGTGAACGGGTTCCCCCATGTCGCGGCCTTTTTGCCGGCAATGTTCTCGTAGACTTTGACCGCCACCGCCGCGAACTCGGCGCGGCTGATGTTTTTGGACAGGTCGGCGTTTTTGAGCGTATCGGGGACGAGCCCCATCTCAGCGGCCCTCTGCATCTCGGTCTTGGGCGGGGTCACAGAAAAGGGGACGGTCATTACTGGCGACTCGTCCGCGGAGAGCAGGTTCGCGCCGTAAAGCCTGACCTCATATTCGCCGGCCTCTTTCGGCGCGGCCAGCGTTATAGCGCCGTCCCCCTGTGGGAGAGCATAGCGCGCGCCGCCGGCGTAATGCCCCGCGCCTTTCGCGTAAATTGCCGCGAAAGCGCCGTTCGCAGCCATCCGCCCCGTTATCCCGGAGTATTTGACGGTAATCGCCGAACCGGCGGCGTAGGACGCGGCGTCGAGCGTAATGCTCCCGGCGGCGGCCGATTGATTAACAACGAACGGGACGGAGGCCACGAACGTCGGCCTGCCGCCGTCGAAACTCCCGGTCCTGTAAAGGCGCATCTCGTAATTTCCGGCCTCCGCCGGCGACGTGAAATCCAGGACGCCGCTCCCGGCGGCGGGGCGTTGGCTCTCGCCCCAGGCGTTGCACACAGCGTCTTTTGCGTATATCGCGACAAACGCTTTATCATTTGCCATTTTCTCGGTTATACCGGCTACGCTTACGGTTATTTTTTCATTTGGTCCATAGCTGTCCTTGTCGAGTTTCAAACTCCCGCTTACGGCTCCGCCGTGACACGAGGCCGCGGCCCCTATGACGGCCGCGAGCGCCGCGGCGAGCGCCAGCGCGATGATGATAATCTTTTTTTTCACGATATTTCCCCCCAGAATTTGTCTAATCCTTACCGCGCCGCGGCAAGCCACTGCAGCTCCACCCAGCTGAAGATCTCCGTCAGAAGCGCCTCCCGCGCGCCTTTATTGGTCTGTATCTTTCCGACGGTCAGCCGCCTGCCGACGACCGACGGCGGCACCGCCTTCCCGCGCGCGGCCGACAGGCCGCCGTATACCGCGCCCGCCTTGATCGTGACCGCGCCGCCGACGGTTATATCGCCGGCCGCGCCGCCGGCGGCGGCAATATCTCCAACCGCGCCGGCGGTGGTTATCTTGCCAACCGCGCCACCGACGGCTTTATCTCCAACCGCGCCGGCGGCGGCAATATCTCCAACCGCGCCGCCGACGGCTATATCGCCAACCGCGCCGGACGCGGCTGTCTCCCCCGCGTACTGGACGTCCGGACACGGGAACCAGTGGGTAAAGTTGGCGGGCAGCGGGCGCTTCCTGCACCCGTACGCGCTTCCGTCCGCCGCTATATAATACGGGACGCCCTTTTCCATCCCCACGTACACCCCGATATGGCCCGGCAGCCAGACCAGCGCGCCCATCGGCGCGTTTGTCACGGTGTTTATCGGAAAGATCTCCCTCGCCGTGTTCCTGTACTCCGCCGAGCTGCGGTATCTGCCCGTATAGGCGGAGATCAGCCCCGAGCAGTCGCAGCACATTTTGCCTATCTTGCCGGCGTCGCTTTCCCACACCATATTCGGGCCGTAGGCTTTCTTCAGCGAATCATACCTGTCCTTTGTCAGAATCTCCATCTTCGCGCCGTAGACATACGCCGTCCCTAGCTTCGAGCTTACGTATTCCGCCAAACCGGCGCCGGTTTTAATCATGTCAGTCACCCGCCCGAATTAATCCTTTTTCATATATTCTTGCCAGCATTTTCCATTATTATTTGTATATATTTCCTGTCCGCCGCCGTCTTGCCGGACAAAACGTCCAGCCAATACCGGCGGTCGGTGACCAGCCCCAGAGCCACGGCCCCGTCCACGGCGGCCTCCTCCGGCGTCTTTCCGGCCGCGTCCGCGGCGGCCTCCTCCGGCGTCTTTCCGGCCGCGTCCGCGGCAATCGCGGCTTTTTTCGCCGCGTTCTCGAACATGAGTTTTATGAATCTGCCGTCCGCCGTCGTCTTTCCGGCCAGAACGTTCAGCCAATACTGGCGGTCCGTGATCATTCCGCTTGCGGCCGCTTTTTCCACGGCGGCCTCTTCCGGCGCAACGTTGACCCGCGCGTCTCCGGACGGCGCCGCCTCCGCCTTGGCGTATTCGGCGGCTCCCGGCGCGCCGCCCGCTAGTGCGGCCTTCACGTCGGCGCGGAACGTGTCCATGCTCTTGCCGAACTTCGGGAACCAGTGCATCACGTCCGCGTGGTTTGAGGCCAAGCCGAGGGCGTACCCCTCGCAGTGGCAGATAAGGAACGGCTTTTCGGGCCTGATGTTGTACGTTCCGCACAGATACGCGCAGAGCTCCGCCGCCTGCCGGTACACCTTTTCGAAGTAGTCCCGGTCGTCCAGGCCGTCCTCGCATATTTCAAAGCCGATGTGGCTGTCGTTGGCCTTTCCGCCCGCGTGCCAACCCTTCATATTCCAGGGCAGACTCTGATAAACGGCCACCGAGCCGTCCGCCAGCCTGCCGATGAACGCGTGCACGCAGACCTCGCGGCCGTCCGGCTTCGGCTGGTTCCAATGGTTTCCAGGGTTCGCGCCGATCAGCCCGTCATCCGGGCCCAGATAGCGTTTAAGGTACGGGTTGTTGGAGCCCGTGGAATGCACCATGATCCCTGTAGGGGTCAGTTTGGCGCCCGCCGCGTAGCAGGCGTTTTTAGTCAGTAAAAGTGTATGAAGGTCCATTTTGCGTCTCTCCTGTGGGACATGAAAAATTCGTCCCACAGACATAGTATTCATTGTCCTATTTTGTGTTACTTTTCCGCCGCAAAAGCGCGCGGATTCCGGCACATTTCATTATAGAAACAAGCGTAACACTTTCCGGGGACTTGTCATAAAGTGGTATCAGAACCTGTACCCAACGGGGATTTGCTTCCCCGGGCGGCGGGTTCCGATACCGGTTCCGGATTTAGACGCGGATTGAAAACGCGGATCGGTAAAAGCCTCGGCCAGGGATTGCGAGCGGATCGGACAAAGGGGAATAAACCGGCGGTTCGCGTACGGATTCCGGCCGTTTTTGGGGAATAAAAGACTTAATAGATGAAGCGGGTCCGACCGGCGGCCGCACGGCGGCGCACGGCTGTTCATTCGGCCATGGCGCCCGGCGGCGGGACGGCTCGCGCGCGCAAGGAGGATATCAATGAAAAATATTATGAACAGCAGGAAAAAATACCTGCTTCTGCTTCCGATAATCCTGATGATATGCTCTTCGATGTTCTTCAAATACGCCAATGACGAAATGATGAACGTGATAATGAGCGAGAAGTTCATTGAGCTGCGCGCCGCCGTCAACATGATCTCCACGATGGTGGATAGGCTTGTGGAGCGCGACAACGACTGGGAGACTTACGACTATTCGCAGGACGTGGTGCCGTTGGTGGAGGCGGCGGACGACAGATACGCCACGTTCGCCGTGCTGTACAACGACCAGTACCAGCCCGTAAGCCAGCGGCAGACCGCCGTCCTTCTGGACGACCCGTTTGCCTACCCGAATTTCGTAAGCAGCGTCAAGGCCAACAACAACGGGGAAGTGGACCTGCAGGTCACAGACGCGGACAAAAATGTGAACAACTTCAAGATGTACTTCCAGTGGCTGCCCACAGACGCGAAGTATCAGCACCGCTACCTGGTGGTCGCGGGGCTCTGTGAGCAAAGCATCACCGTGAAGCCGGCTTCCTTGCTCGGGATCGACATGATGCTGGTGATAGGCGCGACGTTCTTCGCCAACCTGGCATTGGTGGTAATGCTCATCCACAGCGCGAACAAATGCAGAGAATGCGCATACAACCAGAATCCCGCCGGCAGAGGCTCAAACCGCAGGCGAAAAGACGGGAGAACCTGGCCTCCCGGAAACGGGCAGAACGACTTATATGGGCCGCGCTACGGGCCGGCGGCCGGCGGCGGCTATTACTACGAAAACGGGCCGCCTTACGGTCCGGCGCCGGCCCCGAGGCCGCAAAGCGGCGCCGGCCCCGAGGGCTATGCGGAGCCTCCGGCTGACGCCACGGAGCCTCAGCCAGCCAACGGAGTGACCGTGGACAGGGAGATACTGGAATCTCTGGTCAGGGCGCTGGGCGCGCAAAAGGCCGCTGGGCCGGAAAGTGCCGGCGCCGCCGGGCGGAAGCCGCCGGCCAAACCGTTGGACACGCGGGGGAGGTGACGCCGTGGACAACAAGGTCGAGATCTTTATAATGGCGCTCCTGGCGGCTTTCGGAGCCATAGCGCGCCTGCTTAACCAACAGGACAAGATGCAAGTGGGTTACAAAGGAATGGCTTCGGGGTGCTTCGTGGCCGCGTTCACCGGCGTGATAATCTACTTCGTCGCGGAGCACTTCAATATAGCGCACAGCCTGATTTACGCTCTGTCGGGCATCAGCGGCTGGATCGGCCCGCATATTTTGGACCTGATATCGGCCGCGGTGATGAACAAGACGGGGCTGGATAAACTGGAACAGGAATACA
>JGI20166J26741_10153337_pt1 | contig 17077 bp, 15 predicted proteins | sample TergutCu122P5_FD_26741 | JGI IMG/M metagenome (IMG submission 26741)
CTCACCACGCACAAACTCCCCCCGCACAAACGCATCCAACCCGGCGACGAAGTCATCACCGTCGCCGCCGGCTTCCCCACCACCGCCGCCCCCATTGTGCAAATCGGCGCCATCCCCGTCTTCATCGACAACGACCCCGTCACCGGCAACGCCCGCCCCGACCGCCTCGAAGCCGCCCACACCCCCGGCAAAACCAAAGCCGTCATGATGGCCCACACCCTCGGCAACCCTTTCGACATCGCCACCACCCTCGAATTCTGCCGCAAGCACGACCTCTGGCTCATCGAAGACAACTGCGACGCCCTCGGCTGCACCTACACCATGCCCGCCCCCCGCGCCCGCGCCCTCGGCATCACCGAAAACTCCCCCGGCATCCCCCCCGACGCCGCCAACATCACCCGCTACACCGGCGCCTGGGGCGACCTCTCCACCCAATCCTTCTATCCCCCGCACCACCTCACCATGGGCGAAGGCGGCGCCGTCAACATCATCTCCCGCCCCCCCCTCAAAACCTACGCCGAAAGCATCCGCGACTGGGGCCGCGACTGCTGGTGCCCCTCAGGCAAGGACAACACCTGCGCCAAACGCTTCGACTGGCGCCTCGGCGAACTCCCCCCCGGCTACGACCACAAATACATCTACAGCCACCTCGGTTACAACCTCAAGCCCCTCGACCCCCAAGCCGCCATCGGACGCCAGCAACTCAAAAAACTCCCCGCCTTCATCGAAGCCCGAAAACAAAACTGGCAAACCCTCCGCGCCGCCCTCGCCGACCTCGACAACTATTTCGATTTCACCCTCCCCACCCACGCCACCGCATGGAATCGCAACACCGCCGGCTTCACCTGGGACGCCACCAACTGCCGCACCGACTGCTCCTGGTTCGGCTTCATGCTCCGCGTCAAACCCAACGCCCCCTTCACGCACAGCGACCTCGCCCGCCACCTCGACGAAAAGAAAATCGGCAACCGCATGCTCTTTGGCGGCAACCTCCTGCGCCAACCCGCCTTCGTGCAACTCAAGAAAGACCGCCCCCAATCCCTCCGCGTCGCCGGCGACCTCTCCGGCGCTGACGAAATCATGAACCGCGCCCTCTTCCTCGGCACCTACCCCGGCCTCACCCCCGCGATGCTCGCCTACGAAATCGAAACCATCCGCGCCTTCGTGAAAAAACACTGAGTGCCGCGAACAACCACACGCCATGCCTGCCGCCACGCCAGCCAAACCGCTCCCCCGCGAAGACCTCGACCACGTCCTCGCGCACACGCGCCACCTCTGGCCCGAGGCGCGCAACCAATCCTTCTTCATCACCGGCGGCACCGGCTTTTTCGGCATGTGGCTCCTGGAAACCCTCGCCCACGCCAACGACGAACATGCTTGACCTGAAAAATCTGCATTCTTGAACTTCTCCCCTCCCGTTCCGTTCCGGAATTTTTCAAATAAACACACGCAAAACACATGGGTAAACTCGAAGAAACCGTAAATGCTTATAAAAGCGGCAAGTTAGCCAAGAATTCCTTTATCGAGGCCATGGGTGGCTGTCACTCGCTGTTGTTTGAATACAAACGCCGGATCGCTGAAATCAATGTTGCCGAGATCAAAATTTCCGCCGGGCAAGTCCTTATGACCTTCAAGGACCCGCGGATTTCAATGATCTGCCCGCCGGGAGACACTTTTGCCACACCATTCGTCGCCTTTAACCTGGGCGATTACGAAAGCGAGGAGCTTCAAATCATCCGAAAAATCGTCGGCATGCTGGGGGGCAACCGGGTGCGTTTTCTGGACATAGGCGCAAACATGGGTTTCTACAGCCTCGCCCTGTCATATTACTTCCCGGGAATCCGCGGCATTGCCTTTGAACCTATTCCAACCACTTATGACACCCTGGTGAAAAATCTTAAATTGAACGAAGCCGCCGAAATAACGCCCGTTAACATGGGGCTTTCCGACTGTTCTGGCAAACTCGACTTTTATTGCTACCCCGACCATTCGGGCGCCGCCTCGATGACTCACAATATACAAACCGGCAATTTTATAAAACTAAGCTGCCCGACGCAAAAGCTGGATGATTATTTTGAAAACAACAACCAGCCAATCGATTTCATAAAGTGCGACGTGGAGGGTGCCGAGCTGCCCGTGTTCAAGGGTGGCAGGCGCCTGCTGGAAAAAAACAAACCTGTGATTTTCTCCGAAATGCTGCGCAAATGGAGTGCCAAATACAACTACCACCCCAACGACATCATCGCCCTGCTGGCCGAACTCGGCTACGACTGCTTCATCATCGCCGGCGACTCGCTGGTCGTGTGTCCGGCTGTGACGAATGACACCGCGGAGACAAACTTCATATTCCTGCACAAAACAAAGCACCGCCGCCTTGTGGAAATGCTTGTTAACAACAACCGAGGCACGCCATGCACCCAATAATCAAGGAAGACCTGGAATATATAACCGGCGCCCCCCTGGAGTGGAATTATTTTGACAACAAGCGCATATTGATAACCGGCGCGTCGGGTTTTATTCCCGCCTATATGCTGGAAACCCTGTTGTTTTTAAACAACACCAAAAAACTCGCCTGCAAAGTCACCGCGCTGGTCAGGAACCGGGCGAAAGCCGGTGTCCGACTCGCGGAATACGCGCGGCGCCACGACTTGGAACTCATTGAAGGCGACGTCTCGCAACAGCGCGTCTGGTCGTGCCGCCACGACGTGATCATCCACGCCGCCAGCCAGGCCAGCCCGAAGTTTTACGACGTGGACCCAGTGGGCACCATGAAGGCCAACATACTCGGCACCAACCACCTTCTGGAAATGGCCGTGCAATGGAAAACGGACCGCTTCCTGTTTTTTAGCACTGGCGACGTCTACGGGCAACTTCCCAAAAAAATACCGACGGGCGAGGCGGATTACGGCTATCTGGAAATCCTCAACCACCGCTCCTGCTACGGCGAAAGCAAACGCGCCGGCGAAACCCTCGGCGCAAGCTATGCGCACCAGCACGGCATCCACTTTGTCGCAGTCCGCCCCACACACACCTACGGCCCCGGAATGTCATTGGATGACGGGCGCGTCTTCGCCGACTTCATGCGCGACGCCGTTAACAGGCGCGACATTATTGTCCGCGGCGACGGCACGGCCATCCGCTCCTTTTGTTATTTGGCCGACGCAACATCCGCCTTTTTCACGGTCCTCCTAAAAGGCGCCTCTGGCGCCGCCTATAATGTGGGCAACCCGGACGGCGCATTAAGCATGCGCGACCTGGCCGGGGTGATTGCGCAACTCCCCACTCCCCCCCTTAATATCGTAATGAACCAAAAGCCAGCGCCCGGCTATCTCCCAAGCCCCCTGCAAGTCAGCATCCCCAACATCGATAAACTAAAGGCCCTCGGCTGGCAACCCCGCCGCACCCCCAAGGAGGGATTCGCCCGCACCTTCGCATTTTTCACCGGCGGGCGGTAACCGCCCGCACACGCTCCGCAACACTTCAACAAACATGAAAAAACACAGCCAAAAACTTCCTGTTGCAATTCTCGGCACCGGAAACATCGGGACTGATCTTTTGGTTAAAGTCTTGCGCTCCCCCTTGCTCGAATGCCGTCTCTTTGCGGGCCGCAACCTCGCCTCGCCCGGCATGATAAAAGCCAACCTGCTGGAAGTCCCCGTCTCCGCCAAGGGCTTGGACAGCATTATTGATCTCAAGGGACAAATCGCACTGGTCTTCGACGCCACCAACGCGGAGCAACACCTCAAGCACGCCCCCATCCTCGAAAAACACGGCATCGTCGCCGTGGACATGACACCGGCCAAAGTCGGGCGCCTCTGTGTCCCCGCGGTCAACCTCGACGCCTGCCTCGGACTGCCCAACATCAACATGATCACCTGCGGAGGCCAGGCCTCCATACCCCTGGCCCATGCGATTGCGCAAGCCAACCCCGACGTCACATACATCGAAACCGTCTCAAGCATCGCCTCCCGCAGCGCCGGGCCGGCGACACGGATAAATCTCGATGAATATCTGATGACCACGGAACTGGGCCTGAGCCTGTTCACCAACTGCCCCCGCACCAAAGCCATCCTCAACCTCAACCCCGCCCAACCCTGCGTTCACATGCAGACAACCGTGATGGCCAAAATACCCAAGCCAAACCTCGACCTCATCCGCGCAAAAATCTCGGAAATGGCCGCCCTGATAAAAACCTATGTTCCCGGCTACCAAATCGTCCTGGAACCAATCATTGAAAACAACCGCCTCTCCGTCTCCGTGCGAGTCGACGGACTCGGCGACTACCTCCCAAAATACGCCGGAAACCTGGACATTATTAATTGCGCCGCCGTGGCCTATGCCGAAGCTCTTGCCACACGCGCACTCGCGCGGACGCAGCCCGACAAAACCACCCATGAATAACAATCCCGTTCAACGCCCGCCCATCATCCTCTGCGACGCCACCCTGCGCGACGGCTCCCATGCGTGCAGCCACCAAATCACCCTCGAACAAATCCGCCTCTACGCAACCGCCGCCGAAAAAGCCGGATTCTCATTCCTCGAAGTCGGCCACGGCAACGGACTCGGCGCCTCCTCCCTCCAAGTCGGCGAAAGCCTCGAATCCGAGTCCGACATGCTCCGCACCGCGCGCCAATGCCTGCGCAACACCCGCCTAAGCGTCCACGTCATCCCCGGCTTCGCCACCATACAACGCGAAATCGCCAACGCCATTGACCTTGGCGTCGACCTCTTCCGCATCGGCTGCCACTGCACCGAAGCCGACATCACGCAACGCCACATAAGCCACGTCCGCTCCATCGGCCGCGAAGTCTGGGGCGTGCTAATGATGAGCCACATGGCCTCGCCCGAAACACTGCTCGAAGAAACAAGAAAAATGCAATCATACGGCGCCCAAGGCATTGTCCTGATGGACTCCGCCGGCGCATATTTCCCCGAGGACGTGACCCGCAAAATAAGCCTCCTCGTCGAAAAACTCGAAATCCCCGTCGGCTTCCACGCACACAACAACCTCGGCCTGGCCATCGCCAACTCCCTCGCCGCGCTCCACTCCGGGGCGACCATCGTGGACGGCACCGCCAAAGGCTTCGGCGCCGGCGCCGGCAACGCGCCATTGGAACTGCTCGTCGCCGTGCTTAAACAACAAAATTTCCCGACGACCGTGGACCTCTACAGCGCGCTCGACGCGACGGAACTCGGCGCCCGCCTCTTCGCCGGCAACCTGCCCAACTCCACGGGCATCACCATAGTAAGCGGCCTGGCCGGCGTCTTCTCCGGCTTCGCCAAACCCGTCCAGCGCGCCGCCAAATTATTCGGCGTCGACGCGCGCGACATATTCTACGAACTCGGAAAAAGAAAAGTCGTCGGAGGCCAGGAGGATTTGATTCTTGAAGTGGCTGAACAACTGGCAAAATTAGCGGGAAAACCACAAAAATAAACCACCCAAAAACATGAACCGCGCAATAGAACTGGTGCACTCGGACGCAAAAGCCGTGCTGGAAAACCGGGCCGAAATGCTCGCCGCCCTCCGGGGACAACACATCTTCATATCAGGCGGAGCCGGATTCCTCGGCATCTGGCTCATCGAACTTTTCAAGGTGCTCAACGAACAACACGCCTTCAACACACGCCTCACCGTGTTCAGCCGCCACGCCACCACCCTCCCCCTCCGCTGGCCCCATCTCGGGCAACTCGAATACATAAATTATGAAAACGGAGACATCCGCTATCTAGGCGAAATACCCCGCGACACCCCCTATGTAATCCACGCCGCAGCCCTCACCGACCGGCGCCTGCTGGCCTCGATTCCAAGCCTCGTGGCTGAAATAAACGGACTGGGAACCCTGAAAATCCTCCAAGCGGCGGGACGCCTCGAAAACTTGAAAAAATTTATCCTCCTCAGCTCCGGCCTCGTCTACGGAAAACAACCCTGGGACATGCCGCTCCTCGATGAAACCTATTCTGGAAACCTCCCCACGAACAGCGTCGGCAACACCTATGCGGAGTCAAAACGCTACGCGGAAATCATCGCCCAGTGCGCCATCAGTGAAAGCAAGCTGCCGATAGTAATCCTGCGCCCCTTTGCCTTTGTCGGCCCATATCAATCCCTGCAACTCCCCTGGGCCATAACCGACTTCATGCGCGACAGCCTGAACGGCGGCCCCCTCCGCATCATGGGCGACGGCTCCACCGTGCGAAGCCTCATGTATGCGAGCGACTACGCCTTCTGGGTCCTCGCCGCCCTCGCCAACGCGCAACCCAATAAAACATACAACATCGGCAGCCCCGAGGCGGTCAGCCTGGGAGACCTCGCCCAGATGATAACCCAATTCTTCTCCCCGGTGCCCAGAATATTAACCCGCGTCGGGCAATCCGGCCACGAACGCACCCGCTCCGTGCCCTCGGTGGACAAAATCATGAACGACCTCGGCGTCCGCATAACCGTCCCCCTCGCCCGCGCCGTCGAACGCAGCATCTCATGGAACAAACTCCTCCAATCAAAATGAAAACCAGAGTAAGTGATATTATCGGCCGCTTTTTTGAAAGCAAAGGCGTGACCCACGGCTTCGGAATCATCGGATCGGCAAACGCCTACATCTTCGATTCCTTCTTCCAAAACCCCAAAATCAACCTGGTCTGCCACCACCACGAACAAGCCGCCACCATGGCCGTGCAGACCTATTGGAAAATCACCGGCAAACCCGCGTTCGCGCTCGTCACCGCCGGCGCCGGCTCCAGCAACGCCATAACCGGCGTCCTCTCCGCGTGGGCCGACTCCATTCCCTGCATCATCATGTCGGGACAGGAAAACACCCACTACATAACCCCCGGCCATAACCGGCGCATGTATGGCATCCAAGGCTACGACAGCACCTTTGCCGTCAGTAAAATAACCAAATACACAGCGCGCATCACCGACCCCAAACAAACCCTGTATGAACTGGAAAAAGCCTGGCACATCGCCACCACCGGCCGCTTTGGCCCATGCTGGCTTGACTTCCCGATGAATGTGCAGGCCGCCCTCGTGGAGGAGGATGAATTGCCCCGCTACACCCCCGATGCCGGCGCCGAAAAAAAATCCCTCTCCGGCGCGCCCCTCATAAACGAAGCCCGCCGCGCCCTCACCCTGCTCTCCTCCGCGAAAAAACCGCTCCTCTGGCTGGGCGTCGGCATCCGAATGGCGGGCGCCGAAAAACAAATCCGCCAGCTCGTCGACCGCCTCGGCGTCCCCGCGCTAGTCAGTTGGTCCGCAATAGACCTGCTGCCATCCGAACATCCCTTGATTATTGGCCGCGCCGGCACCTATGGGCAACGCGCGGCAAACCTAATCCTTCAAAACTGCGACTATCTTCTAACCATCGGCACAAGACTCGCTATCCCCCAAGTCGGCTATGAAATAACAGAATTCGCCCGGCTCGCGCCCAACATCACGGTGGTTGATATAGACCCGACGGAACTCGCCAAATACCCCCAACGCTTCAACCACCCCATCTGTGCCGACGCCAAGGACTTCATTCAAACCATGCTGGAAATCGCCCCGGCAGCCCCCAACCCCGGGCACAACGAATGGCGCTCGCACTGCGCCGACACCAAAAAACGCTTCCCATGGATAGAACCGGCCCACGACGATAAAAACGGATTTATCAATGCCTATCGCTTCATGGCGAAACTCAAACCCCATCTGAAAACCGACCAAATCATCGTCACCGACATGGGCACCGCCCTCCTCTGCGGCCACCAAGCCCTCTCCATCACGCCACCCCAGCGCCTGCTCACATCGCAAGGACTCGGCGAAATGGGCTTCGGCCTCCCCGGCGCAATCGGCGCATCCTTTGCCCGCGACAAAGGCGAAGTCATGTGCCTGAACTGCGACGGCGGCATGATGATGAACCTCCAGGAACTCCAAACCATCGCCCACCACAATCTCCCCATTAAACTTTTCATCTTCAACAACGACGGCTACCTGATGATAAAGCACACGCAAAAAGCCATCGTCGCGGGACGCTATTCGGGAACCCACAAACAATCAGGCGTAAGTTGCCCCGACTTCTCCAAACTCGCCGCCGCATTCAACATGCCAGCCTGGCAAATACGCACATGGAAAGATTTCGACGAAATCCTCCCCAAGGCCCAATCACATCAAGGCCCATGCATAATCGAAGTGTTCATGGACCCAGAACAATATTTCTACCCCAAACTCTCCGTCGCCAAACAAGCCGACGGCAAATTGGTATCCCCGCCGCTCGAAGACCTCTCCCCTCTCCTGCCGCGCGAAATTCTGCGACAGGAAATGAAGGACAACTTCCACCCAAAATCCCAAAACCTCGCCCCCTGAACCCGGCAACATGCAGAATGAAGAAATGACATGAAAAAAACCATCACTGTAGTCAGCGGCTGTTACAACGAGGAAGCCAACCTCGATGAACTCGTCACGCGCGTCTTCGCCGCCGCCGCGAAATTCCCCGCCTACGACTGGGAATACATCATCATCGACAACTGCTCCAAAGACCGCTCCCGCGAAATCCTCCGCCGCCTCGCCGCCGCCGACAAACGCATCAAAGTCATCTTCAACACCCGCAACTTCGGCTACATCCGCTCGCCCAACTACGCGCTCCTCCAAGCCAAGGGTGACGGCGTCATCTACCTCGCCTCCGACCTCCAAGACCCGCCCGAAATGATCGAAAAATTCATTCCCCTGTGGGAAAGCGGCTCAAAAGTCGTCGGTGCCATCAAAACGCAAAGCGAGGAGTCAAAAATCTTCTATGCCATTCGCAAAGTCTATTACAACATAGTCACCAAACTCGCCGACATCACCCTCCTGAAAAACTTCACCGGCTTCGGCATGTATGACCAAGTCGTAATCCAACAACTCCGCGATATGGACGACCCCTATCCCTATTTCCGCGGCCAAATCAGCGAACTCGGCTGGCCCGTGGCGCAAGTGGAATTTTTGCAGCCCACGCGCAAACGCGGCATCACGAGCAGTAACTTTTACACGCTCTACGACGTTGCGATGCTTGGCTTCACCGGTCACACGAAAGTCCCGCTGCGCCTCGCCGCGCTGGCAGGGTTCATTTTCTCAATACTGTCATTTCTAGCCGGCCTTGGCTACCTGCTGGCAAAACTCATTTTCTGGAACAATTTCGTCCTTGGCCTCGCGCCACTGATCGTCGGGGTGTTTTTCTTCGGCTCCGTGCAACTCTTCTTCATCGGCATCCTCGGTGAATACATCGGCGCCATACACACCAAAGTCACCAAGCGCCCGCTGGCCGTCGAACAGGAGCGCATCAATTTTTGATTATCGATGCTTGGAGGCACATCCTCCACTCTCGCCCAATCAACCCCCGTTGCGATTCAGGTGCGCAACGACCCGTCGGCTTTTTCCCGAAGATAGGCGGCATGGGCTTTTTCAACACCCTCGCGCAGGGAGATGCGGGCGCGCCAGCCAAGCGCAGCCAGCTTGGAAACATCGAGCAGCTTGCGTGGTGTGCCGTCAGGTTTGCTCGTGTCCCATGTAATGCGACCTTTGTAACCGACCACCTGCGCGACCATCTCGGTAAGCTCGCGAATGGTCACGTCGACACCACTGCCGACGTTAATGAGGTCGGGCGGATTTTCCAATTTGAGCAAAAACGCGCACGCGTCAGCAAGATCATCGACGTGCAGAAATTCGCGCATCGGATTGCCGGTGCCCCAAGCGCGCACCTCAGGCATGTTTTTCTCGCGGGCTTCATCAAAGCGCCGGATGAGCGCGGGCATGACATGCGAGTTTTGCGGGTGGTAATTATCGCCGGGACCGTAGAGATTGGTCGGCATCACCGAATGGTAAGTGACGCCGTATTGCTTGCGGTAGTATTCGCAAAGTTTAAGCCCCGCGATTTTCGCAATCGCGTAGGCCTCGTTAGTAGGCTCAAGCGGACTGGTGAGCAGGCTTGTCTCACTGATGGGTTGCGGCGCGAGCTTTGGATAAATGCACGAGCTGCCCAGAAACAGAAAACGCTTCACCCCGGCAAGGTAGGCGCCATGAACCATGTTGGTGGTGACGACAAGATTGTCGTAAATGAAATCGCCAGGATAAGTGCTGTTGGCGTAAATACCGCCGACCTTGGCGGCCGCCATGATGATTGCATCCGGTTTCTCGATGGCGAGGAATGTGTGGACATCCGCCTGCCGCGTAAGGTCCAGCAATCGACGCGGGCGAAGCGTGAGCGCGACGCCGGGTTCGTTGCGCAAGCGGCGCACCAACGCCGAGCCGACCATGCCATTATGTCCTGCGATAAAAATTTTCATGAGTGAGAGGAGAGCCTGTGTTGTTTGAGATGGATGATGATGGAAAGATTCAATCTGCGGGAAATACCGGCTCGTGTCGAGAAAAATGAATCACACCCGGACGGGGCATAAGTCGCGAAAAAACACAGCTTCATCTTGACACTGCGGTCTCATTAACCAGAAATTCACGGGATGCCCGACAATCCCGAAATGGCAACAAACACACAGAGTCGCCTGCGCGCAACGCTGCGGCATTCATTGCGAAAGGCGCAAAGCACCCTTGAGGAAACATGGAAACGAGCCGCCGCCGGCGTCACATTCGTCAGGTTTTGCGCATTCGGAGCGATCTTCCTTCTGGCGTCGATTTTCTTTAATCAATATGGTTTTTTGCACCCGGAGCTTGCGCGGATCATTCCCCATCATTTTTCGGGAGAGTCTGTTTTCCGGCTTGTTTTCTATACACCAGCCTTGGATTGGATTACGAACAGCCAGGGACAGTATATCCCCTGTTATCAAGGGCGTGAAATCAGCTATCTTGTCGATCACTTCGATTTTCTGGCCGTGGCAAAATCTGTTCAATACGGTTTTCCCTGCTTTGTCGGCCTGAGTCATCTTGTTTTTTCATTTTTGGCAGGATGTCTGCTCTGGCGCTTTCTGGCCTGCCAGTTGGAATACGACAGGCTCACGGCTTCCCTGTTTGTTTTCCTCCTCTGGTCGTCGCCCTACATATACACGCACAACATATTCAGGTCGGGCAAAATCGCAGTCGCCCTCGGCAGCGTGTTGCTGGTTAGCGTGCTCTACCGGGTGCTCCATGGCATTATGACCGAAAAGTCCCCAGGATCATACCAATGCAAGTGGACGGATTACGCACTTGTATTCGTAATCAGCCTGGCCACCAGTCTTTTTGACCGCCAGGGACTCTATTACCAAGGCATTGCGGTGCTGTTGTTGTTTGTCATATCGTGCGCCGGAGCCCGGAAAAGGGGACTGCTGCTGACATTACCCATATTTTTGGCGGTAGGAGCCAACATGATATATTTCAGATTCATCGGCCCCTATTTTTCGATGAAGTTTTACGGCATAAATCCGGGATTCGGTTTCAACACCCTGCCCACCGAAGGTCTGACCTTGGCACAAACCAGCTTTCTCGCCAAGGACTCATTCAGTATTTTGCATGCCGTGATACGCCACACGACAGGTTCGTTCTCATTCGCGATTGCCATTGGGATGCTGGCGGCATTTGCCCTGATTCTGCTTGTCGCGGACTGGCGCCGCGCCTCGCGGGCAAGGAGCGCGCCGCTAGTAGCGAAACTTCCCTATCTCACGATTAGCTTCGCGATAGTGTTAATTCTGTCATGGATAATGTATTTTGCCATGGAGATGCGACACCCACCCATAACGTGGCCGGATCTCAGGCTTTTTTATTATGGAATTCCGACTGCGGCAATCACCATAATGACGATGTCAATAGGATTGCATATTGTCCGTAAACAGGCGTCGACATTTCGCAAAATACCTCTCGGGTTGGTTTTAATTGTCATGCTAATTGGAAATCTCACTGCCCTGCCCGGACATCGAAGGACTGTCGATAATGGCAACGGCCGGGTTTACATAGCGCTTAGTCCGTTTATGAGAGATGCGCTTCTCAATATCTATAATCCCAATTATACGCCCCCGCCAGGGATTCGATCCGACGCGACCTACCAAGCCCTGCGTGACTATGCCTTGCGCGAATCAAACGCGGCAAAACTGCTCGTGACTCCCGGCACATCACAAAAATAAAAAATGTAATTATGAAACCCGAAGCAGACAACACACGACGCAACCAAGCGTCCCCTAACGGGAACGCGGAATTGACATGGATGGCAAAGGCATACCGGCGCACACTGGCGTTTTATTTGAACCGCCTGATTCCCGAAAACTCCCGAGTCTTGCAGATAGGGTGTGGAGACGCTTATTTGCTATCCTTGCTGAAAACCCAAAATGTCACAGGCATTGATGCTTCCAGTGAAAAGCTGATGCGGGCGGCGCAACGGCTTCCAGAGGCGACGTTTTTGCACGGGGACGCCGCGGCAATCACAATACCGGGGACTTTTGATTACATATTGATTTCAGACGCATTGAACACCGCGCCTGATGTCCAGCGCCTGCTGGAACATCTCATGGCCAATGCCTCCACGACCACACGGCTCATCATCACCTATCACAATAATGTCTGGCTGCCGCTGTTCGGCATCGCAAAATGGCTGGGACTAAGAAAAGAGGAGGCACCCTCAAGCTGGCTGTCAACCGCCGACGTGAACAACTTTCTCAAACTCGCCGGCTGGCTGACGATAAGGAACGAATCAAGAATTCTATGGCCTTTCAAAACGCCTGTTTTGAGCTTTGTATTGAACCGCCTGCTCGCGCCAGTGTTGCCATTTCTAAACCTGGCTTGCATCACCATCGCCCGGAGCAACAGGCCGGACACCCCCGACCGGGTAAATCCGAGCGTCTCAATAGTGATACCAGCAAGAAACGAGGCTGGAAACATACACCATGCTATCGAGCGCATCCCTGACATGGGTTCATTCACGGAGTATATATTCGTGGAAGGTAATTCCACGGACAACACCTGGGAAGAGGTGCAAAAACTACCGGTGTTGCATCCCGACAAAAAAATCAAAGTCCTCAAGCAAAGCGGCAAGGGAAAAGGCAACGCCGTGCGCGAGGGATTTGATCAGGCGACCGGAGACATATTAATGATTCTGGACGCCGACCTGACCATGCCCCCCGAGGAGCTGCCAAAATTCTATCATGCAATAGCAACAGGACGCGCTGAATTTGCAAACGGCTCCCGACTGGTCTATCCCATGGAGGACAAGGCAATGCAGTTTTTCAACATGGTGGCTAACAAATCCTTCGGCATTATCTTCTCTTGGCTTCTAGGGCAGCCAATCAAGGACACATTATGCGGGACAAAAGTCCTGAGCAGACAAAACTATCTCACGATTGCGGCAAACCGTTCATTTTTTGGCGACTTCGACCCATTTGGCGACTTTGATTTGCTATTCGGCGCTGGAAAATTGAATCTGCAAATCTTGGACATACCCATACGATACAAGGAACGCACCTATGGAAGCACTAATATTCAACGCTGGCGCCATGGCGTCCTGCTGTTGCGCATGGTGCTTTTTGCCGCGAGGAAACTTAAATTCATTTGAAACTGACAGTGGGACAATGATGATTATGGAAAAAAGCACCAGCAGCGACCAGCATAACAAGGAAATACATGAAAACCAGCAGGCATGGAAAATGAAGCCGTTGCTGGCAGACATATATGACGGTTTTTACAGCTTGATCAGGGACAGACTGGCCCCCCAGGTTTCCGGTCTGATTGTGGAATTGGGATCCGGCATGGGAAATATAAAGCGTGCAATTCCAGAATGCATAACCACTGACCTGTTCCCAAACCCGTGGCTTGATCGGCAGGAAAATGCGTATAGACTGAGTTTTGCTAATGCAAGCGTCTCTAATTTGATTCTTTTCGACGTGTGGCATCATTTGGAACACCCTGCAACCGCATTGCTCGAATTTGCCCGGGTTTTGAAACCAGGAGGAAGGCTTATATTATTTGAACCGGGCATGGGATATCTTGGCAGGTTTATATACCGCATGTTTCATCATGAACCACTAGGGTGGAAACACCAGTTTCAGTGGCATGCCGGCAAGGATTTCAATCTTGAATGCGCTCCCTATTTTGCCGCGCAGGCGTCAGCCGACCGGGCCTTTTGCAGAAAGGAATTAAAAGGGCTGGAGTTTGATTGGGAAACCGTCGAGGTGTCAAAAATATCCAGTCTGGCTTACGTGGCATCAGGCGGTTTTAGCGGAAGACAACTGTATCCCCGTGCCTTCCTTCCATTGATGCGCTTAATTGACAGAGGGCTTGGTTATATGCCAGGGTTGTTTGCGACCCGAATGCTGGTGGTGTTGGAACGCAAGAAAGATTGAAGATTATGTCACACGTTTTTGTCTCAGGTTGTTTTGATATTCTCCACGCAGGGCATGTGCAGTTCCTCCGTGAGGCACGCGCCTTGGGCTCGCGTCTCACGGTGTCATTCGCGTCAGATGAGGTATTGTGGCTCCACAAGCAGCGCAAAAGCTTATTGCCGGAAGATCACAAGGCGGCTCTGATTGCCACGCTCGACATGGTTGATGCGGTTGTCATCGGAAGGGGACACAAGGAAGGACTGGACTTCGAGGAGGATTTCTTGCGCCTGCGGCCTGATATCCTCGCTGTCACCGAAGACGATAAATACGGGGATATGAAACGTGAACTGTGCGCCCGGGTCGGGGCGCGCTATGTGATTTTGCCAAAAACCAAGCCTCAATTCGCGCCGATTTCGACAACGGAAATTGTCCGCTGCATACGCGCACCCCGGGAAGCCCCACTGCGCGTGGATTTCGCGGGGGGGTGGCTCGATGTTCCAAGGCATGCTCGGCAGGGTGCCTACATTGTCAATTGCGCCATATCACCACTGGTTTCGCTGCGAAGGTGGCCCTACGAGCGCAACGCAGGCTTGGGCGGCAGCGGCGCATGGGCGCTCCTTAATGGCAAGGATGGCATCATTTCTGAGGCGGCACTTGGCGTCGGCTGGCAGGACCCTGCGGTGATTTCCGAGTCAGGGCTTTGTGTGTGGCGCAGCGGGAAGATGCCTGGCTTGGAAATCAAAACAGACGGGGCCATGATACGCGGCAGGATGGCCCTGCATTGGACAGGCAAGGCACACGACACCCCGGCAATCGCCTCAAAAAACCGCGTGTCTGTGATTGGAAATGGTTCTTTGATTACGCAAAGGAGCGTTTTGAGATCGTGCAATATTATGAAAATACCGACTGGTGGGTTTTTTATTTGACGCCAAAAAATAACAACAGGCCGAATTAAAATTTAATGAAGATCGCCATCGCAATACCGACTTACAATGAAGCGCTGAACATGCGTGAACTCCTGACTGCGCTCCAAACTGTCAGCCGGCAGCAAAGCGACGTCTCGTTTTTCATATATGTTCTCGACGACGCCTCGCCCGATAACACCGCCGGCGCCGTTCTGGACGCCCGGCAAAACTTGGAAACCAATAACTTCAAAATAGAACTGATCCGGCGCAAAGGCAAGGAGGGTCTTGGCAAGGCTTATATCGATGGATTTCTCCACATTATGGCGCAACCGGAGCAGGTGGATTATATCCTGCAAATGGACGCCGATCTCTCCCACAAACCCTCGCACATCCCCCAATTCATCGAGTCGGCCGAAAACGGCGCCGACTTTGTTGTCGGCTCGCGCTACATAAACGGCGGCGGCACTCCGGATTGGAAATGGTTCCGCAAACTGGTGAGCAAATGCGGCAACTGGTATGCCCGCTTGTGGCTCGGCAACAAACTACACGATTACACGGGCGGCTTTAACATGTATCGCGTTGATCTGCTCCGCAAGGTCGGTGTCGAAAAAATCAGCAACTTGGGCTATGGATCCCTGGTCGAGCTAAAATATAAAAGCCTGGCACTCTGTCATAAAAAAGCCGAAATCCCCATAATGTTCATGGACAGGACCTACGGAACATCCAAAATACCAAAATCAACCGTCATAAAAAGCTTCATTTTGGTTGCAAAACTCAGGCTGACTCATTGAATATTTTTTATCTCATATATGAACGACCAATCTCCGACCCACAGCGCCGGCACCGGCCTTGAAAAAACCGCGTTTGATTACGACTCGATACCCATGGGGTATTACGACGAAGTTTTCCACAAGCGCAAGGGAGTCCAAAGCAAATGGCATCATTTGGAATACGCCCGCGTCGCCCGCGAGGTGCCCACCGGCACCCGCTTGGTTGACATTGCCTGCGGCCCCGGGACTTTCATATCCACGCTTCCCGACTCCGTGATTTGCACCGGCCTTGACGTGGCGCAAGCCCAGGTTGATTACGCCAATCGGCGCTACGGAACACCCAACAAGCATTTTCAAACCATGACGCCCGGGCGTCTGGATTTCCCTGATAACAGCGTGGACATCATTACCTCAACGGAATTGATAGAGCATATAACAGAAGACGAATGCACCCGCCTGCTGAAAGAATGCTCGCGGGTTCTCAAACCATCGGGAAAAATAATCCTGACGACGCCGAATTACTCCTCCTGCTGGCCTGTTCTGGAATGGTGTGTCAACCGGCTAAGCAAACTGTCATACGAACACCAGCACATCACACATTACAATGCGCTTCGTCTGCGCTCTGTCATGGAAAACGCTGGATTTGAAGTTTTAACAACCGGGGGATTCCAGTTTTCGGCGTGGCTCTTCGCGGCAATCTCATGGAATCTGGCGGATTTTGTCGAACGTATTGAGCCAGCATTTTTAAAAGACAACCTCGGCAACCTTCTCATCGGTGTTGGACGCCTGCGTCAGACGATTTAGTATGAAATCGAATACGAATAATCGTTTACTTGCGACTGCACGCTGGCTTTTGCTCATCGCCGCCATTGCACTGGCATGGATGTGGTCATACCACAAATGGTCGCTCGTCTCATGGCAAACGCCGATCAGCGATGAATCGGACGCTCGCTGGCTGGCCGCCACGGCGGCGGCATACCGCGCCGCCGACATCCAGCCGCTCGGTGGCAAAACCATCTCCCGCCTCGGCGCACCCTACGAAGGCAACTGGAACGATTTCCCGATGTCCGACGACTTTCTGTTCGCCACCATCGGTTACATGGCGCGCATAATCGGCCTGGGGGCGGCGATGAACCTCGCGGTTTTGCTTGTGGTTCTTCTCAA
>JGI20166J26741_10154448_pt1 | contig 17072 bp, 14 predicted proteins | sample TergutCu122P5_FD_26741 | JGI IMG/M metagenome (IMG submission 26741)
ACCATTGACAATATCGGGATAACCTATTATAAAGATTAAGATCAAGATCGCAGGTTGTATCAGGTTTGGGTGTTCTGTAAGAGAAGTGGGCATGGTATGGAGCAATGGAGTGAGTGGTTAGTAGGAATAAGGAGGTACGTGGCGGTTTCAGGCCAGATATGCGTTCGGTGAGGTTTCCTCAGTGTCGTTGGTGGGAGGCCGCCCAGTAGGCCTGGGAAATGACATCCTAACCACGGGGGCTATATGTCGTGATACAGATGTAGTGATGGATGAATATTTACTATTCTAATTACCCCGGGGGTATGTGCTGTAATATAGAATGTAGAAATGTCTGTAGTGCTCATGAATTAGACAGGTATATTCTAATTCAAAGCGTGAAGTCGGCTTTCTGTTCTAGATTGCCCCGAAATTGGGGTGCGGTGCGCTTGGGTTGGGCAGTGAGAATGCTGAGAGTGGCATGAGTAGAGCTGTCCACTGTGGTGGGCAGCGGTGTACACGTTTTAGAAGTCAGGTGTAGTGAGTGAGCTGGCTTTCCTCCTGTGGGAATATAAGTGTGTGTTTAACAGCCTGGAGAATTGTGTGTGTGGGAGAAATAGTTTGGAGTAGAGAATCCAATTACTTACGCGTGAAGCAGTGTAGAAGAAGAATATCTGCCGTTTGCGTTCGTAAAAATAATCCCTGGAGTGTGGCGAAGATTTCACTGGCAAGCACTATCTTGGCGTGTGCTTACCAGTGAAATCTTCACCACACTCCAGGGATTATTTTTACGAACGCAAACGGCAGATATTCTTCTTCTACACTGCTTCACATGTAAGTAATTGGATTCTCTACTCCAAACTATTTATCCCACACACACAATTCTCCAGGCTGTTAAACACACACTTATATTCCCACAGGAGGAAAGCCAGCTCACTCACTACGCCTGACTTCTAAAACGTGTACGCCGCTTCCCACCACAGTGGACAGCTCTACTCACGCCACTCTCAGCATTCTCACTGCCCAACCCAAGTGCACTGCACCCCAATTCTGGGACAATCTAGAACAGAGAGCCGACTTCATGCTTTGAATTAGAATATACCCGTCCAATTCACGAGCACTACAGACATTTCTACATTCTATATTACAGCATATACCCCCCGGGGTAATTAGAATAGTAAATATTTATCCATCACTACATCTATATCACGGCATATAGCCCCCGTGGTTACGATGTCATTTCCCAGGCCTACTGGGCGGCCTCCCACCAACAACACTGAGGAAACCTCACCGAATGCATATCTGGCCTGCAACCGCCACGTACCTCCCTATTCCTATTAACCACCCACTCCATTGCTCCATACCATGCCCACTTCTCTTACAGAACACCCAAACCTGATACAACCTGCGATCTTGATCTTAATCTTTATAATAGGTTATCCCAATATTGTCAATGGTTACGCTACCAACGAGATGTCATTGCATTCAATACACTGTATAGTCTCCTCCAAGGCACAATTTGAGACCTGATGATGGCCCAGTGAAAGGGCCGAAACATGTAGTCTTAGCAATAAATACTACGCCACATTATTAGTTGTGTTTGACTGTACTACCCTGTACCATCATATTATCTAACACAACGGGGATGTCACAACTTAAGATGATCAACACTTACTGTTTGAACATGAATTATGGACATAAGCTATCTTAAGGTTGGCCACACACATCACGCTGCCTGAAGAATGGACTCATACAAGAAAGAAAGAAACCCTAATCTTAATTTATATATAATGTTTTTCCTTTCATGACACATCCAACACATTTAGAAATATTAATATAAAATGGGTTGAAGAAAAACTTCATTAGGTCGAAATTTACAGTGAATATAATTTCTCTATAATCACAGTAGTAATTTTCAGTTTGATTCTAACACAAACCCCATGTAAGAGTTTTCTCAATTTGAGAAGCAAAAAAAAAAATGCTTGTCCCCTATAAAAATCTTAAAAAGGGGTTCTACAGTAACTGACCTGTAGTGTAAAATAACTTAAACTTTAGAGCATTAGCAATACCAGACTGATGGAGAACAGAATTTCATATATAATGTTATATCACACCAATGTGACAGTGGAAAACACAACAACGTTACTCACCTGCATATACAGGTACTCAAATGCTACCAAATCCCTCTGTGCAAGGTCACACGCATCTCTTGGTACAAATGCAACTCTGAAGAGACACCGCAAATTGTGTGAACCAGGCCTTGCAGCTATCTGTAACAGAACCAAACAGCAGCACAAAGAATAAACTGAAACTCTTTTGCAGTAGCTCTACTATCAGCAAAGATAATGCTGTCAAAAAAAATGCTGAAGTTGAAGTCATTGGCCAGCCAAGCACATACTGGTATAGCATCTTAAATTGCCATACAACAGCTTTCTTCTATGCCCTTTCCATTTTGTGTTTTATTCTATGTAATATACACAGTGGAAAAGGTGTTGTTAAATAAACTGGAATCAAAGCACCCATATATTTGTGATCAAATGCACTTCTTTGTAATTTTCACCATTACAGAGGAATGGAAGTTATTTCTGTGCCTAATCAGCATTCCATAAATATGTATTTATACAAGGGGCATTCAAGTCAAACCAGGACTTTTGAGTTTATAAAATAAAAGAACAAATTTCAAGGAGTGGAAACTGCATTTATTTTTTGACATACTCCTCTGCTACATTTATACACTTATCCCAGCGTTTAACTAATGCCTGGAAAGCTTCAGCATAGAAAGATTTGTCAGTATGGCTGAACCATCCTAGGACAGCCTGCTTCACTTCATCATCAGTGCTGAAATGCTGACCTCCGAGGAACTCCTTTAGGGTTCCAAACAGGTGGAAATCACTCAGAGCGAGGTCCAGGCTGTAAGGAGGATGTGGCAATACCTCCCAGCCGAGTTGCTGTAATGTGCACGTAGTGCGGTGAGCAGTATGAGCTCGTGCGTTGTCCTGGAGAAACAGGATGCCCTTAGTGATCAAACCAGGCCGTTTTTTCCGCAGATGCATATGCACATCACTCAGAACATTACAGTAATATTCACTGTTGATAGTGGCACCATGGGGTAGAAAATCCACATGAATAACGCCACATTTGTCCCAGAAAACACTTGTCATCACTTTACCTGCAGACGCAATTGCTCGAAATGTTTTTGGTGGTGGTGAATCCGCATGCTTCCACTGCTTTGACGCTCGTTTTGATTCCGGAGTGAAATGATGTACCCAGGTTTCATCACATGTAATGATGCGATCCAGAAAATCCTGGCCTTCCCTGTCAAAATGCTCCTTCAACTCAGTGCAGCCTTCAACTCTTCTGTGCCGGTCAAAAGCGGAAATCTGTCTTGGTACCCAGCATGCACTAACTTTTCAAAAATGCAAATATTCGTGAACGATTGTGTTCACCGTTCCCACAGAAAGATTCGTCTCTTGTGCAATTTCAGGACAGGTTATGCATCGATTATCCAGGATCAGGCATTCCACGTGCTGAATGTTTACAGGAATGACTGCTGTGGGCTGGGAACCACCACGGCTGAGTGTCTCATCACCATACTGTGCTTGAAGTCGTCTGTAGATATCCACGGGTATTACGCCTTCGTTCACAAGAAACTTCATCACCACACGCTGTTCCATGCACGCACTAACACTGTTGTCTGCCATCTTGATTAACGATCTCTGGACTGGCCCGCGACATGTGCGCCGCCTATCAGTAATAGGACATACTTGCCACTTACTACTATGTGTAGTACCGCCATGCTAGCATCCCTTTTTATACCTGTAAAATTAAAAGTCCCGGTTTGACTTGAATGCCCCTCGTACTTACAAATGTGAGGCTGAAAAAATTCAGATCTGGAATGAGCACATGGATTCTTACGTACCTCATAATTTCAGTATCTAAAATTTGCTTACCCTTGCAAGAGGTTCCTGAGGATCCAGGAGAGTTAGTTTGTTTCTTCTCAAGCTCTTGACATGTTCCACCACCAGTGAGAAATGTTCCACTGCTTTGATGCAAAGTTTCTGTTGCAGGGACTCCACCACATCATGCACTGTTGTGTTTGAGTCATACTTGAATGACTTGGTTTGTCCATTCTCAAGGAACACTTTCAGCACATTTGGCATAAATGGCACAGAAGAATCTCCTAGTGAGAATGTTGATGGCTAGAAGTAACAGATAAGGTAATAATTATTAGAACTAGAACTTAAAATATCATATTTCTTTACTTCTGAAAGAGACATGGTTTGTAAAACATTGTGTACATGCTTAAATGTGAGGTCAAGGATCAGGCAAAGCAAGTGTGCAGAATCAACCTGACATAATACCCTTGGTGTGAGCGGGTGAAGGACTGACAAATTGAATAACAGCTGAGCTGCCATGGTTACAGAAAGCCACAATTGTAACAGAGCTTAGTTTGTGAGTGATTACATGGGTTATGAGGATGCCAAGTTTACAATAGTGTTACATAGGACAGCAGCTTGAGATGCCAGCTGTCCAACAGATGGAATTAACATTACACTATCAAGATACACAGAAAACAAGTGAAAGTTGTACATTTTTGTCTATATATTAGCAACAGATTTATAGTCCATCCTGATTTTCTTTTGTTTTCACCATACCTTTAACACTGTAACTTTGGTGTCTTCAGTGTTAATTAATCTATTGGACAGCTGCCATCTGGTGGTGCTATCATAAGTAATCTTAGAGTGTGTTGTGGAAAACACTAAAAAGGCACATAAAAAACTAGAATTTTCAACACTTCCCACAACCTCAAAACCAAGAATATATTCAATTAGATTGTTTGTTGCACGAATTTTTTAAAATATGGCAAAAGCCATAAATGTAGCAATAATTAATTCTGCTGCTAAGACACAGGACAATGTTATAGTATGTGTTCTTGTACAAAATGTAAAGGCACAATATAAATACTTATGTTGCTGTTGAATGCACTGTTCAAAATACTTAAAAGTCATAATAAAAGGTACTAACGGTCAATCCTGTGGTTAACATATCAGACAACCTTACAGCATAACTTTAAAGGCACATACTCACACTTTGAGTATTTGCCTTGAAAAAGTGCTATATTTCTTTTAAATATTTTGAAGGTAAAAAGTGCTAAAATTGTTTTAAATATTTCAAAGGTCATAAGTATAGGTAACAATGAATGCATGAAGTGGACATCAAGTGAGAAATAATAATCTGCGATCAACTTACTGAATCTCAAAATCAAGATTCATTAAAATGTTCCTGAAATGCAAAATGAAAAAGATGCTCAGGGAGATCAGAGTGAGCAAATGAGATGCTTGAAGAGGCAGCTTCACAACACACACAGCATGCCCAAGACATCATCATATCTACTGCATCTTTGATTTAATCACACCAACAAACTAATTTAAAGTAAAAACTCGCAGCTTAAATTAATACAGTTCCATTACTTACTGCAAACAGAGGGGAGCCATTCACAACAACTCCTTCAGCAAATCGCACTCGAGATGGATTGGTTTTCAGCTTTGCTTTCTTGGCTGCACTCAGTAATGCTGACTTGCGGGCCGACTGCAGCAATACATCAACAATATTTAATATCAACATTATAATCAACTTATATACAGGACATGCACAGGTTGCACCAAATTTTATAAACATGTATCACAACATTCTCCTCTTTGATTTGGCTTTGCAAGTAGTTATAAACTGGAAGGCTCACAGTTTGGGAATAGGCCCAATCCTGCATAGTCTGTGTTAATAAGCAGCTTACATTGTCAAGGGGTGGCTGGCAAACTGTGAGCCTCACTGTTTCCTTGCATGATCTCACTAGCTGGATCACATGGTCACGAGGAGCTTTTTTAACATCCTCTCCATTTATGTTGAGGATCTGGTCGCCTGGCTGCAACTTGTCCACACTTGGTCCTCCCTCTGTAACAAACCTGCAACACAGCACAACTGAATTACACATAACAATTTTAAGTACAGTTTGATGCAACTTCAGCATACAGACAACGAAATGAAGTAAGATTTCATGCTGCGGGGATCTTCATTCCGTAATCAGTTGACAGTTATCTGGCTGGTCAAAAGAGTCACATCCTGTTGTTACAGAACCCACATTTCATGCTATTACCATCAAGTTGAGCAATTATTATAAGCCCCGTTAATTAGTTCAAATTCTCACACCATCACTGAAGCTACAAAAGCTAAGAAGCAACAATACACTCTATCGAAATTTGCTTACACAAGAAGGCAGGGTATCAAAATACAATTCTGAACCAAATAAAAAACTCATTATAGCCCCTTCTAGGCTGGGAATATATTATTCAAATTGCATGTGGCATATCATGAATCAACTGAAAATATAAAACTTTCTTTGAAACTATACCTTACAATCACAGGCTTCTCACTGCCTGCCACAAATCCAAAGCCCAGTTCTTGGTGCCGTGTGAGTTCCACCTGTCTTGGTTGTGGTGGCTCTTCTGTCCAGTCTTTGCGAGGATCCTCATATGTGGTGGTTTTGTTGAGGTGACTATGGTAAAAACACACAATATTATTCATCACAGAAATAAGTACACTGTCATTACTGACATGGTAGTCTCCAAAATTAGTAATAAATTTTGTTTCTGAATATTAGCTGTTTTTATTAAATCCAATACCAAACCATATATATACATATACTGTATCATGTTCCAAGTACATCTGCTTTATTAAGTGTCCTTACTGACAAGAAGCTCTGAGCAAGTTGGTTTAAGGAGTAATGCTTCTGACTTGTACCAGGGAGATGATCAGTTCAGATCTTTACCATAAGGTAGAAAATCACTGAAGCTCTCCATGGTTTTACACTATCCCTCCAAGTAAATGCCAAATAGCGCCTCAGATTAGGACAAGACCACTTCCCTCCACATTTTTTCCACTTCAATATTCACCAATCACCATACTATTTCAGAGTCTGGGATACTGACCGTATCATTAAAAGAACCATAGTAAATAAACAGGTAGAAAGCATGCTAGTAATGATGAGAAGTAACACATACATCTAAATTAATTTCCTTAGGAACAGTTAAAATCTCATACACACAAATGAATAATTACTCCTGGGAAAAGAGCCCTCAGTACCTACTGAACAGGAGGCTCAATCATCACCAAAAGCCCAACTGGACATTTTGGGGCTTCATAAATCTCTTGCCCCTGCCAGAATTAGTACCCATGATTGTCCAGCCTGCAACCTAGTCACCATACCGACTACGCTATCCTGGGTCCTTCATACCACATAAGGCACTTTAAGGCTCTATTTTAATAGCTTCATGATCAGTTGTCTTTGGAGACTGCTAAACGAACAGCAAACCAATAATCCAATTTAGGGATGGTTACCGCTCAACTGAGGCACAAAAAAAATCTTTTAGAGTAGTGCTGCCACGTTCAACAGATCTCTGGCTTAGGCAGGAGGATGTTAATCAGTCCATCCATTCACTATAATTTAAGCCAAAATGAACACCATTCGGATAATCAATATACCATCCTCAGGGAGTCATTACAACAAAGGTATAAAGGCCAACATCTCAATCTAGGTTCTGCTCTGCTCGAAGCAGAACATAGATTGGCATGTCAGAACCTAGACTGACATGTTGGCTTATATAACTTTGTTGTAATGACTCCTTGAGGTTGGCACCCCCATGCCAAAACACGCAGAAGTTGATGTATTCCATAAATGGTGTATCACAGAGTGCAAACAATGTATGATATAATGACTGTATGAACAGGCACGGTATGAATAACATAAAAAACAAGAAAATCACTTCTGATGTTTCTGCTGTGACCTCTGCAGGCTTCTGAATGTAGCAGATGCAGTGTACCAAAATCCTGAAAAAAACTTTAACAAGTGACAAAGCAACATCTGCAGCTCGAAACTGTCGGATATTCCCGGTTGTGCATTATAAAATCAAAACACAGGCCTACATCTGCTAAAATTTGGAAATCTGCTAAGCTTGTTCATCCTTCCCGATTTACATCACTGACAGTGACAAGTATAACAATGAAACAAGTATAAATTTCCTTCTTTACTAACTGTCCTGTACTGTACTACAGTCATCCTCCGAAGATGCCTTCGGTGGTTCCAAGGCCGACGACGCAAGTCGAGAAAGACTTCCCCGTAAACATTACGTTAAAATAAGGAGGGTTGTTCCAAACATTCGTTTTGACCAAGGGAAAAAGTATATTTAAATTTAATAATAATTTACAAAAAAATTAAATCTGAAAAACAAATAACAATTTAAGAAGGATGCGCTTCCTCATGAACTACAGGAAGATCATCTGAGTCATCCTCTTCAGTGACCAACGATACAAGTGGTGGTGAACGAGTCCCTGATGAAGACTTGACAAAATCAACTACTGAACTCATACGCAAAAAAGACCCCTTCTCCTTCAAAATCTTCTCGTAGCAAGCAAGATTCCTCATAGTTAATCGTCCAATCCTTGCTGCTCATTGTTCGTTCCAATCAATGTCCTCAAACACCTTAATACCAAGGCCCCCAACCAACTTCAAAGCCCTCATGATCTTCTGCTTAGGCTCAGTTTCAGGTTCCTCAGCTTCTTCAAGGGCGATTTCCTTCTGAACTTAGACTTGATCGTCGAGCATGAGTTCGGCAATTTGAAGAAACTTTCAGCATCATGCGTACTAATTTGCACACTTGGCTCTATATACTGGGTCTGGAAGCAAACTACATATTGTACCAGCAGAATGGCGTGAGTCGAGATGACACAAGTCGGTGGATGACAGTACTCTATCGTGGAATGTAATGGAAATTAGAAAGATGAACGTGCCGAGCCTTGAACCACTGAAATTGTAAACACGAATAACTAGACTGGCACTTTAACAGTAAACTACAGGTGTTCACCAAGTATAGTTGCTCATACATAATTAAATCTGATGTGTGTTATCGATGTCGCGAATAATCCACCCACTGATAGTATAACCATAGATTTTAGGTACGTGGCTAGCGAGGAACAGCACACTTGCAGTAAAAGAAGTAATAAAAATCCACCTACCGCCTCAACAGGGTCTTCTGTTTTAACACAACAATAAATAAATAAATAATCCCTATACACCTACACCTTAACTCGGCTGGTGATAACACAACCCACAACAAAGTAGCATAAACATCATGTGACCACATTATTCTATTAATTACATATGCAACAGGCAACTTCAGGAATGTGCAGTTCTGTTTGCTGCCAATATTATGATGTGGGTAATTTTTGGTCAAGTTCCTGAAATGGCCAAAAGAAGAGGCCACTTCATGATACAGACTCCTTCACAAATGGGGTGTAATACACTACCATACAGTTACATGATCTCATGGCCCCAAAAAATTCAAATCAAAGGATTTGTTCCAAATGATAATTTGAACAGTAAAATCCACACTTCAATCTTGACATAAAAAGGTAAATTTTACATATCAGACTCAAAAGAAAGTAAAATTATAAAGAACCATTTGAAACTACATACAGTTACAACTTAATATGCATATTACTCACAAGGCTATACTATATTTTAAACATACTGTAACATATAGTTTTAACTTCTAGCACCAGGTTGAAATTGCATGCAGTAGTACAAAATAGTGAAGATGCCTGAAAAGGAGAATGGATGAAACTGAAACCAGAATTCAGAAAAGATCCAATTATACATTCCACCTTTGGTACAACTGACCCTGCCATTACAGAAAACGGTGAACTAATAAAACCGAAAGATATGAAGTCTCGGCTTCAGAATAATGCGGTATGGTCACTGAAAAGAAACCCTGAACAAATTTTAGTACCCGAAGACATCAGAAGTACTAATATTCTTATCATTCCTTTCAAAAACTTAAGCCCAAAACATAATCATGAAATAATAATTAAAATATTTCTAAACAATATGTTACATAAGATACATTTACTTAAATAAAACAAAATATAGTACAGAACTCATTTTATCGCCCTACAAGCTAGAGAAATGAATGGGAAACACAACCACAGAACTCAGTGTCAATTTACTGTAATGATTTTTGTGCCCTCCTAGTGACAGGTTAATTTGCCACTCAGATGCTCTACTGGAGGTCCAAAACTGACAGTTTCACTAATGCCTGAACGAAATATGAGATCACTTTTAATTCTGTACTGAACCTATTATGCATAACATTAATTTTACTGGCAATTACAGTATTACGAACCTGAAAGTAAATACTGTATATTATTTATGCAAAGAATTATTGTAAGCAGTCTCATTCCATCTAGCCATAGAGCCACATAATGACTGAAAACGCAATTAAATGCCTCCATATAACGTATAAATGTTCCATGTCATTAGAAAGAATACATCACGCAGGTTAAAAACTGCTGCTTCAACTTCAGACTAAAATATGTCTTATTTTGTATTAACAACCTTCCAATGTTCAGTGTGTTTAAAAATACGTTTCTATCTTCAGGAAAAATAAGGCAAAAAATTATGTAAATTAACGTTTGTCATGAAAAGAGGGGGCCGGGATATAGTTGGTATAGCGACTTTCTAGAGGCTGGAAGGTCCGGGGCTCGAACCCTGGTGGAGGTGGGATTTTCTGCAACCGTAGAGACCGGCCCCAAGGCCCAGCCAGTCTCCTGTACAATGGATAATAGGTCTCTTTCCCGGTGTAAGATGGCCACTGCGTGGCGTTGGCCACCCGCTCTTTCTAGCACTGAGATCGAGTATGGGTAGAGCTAAATTTCAACCCCTAGTGTCTGCTTGGCACTTTACTGGGCAGCCATGAAAAGAGTTCATCTGCAACTCTACTGCTAACATGGCTAATCAACAGCACATATATCATAATGCATAACACAAATTATTTTCCATTATATGTTTTGTTAAGTACATAATGTAAGACAAATTTAAAATAAGAAGTACTGATCTTAATGAGTTACAACACACACACACAAATATTTTTGGATGAGCTGTCTGTGAGAACTTTGCTGTGGTTCAATATGGCCTTCACGTGAAGCACAGTGGATGTACACAGACTAAAATAAACCACCACACTTTTGTTTCACATGATGTACTTTATGACAAAAACATATAAACACACTGTTTCATATGTCACAAAACTGGGTCATTCAACCTGCAGTCATATTCCAAGATATGAAAACAGAGTAAGGCTTATATCCACACACACACACACACACATATCTATATATATTTATCACATACAGCATAACAAATATTAATCACAATACAAAAAAAACATTAAGATGACAGAAGGAGAAGTAACAGACATATGCCCGGAATACAGGCAAACAAGCAACATTCCAGTAAACATGTTCCATTAATGATAAACTCAAGCTCAGTTAAGAAAAACTGGCATACAAAATAGGATGTTAGCTTGAGAGCAGGCTGCACCACTGTGCTGTAATTAACTCTTGTGCAGTAACAATACAAAGAAATATCTCCCAAATTGGGAATCAAATGTACAACTTCCTTCCAACTAAAGACATCCATGGTCAATGATTCAAACAAGGAAAATAACCTGCAGAAGAAAGTTCTTGACAAAATCTCCATTATAAAAGAAAATGACATCTTCATTTTCTTCAAAAACTGTACAGCACGTCCAAAGCAGCAAGTTCCAAAACTCTGCAACCAATATAAACAATACGCCGTGCCTAAGTACAGCAGGTAATTATGCTCCCACACTATGCCATGACAGTGCAGTAGGGGCATGTTAGTGAAGTTCCTGTACACTGAAGTTAGATTCACCAGAATGGACAGGTCCATGCTTCAGGTGCTGTAACCTGAGGAAGAGGCCCAACAGTACCCACAGGATTGGAGGCTGGCTTGGGCCCCAAAGTTATTGAGGTCACTAAGGGAAAGTAAAATGCCGGCCTTTGCCAGGATCTTAACATGAGCTCCTGCCAGTCCAGAGCTACCCTAGCTATCAATTTGCTGTGGTTACATAATGCAACATGCATTCAAACCTTCTTTCAGGAGAAAAAATATAAACTAGCAGATCAAATTACATTTCACGTTCCATCAGTGCAACCTGCTCTACTGTGTACAAATAAAAGAAAATATAGCTTCAGCATTTAAATATGAATCTTTATGGGTCCTCTGTTTCCAGCTTTCAACTGTTTGTGTAACGCTTTAAGCATGACAGTTGCAATAACAGTTTTAATTTTAACTAAATTTAACTGAAAACAAGAGTATTCTTTCAAAGCTGAAAGCAGCTTTCTATCCTCAATTTTTTATTCTATGCCAACAATTTACAATGGATGTCATATAACTAAAAATGAATTATACAACTAACAATTTACAATTAAATCAGCCACCCTGGTTAATAGAAACACACTGCGTTACAAAAAATATAAAGAACTAATGAAAACAGATAATAAACAAGGAATGTAAAGCCTGAAACTAAACAATATTATTTCAAAGAACTTTTCAACCGTATAACACCCAAATCCAAGGGATGAAATTACCGGTGCTATGACGTGCTTCGAGGCTTAAAGTTATCAAGTTAGGAAATGTCCGCAGATGTAACACTTGCAGTGCATGCATTCTTGATTTTAAATGTGTGACTATTTGAAGAAGACTCAAGAGAAAGGTACTTGAAATGTGCCTTTCCACGTTTTACATAACACGTACTGTAACATATGTCCGTGCATCTTAACAACATATTTACAATAACACTCTACATTTCGTAGATGGTAAGATATCTCACTGCATGTACTCATCTCCTCAACGGTGAGATGACCACCGATCATGCCCGACTGTTATGTTTAGATCGTCAAACTTTTCGTCGCCCTCAGCACGCACCTCAGAGAGAACACAGTTTGTAATGACAAATCATGGTGAAACATCATAAATGGATGTAGGTTTTCAAGTAAGGCGTCCGTTATTGCAGTATAGTTTTAAGCAAAATCAGAATGTGTTGACAAATTTTGGTAAAATCCCAAACACGAAATTTCATAAAAATCTGCCTCGTAGGAGCAGCGCTGTTCCATGCGGAAAGACAGACGGACGGACATGATGTTATTAGCCAATTTTCGTAATGGCTTTGCGAACTAACCTCAAATCTGTAATAGATGCAAATACATGATTTAAGAAACGAAGGTAAATTTTATCCGGAGTTAAAAGAATAAATAACATTATAGCCAGGTATCTTCAGTGATACGACAGTCCCCAAACAAAACAACCAATAATTAAAGGATTAATGTATTGGCATGTTACTTGAAGGTGCGCGCCCCCGGGAGGGAGGGGGGGGTGCCGGACAGCAGCTCCCCCCACGTTTGAATTTTTTTTAAAACACAGGTTTTGTACGCACGAGGATATCAAACGATTTGCGTGATTTACTCTTCTGTCGAAATCAGTCAATGAAATCGACTGATGACTAGTTACATAGGGTCATATTTTGCTGCTTGAATGATAAGCGCCCGCCTGACGCTCGGTTGGCATTACGTCATACGTCGAGTCTCGGGAGGTTTAACAGTCGGTGAAGCGGGAGGTTTAACAGTCGGTGAAGGAAGCGAAAAAAAAGATTCACTGTGAGAACAACATTTAGAAAGTCCGACAAAAACTCACCAGCGCTACAGCAGATGTTGAGAATGTTGCCCTCCTGACCGAATGCAAGTTACTCTCTGGAATTCTTGTCCGGAAACCAAACACCAATTTTTTTCGTCATGAAGAGGAAGTTCGTGAACAACGCCTGGATTTTCTGCACTCCAATATCGGATGTTCTTAGAATTTACCTCTCCACGTAACGAAAATCAGGCCTCATTACAGAAAAACACTAAATGTGGATCAACTTCTTCGTATACAGACTGAAGAAACAAACTACAAAAATGTATTCTTGCAACCGAATCATATACTTTCAAGGTATGAACTACTGCTGTCTTACACGGTCGAAGCTGTAACTACGTATTTTGTGGCCCTTCGTCCAGACGTTTTCCAAATACTCGTCTCCTGAGATGAGAAATTTTCTGCGACATTTGCCGGAAGAATCACACTTGAAATACAGCTGCATTAACAACACGCGCTGTTCAACAGTGTATCTGAGTCGAGGCGTGCTGTTACGTCAATGAAGGGCAGCAATGTATCTACTAGCGTAAGTTTATCATCGACAGCTAAAGTTACACTGCCGTTTGAGAACAATGCCAGAGGACTTACATGGCCACCTAATTAGGCGCGGTCTTTGGCCCCTACATTTCCCTGACTTAACACGTTGTGACTTTTATTTGTGGGGAAGTTTAAAAGATATACTGTATAAAACAAATACTCACAATCTAGAACAACTAAAAAAACAACAACCGTCGTGAGATTTCAACAACATCCGGGCAAGAATTCCAGAGTAAATAAGGTGTTCCGCCGGTATACTGACTGAATTCGGTCGGTAGGGCAACATTTTCAACGTCTGCTGTAGCATTGGTGAGGGTTTATTAGACTTTCTAAAGGTTATTATCACAGGGATTCTTTTTCTTGCTTCCTTCACCGCCTTTTAAACCTCCCGAGACTCGGCTTAAGACGTAACGCTAGCCGACAGTCGGACGGCCGCTTATCGTTCATGTAAAAAAATAAAAGAGACAGTGAACGAAAAAAGAAAAAAAACTATTTATGACATGAAGTTTATAGTATAGTTTTTAAAATGAAACATAAAGTAAATACAGCCCCACGGTCAGCAAGGCCAGCAGGATAAGCCCCTCCTCCAAAGATAACTGGATTCGCGCCTGGTTACTTATTTTGTCATAAACAAATCAGTCTCATTTACTAGTGAACTAAACAAGTATAATGCGTGAACAGTTTGAAATATAAAACCAGAGTGGGCAGATTCAATGTGCTTCACACAATTAATTAAAATAAGAACACCTGCACTTAGGAAATTAATAATTAACGCATCTGATTTTAATGATGAAGTTAAACGTACGAGAAACACCAATTTCACAGTAAATCCTTAAATATGTGTAATTTCAAGCATGTAATTCGAAGCAGTTACTGGAGTTAAAAAGTCATGAAGTCACATTATAAAAGCAACTGTACCTAAAATATACACTGAAAATTTATACATCTTCTGAGGAAACTACGCATATTTTACATTTAAAATATAAATGACATTGTATCGAGCTTCTTAACCTATCATTTAACTTAACGAAATAATCTGTGGCAAATGACCACAGTCCTACAATTTACCACCTACTAATCTCTGAAAGAGTTCTGCCTTTTGTCACTACAACTGGAAACAGGGAGTCCATCATGGCAACTGTACTACCTTGGTCTGTGAAGAAAGAAGTGTCGAAAGGTATTCTGAGTGGCGCAAGGCTGTCGCTTGACACCGTCTACTCTAGACATCACCATGTGCGTGCTCCCAATACCTACAGTCACACCAACACAATCACACGCCACAGGTTTCCCTGCTATGGATTTGACTGACTTCAAGAAAATATCCCTGACTGTAAACATAGTGTATCTCACGTCACTAAACTGAACCTTTTAACACTTTCACTGTTAAGGAAGAAAAGTACATCAGTTGGTTGTGTGTTTTCTTTCAAATACTACTGAAAATTTATACATCCACGTAATATTTAATCCTGCCAATAACCTACAGCGTTAGCTTTAAGAGTCAAATTGAACTGAATACATTAATATCTTAGAATATTTCACTCAGAAATTTCTACCAAAAAAAACATAGAACACTGTATAATCTGTTTCTAACAGCCAGTGTACTTTCCAGCACTGTGGAACTGTTCTGTCCATAAGAGTGAAAGGGTCAGTTACTTTAAGCAAGAGAAGTCAGAGTTATACATCCCAAACATAATGCCTTGTTATGAAAGGAATTCAAGCAATTTCATATAGTCACTATTATCACACAGGTATAATGAACTAAAATGTACCATGCCTGCAGTGACATTAACCACAAAATTTGACAAGATTGACTTCTCTTGGGGGCGGATCAAAAGCACATGTGCAATCACAATCCATAGTAAGAACGAAACTACGTGGCTGCACAGAAAACAAGCACTGTTATCCAAAATACATTATTTATATTTTCTTCCATTCAAAAACACCAATACACCGTAATTCATAACATACACACTCAGAAATGGAGGTAGGGTGTATCTGCATTTTCATGCAACAGTATTAGTATCAGTAATAGCAGCAGCAGCAGTAGTAATAGTAGTAGTAGTAGTAGTAACAGTACTAAATAAAATATCGTTCAGTCAAAACACAACAATATATTCAATAATGTGAAGTTCCTACATGTTTCGTTTACAAGTAACCATCATCAGGCAGACACTTCAGTAAATGGACATGACATGTTCAGTGCCAATATGGGATCCCATACTGTGGCACTGAACGTGTCATGTCCATGTACTGAAATGTCTCCCTGATGATGGTTACTTGTAACTGAAACATGTAGCAACTTTACGTTATTGAATATATTGTTGTGTTTTGACTGAACGATATTTTATTTAGTACTACAACACAACAGGATGGCTCCTATCAAAAAAAGTGGTAGTAGTAGTAGTAGCAGCAGCAGCAATACCAGTACTGTAATCTGCTGTGGTACAGCCAGTTAATACTCACAGTACGTTTCTTTGTGCATCAAGTGTACAAATTCATAAGTGATGATGATGGAAATGACAGTTTAAGTATTCTTTTTTCATTATAATCATTACATATTTAATGCTACTTTTTACATTACCAGCCAATCCCCTTATTGCTTTTTTACATTTTATGAATCAGACAATAAAATCAAACAGCTATGATCTATCTTAACTGATCTAATTTATCTAGGACTGAGAAAATTCACAGTAAACCCCAGTCACACAAAGCACTTACAAGGACCAAACTGCAAGTCCCTGAAACACAAAGAAGAAGCATACTCTAAGGATTCAAGTCCTGTTCTCTGTTTTGGAAAACAATATCCTTCAAATTTTTGAACACTGACTTTGTACATACACAATTTTTTCCATATACTAGTATATATATCCTACACGAAATAAGAAAACGGAAGGCTAACTGGATTGGTCACATCTTACGTAGAAACTGCCTTCTAAAACAAGTTATCGAAGGAAAGATA
>JGI20166J26741_10156671_pt1 | contig 17065 bp, 3 predicted proteins | sample TergutCu122P5_FD_26741 | JGI IMG/M metagenome (IMG submission 26741)
AGTAACAGTACATTATTGCGTTGAACATTCAAAACATTTAAAACGTCCGGGCACCAGGGGGTATTTAATTAAATGACCCACCCGACGGCAAAGTGTTAAAGTAGTTAACAGCAATGGATACTTTACCTTTCATCTAATGTCATCTTACCATCAGTCAGTTCTCAGCGTCATAAAAGTTGTATTTTTTTTCTTTTCACCAGGAATTCAAGCATATACACATTTCCATATTTTGGTTAAAAATATGAAATGTAATTTGAAATGTTTGGAAATTTAAAGTGTTGCCATCATTGTTTGTAAGCTTCTAATTTTTAAATCATCTCATACATGTAACAAATACATTGGACTCAAAGTTGTGCTAACCAAATGCAGTCTTCAGTGAGATGACTTTAGAGCCACTCTGATGGTAGGGTTGGATGCTCCACCTGTCAAGTCAGGCCATGGATATGTGGCACTTCATCGGGGTCACAGAATATGTGGCATTACACCACAGATATCTGGACTAATAGCAGAACCAAAAACTTAAAGAAATAAAACATCCAGATTCTAACAGATGCTGGAATGTTCTCTGATGTTATCAGCATTTCCCAAATTAACAGTAATTGTTTATAGTGCACTGAGAATTATGAAGTTCGTTCATGATTTTTTGCTTCAGAGAGTTAGACTGACAGTGACAAGTGTAGGTAAATAACCTAACTGCTGTCTTTATTGCATACTTCCAAAAACATAATTTATTGTACGTAGTGTATTAGTACTAAATAATGAATTGGAAACATATTTTTGTTGAAAGATTATAATATGTCAAATTTGGAATTTTGTTTAACAAAGAGCCATCAGAGAGCCAAATTTGTGTTCACTGTTTTCAAGATTCTAACAAAAAGTAAGGGCCAGTTATTTAGAAGCAATCTGATGTAACAATTTTAAGCCAATTACAGAAACAACACGCATAAGAAAATGGAATAAATACACAAGAAACACATACAGCGCTTGAACAGATGCAAGGAAGTAGGGGTAAAATTAGACAATGAAAACTGATATGAGCATGTACCAAAATTAATAAAAACAAGTTATGAAGGAAATGAAATTATATTATGGAATCAACTAGACAAACCCTAACAAAAAATTGGATATCATAATCTGCGATAATAAGAATGAACATGTGATTTAAGAGGCTGAGAAGATCCTAAAGTATTAAGACCTTACAATAGGAATGCAGTGCATGTGGGGTGTAAAAACAAAATGAATACCAGTAAAAATAGGGGCAATTGGAACCATCCCAAAGTCATTCAGAAAATATCAGAGCAACATGCCAGGAAAGCAAAAACCAATGAAACACATAAAAAAGCAATATTGAGCACTGCACACAAATGTGAACTTTGGAAACGACTAATGTAAAAGTACAAAACAATCAACATATGAAAATCATTACATGTACCATAAACTGTAAATACAGCATAGTTGCAACACTATACACCCTAGAAACATGGTTTGTAAATTGTAAATACCCTGCATAAAGGCGATAAATAATAATAATAATAATAATAATAATAATAATAATATGAAAATATTATTGCTCAGCATATGTATTTAAGTGTAAAAGAATGCATTTTTATGCAAACAAATTTGATATTTTCCATTGTTAGTAGACAATGGACTGTGACGCCTTTCATCCTTCCCAACTTGTTATTCACTATCATACTACTGCTCTCACTGTCTGCTCCTTGTACACTATAGAGGCGCTTAATACAGCATCATTAACGTTTACAAGGACGCAAGGAACATCACCTATCTTTCAGGAATAACAGTATTTCTCAATTTGCACAACATATACTGTCATACATTCAGACCACTGAGAAGGTAATGCAAGTTCTATATTTTAACGAAAAAGGTACCCACCTTGACACTGTGGAAATATATCTAGGAAGAAGCAGCAACTGATAATCAACTCAGTGACAGACACACTGTTTGTTCCAGTAAAATCTTCGAAGCTATCATCAGTAAGGGAAAACCATAACACTACACCCCCCATCCCATTTTCTCATTCCTTCATTCCTTCCCCAACCACTCCACCCCACCCCACACCTATGTTCCCCTTACCTCTCCAATTTCCAATCTTAACACTGGGCCTCCAAGAATCGGTAACAAGAGATGTATATTCCAAAGACTGAACATACATAGTGTGTCATGTTTTGTGGTGTGAATATTCTGCAAATTGGTTTTGTTCATGTGTGTCCATATAGCAACTGGATCCATTGTTTCATATATGTGATCAGAACACTTGCATTCTAATTATTACAGGATTCGCACAAAATGTTGCATAACGTAAATATATTGATAGATTATAACTTACTCCCTGCTACACCTATTCCATCATTCACCACCTCTACACCCATGACTGCCTGCACATGTGCCCAACTGCTACCAGCCCATAATATTGATCTGTTGGAAGGTTTTTATGATAGTATGATCATATAATTTTAACCTTATACAATATTGCTTTAGTATATTTGAAAAGGCCTTTCTACGAGTAATTCATATATGGACCTATATAAGTATTAACCTTTGTAAAGCTGAGATCTCATCCATTCCATTACCTATACGTAAAATAATTTCCTTTTTATACTTTTTGTATACTACTTGATGATGGGTACTTTTAACCTTTACCTTTCAGACATTTAAGTGGCTGAAACATGTAGTTGCAATCTACAATTGCTACATTAAAGTTGTTTATTGACAGATAATATCATTTTATTATGTATTTTAGAAGTACAATTGGGATGCCACACCTTAAAAAAATGACAGATTGAAACATTAATTGTGTCTCCTGGGAGCCCGAGGTTTTTGGCTTAGCATGAACATTTCAAATGCTATCTAGCGAACACACGGAGACCAGCATGTGGCATGCTAGGGCATTCACCACTATATTTTAAAGACCAGCATGTTCTCTCTTATTATTGTGAAGGCTAAGTAAACCAATGAGCAAACCCAGAAAACTCTCATCAGCAATGCTGCTTTTATCTTGAAATTTTCCCAAATTAAGTTATGCTGTGAAAGAAGGAACCTCTCTCTCACCCGCAGAATATTTTCCTGATCCCCCAGTATTACTCGGGGCCTGACCAGCATAGTTCATATAGTGAACTATGAGCTGAATGATCCAGGATTTGGATCCTGGCAGCAGCAAAAGACTTTTCTCTTTTCAAAAGCATCCAGACCAATTCTGGGGGCCCACCCAACCTCTTATTCAATGGGTACCGGCAGCTCTTTGCCTTGGGAAAAGTGGCCCAGGCATGAGGCTGACTACTAACCTCCATCTAGTGCTAGGGTTAAGAATGAGTGCAGCTATACAGCCATTCCCCCTGTGCATTCATGGCACATGCAAGGAAAACTTTACCCTTTACCCAGTGTTACTACACCCTGGGAATCAATCCCAAAAATGATGGAACATTCTGGTGATGGGTAGGTAAGAAGCAAGACATTTAAACTAAAAAGGATCTGTGGAATGTAAATAAATTCTATTCTTTTCTATTCTATTCTACTCTATTCTATTCATGGGGCAAAGATTCTAACCTGAAATTTCAAATGAGGATTCCAATGTAAAGCAAACCCTCACCATCTTTGGGGGTGAAATCTAGATGTGCAAAGTTAAGATGATGTGGGAGAAATGGGGTCAGGGGAACCAAAAACACATAAAAGAAAATGAATAATTACTAAACATGAAAACATGAATGGGTGTTTGTTTACTGGAATAATGTCATTGTTGGTGGCTAAGTTCTCGGGGTGATTAAATGACAGATTGTACACGGTGAAAGAGGAAACTGAAGACTTGAAGGAGGTGGTGATCTTCTAGAGCTTTGCCTTTTCTTATGCCTCTTCATACATCTTCTTTGTAAACATGACAACCTCCATCATGTGCTCAAATTCTATGATATTGTCAGCCTCAAAGAAATGAATGATTCCCCACCTGCAGGTGTCTTCGGAGCACGGCAGTCAACTGTGACCTCTCCACAGCAGTGTCAGAATATTCTTCGGACTTTGGATCACTAATTGCTCTCAACTGTTTGAGGTCCTTCATAAGTAACTCAGAAGCATGAGAGTTGAAACACATCCTGGATATCAGCCTCTTCCAAATTTGGGGATCTTTCTCCTTGAACTTTACAGTTGAACACAAGAATATTCCAATTTCATGCTGCTTGGGGAATCACCACTGCTTCAGATCAGAGCTCCTGCCAGTAGTCACTGACAGCGGCCTCTTGCATATTACTCCACGCCGAAACAAGCTCAACTGTGAATGAGCAAGGCACCTACACTTCAATACACACAAGTTGTGACAATTCAGCCCATGAACAAGTGAAACTATTAAGCATGAATGTGCCAAATAAGGGGGCCTGCTGTATAACTTATTAAAAGAGGAAACATTTCTGAATGTCATTTTCAACACCTGACATATAGACTATATGCATAACACAGAAGACAGACATTATGCACAATGTAATATAGCATATCATACACATTTACACGGTTGTTTGTCATTTTTATTGCTTTATAAAACTGAACAGAATACAGAAATTGAACAAAACAAAAACATTTTACCTTTCCCTCAATAAAATGATTTCTATGATAACTTAAAAAGATACCAAAGACAACTCTCTTCATATTTTCAATCATGAACTCTTAAATTTTGTAATTATCTACATAGTCTGCATACAGTAATTGATTATTTCACTTGAAATTACCTACTATAGCAATTTTTTCATAATTTAAACAACTTCCTCTTTTCTGTTATCTCTATTACATTACATACTTCATGCACACATCAACTGCAGTTTAAAATTTTGCTTTATATATCTAGTTTACCTATGATTTGTTACAATTTTGTTCTCCCACAATATGACTTTCTTTTATTTACTTAAGAAATGTTTTGCAGTGAACATGAAATTTAAACGTCAATTTCACTTGATTAGATTCTCTACACTATTTAGCAATTCCTTCATTTTCAATTCTGTTGTATTGTACATCTACAAAGCCACAGGATTACAATCATATTCATTCAATTTAAGGAGAAGAAAATATTTAAATATAACAGCTTTTGAAACTCAGCACATAGATAACTGTTGAACGCAGTCTTAGTCAATACATTCTTGGGGGGGGGATCCAAGGACTGATGTAAATATACATACATACATACACATGTACCACTACTGTGTTGAAATGTAGCCAAGTGAAACAAAGTTGAATGTAAATACATGCAATGTCCACGTTCAAAAAAAATTATACCTGAGACTCCAGAATTCCAAAAGGCACATTTTTATAAATGAAATTATTGCTTAAATTTGGTGTTTTATGAGAAAAAATAACGTTCAGACGGTGGTCATGCACCAATGTGAAGAAAATGTACAGTACAACAGATTTATTCCGATTCTTAATCCTACCACTATGCATGATCTAGGTATACGGGTATATAGCATGTATTCATAGAGATAAAATATTATGAACAGGAAAAATGGCAAATTGTAGTTACACTTAAAAGAACTCAAAAGTTATTTTTAAGATCACAACTTTCCTTCTTATTTCAATGAGCATACTAACAAATCCACAACATTAAGAAGACAATTTCCCCCTCACAGTTTTAAAGAAAAAAGTCTACATGATTTTAAATTTGCTTAGAAACTGGTTTTAAAAAATATATACATACAAAAATTTCCACCATTTCCTCTTAACCTGTAAAATAATTTATCTTCCATTACTTTTATCATTCATCAACAATGAACAATGAGCAACAATGCATTAGTGCAGTTTCATTGTAAACATTTTCTTCATTCAAAATTTTAATTTTCTTAACAATATAAAGTTATTCTTGTATCTCAAACGAAAGTAACTTTTTACAGCATTTGCTTAAAATTAAAAAACACAGAATTGCATGTTTGGCAACTTTCTATTTATATGTAACACTCTCACACATCACACTGAAGATTAGAATTATACACTACTTCACCTTTACATACTTTTGTGTGTATATGCCTACATAATCATTGCCATATTACTTAATTAATGCAAACAGAAGGTGAAGGGCAATTATGGTTGTAACCAAAAGTTTAACACTTGTGAGATTTATATGAGACAGCACTGATATGCACTACAAGGCATCAAAGTTTTTTTTCTTTTTCTCTTTTTGTTCCTTTCTTTTTTTACTTTCCTAGGTACTAGAACTTTTAAATAAAATTGGTCTTTTACGGTAGTTCTATAACTTTCTTGTCATCTTATTATCTATGTTGTAAAAGTGGAAAATGAAAAATCCATGCATCACCAGGCCAGTCTGATGACATTTAGGAATTTTTGAACAAATGCAATATAATGAAGTTTCCATATATGCCTGTATCTTTTGTTTTCATGCTTTGCAACACTGTGGTAAAGGCTGAACAATAATGCTTTTACAGCCATGAATCACTGACCACACCAACGTGAATGGGGTTGAAATCTCACTCTTCTTACTTTCTAATAAATGTGTGCTACATTGTAAATTTACAATGTGCATTTGAATAATTATGAGTTATGCACATCAGCAGTTACTGAATGGAGATTAAACTGGTAATTTTAATATTATACATGGTGATAAGACATTCATCAGAAAATGATACACGAACAAGCATCTCATTCTGTCTTTAGAACAAATATGTAGAACTTATCTGTTCAGTGAATACTGGTACTCTTCCAACAAGCGAAATAGATTAAGTATACTTCCATATTTTAATAAATGGACATCGTTTATGGCTTGAAAGCAGCATGCAAATTTTAGCTGACAAACTTATTAAAGCATGAAGAGAGGTTATCAATGAGACATAAAATGGGTATTATACAGAGGTGATTAATGATCATGACTAATTCCGTTAAACGAAGTTTCATCACGAGTAACATACTAATTTCTGTTACAGTGGATATGACTTGAAGTATCCACAGTGTATTGTTGGGAATTCAGGTCTTCTGGGATACAAGGCTGTCACTGCTCTAGTGCGATGCTTCAAAGTAATATAGTGTTTTCATCTTACAGAATGAAAGATGTCCATGAACAGTGCACTCTTCTTGACCCCTTTCAAAATATCGGGAAACACTAACCCAGAAATATGTTACATGCCAGGAAACCTGAATCCAGACATTGCAATGTGTATCTATGTTCCTTAGAATTAAGTTACAGTGTCATAAAGAACACAGGGTTAACCCCATTTAGCTGTGGAAAATGAATATTCAAGAAGAAGAAAAATGCAATGTACAATAGAAGTGATTTATACAGTACGAACATCTGCAGTTTCATGTGTACATTATATTTTTATCACATTTTAATAAACAAAAATCATTATAATTTAACCCATAATGTCCGAAATTCCTGTGAGAATTCGGAGATGAAATAATCACACATATAAGAAAACTAAATTACTTTTAGAGGTAAAAAGCAGACAATTTAATAATAAAATGCAATTTATTACTTCAGTTACTACCACAATGCTTAACACCATATTTTATTGAAGATATTTATGGCAAACTTACTCAGAAAATTTCATGAACAAACAATTCACATTTCTTTCACATAATTTTAAAAAAGATTCACATCACTTCTGTAACTTTATATAAATGCTTGGAAATAACATCATTTTGCATATCAACACTGTTTTATAACACCTTCAAGCACTTCAATGTGTAGAAAAAGCTTTTCTGTTATAGATACTTTAACAACGCATATCAGACAAATGTTTTAAGCTGAAAATACATATTTATATGTGCAAAGTTTCATAACCATGTTAAAACAATAACATTTATTATGATTAATAACAACAGAGCATTAACCTTTACATGTTGCATCAATGAGTCTGGGTTTCATTTATATATTTTTATACAGGGCAAGGAAAAAGTCCCTGTGCACCTGCGCAAAAAGGTTGCTGCACTGTGCTGGAAGTGAGAAAGTCATATATATGTGTATATATATATATATATATATATGTGTGTGTGTCCCGGTATTGTACCATTCACTACTGATTCATCTTCAAGTTCCAACTTCACTTTACATCCAGAACGAAGGCCCCTGGTACCCATTCATTCACTGTGAATTCCACTCTCACCTACATCTCACTTCTGACAGGTACACAGGGAATTTGTGCTCCCTCTACATTATTGTTATTATTATTAGTTCACTGCCAATAAATGTAATTAACTGACCATGTCAATAAAAAATGGATACATTCAATTTGGACTGTGCACACAATGAAACAGAAATATGATAAAATTATAATAATATATACAATATATTATCACCACCATCAACGACAAATATATTGACATGTTCTTCATTTTGCAGTCTTTTTATGTTCTTAAAACATGGTACTCTGGAAAAGGGAGAGGGCAGTAGATCTTTATAGACTTTTATGTATTTTTTAATATAACAACAAGGGACATTTGAAATGCGGTTTTAGAAACAACAAACTTAACAATTTCTGTAGCATCACTATTTGTCCTGACTTGATTTGCACCAGAACAACAATGGACCAATTAAAGTATGGTACATGTCATACTAAATTCAACCCCTTCCCCCCCAGGTTGTATGATTAATACGCCAATTTCTTTTAAACACTTTTAATGGTAACGGTAAAATAATATTTGTTTTCAAAATTTTTGCTACCTAATGTGCTAGCAACCATTCAAGCAATTTCACAAGGATCAAATAGTTTAGTAATTTAACCACATTACTGAAGTTAGGCAAAAATAATTGCCACTTGGCTGCTTTTTAAGTTTATCATACAAGAATGGTAAGACGATGTCATATTAAGAGTGCTAAGTTTGAAAGCAGCCTGACATGAACCATGGAAACGGCTACTGAAATTTTCAGTTTTCAAACTGCAATTTTTGTGATATCTGAACGAACTGTTGCTGTCAAGTCCTTACAACACACAAGAAAATTGGTTCTGTTCATTAGTCATTGCAATTCAGTTTACCATATCTCATATATTCTTCACCACTTTTGTGTGCAGTTACAGGCAATGGTTTAAAATTATATCTCCTGGATATTTATATTCCCCTCAGTACCATAAACAATAATAATAATCACTCGTACATCAGCCTCTATCATAGTCAGTACATACCAAATCTTATGATTACTTTAAACACGTAAATATAGATGAATATTTAGAATGAAACAAATATTTTCATCCTGTATCAAACATAGTATGGTAGTAAACTTCCCAGAGCATGAAAAAATGTCTCTGTGCAACAATTCTAATATAATAATACAAGCTCATCCATTTTATTGTACTTGACACATCTCAATGTTCTGAAGATGATTTTAATTTCATTATTTTTCTTTCTTTCTTTCTTTTTTTTCCCTCTTTCTTTCTTTCTTTCTTTTTCTTCTGTGGTCACTCAAATTATTCTGCATATTTTGTTACTAATCATCAATATCCATTCTGCAGAGGACATCGTGGTCCTTCACCTCGGTGTTATAGATGAAAACATGTTTTTGATAGCAAATATTTAAGGTGCTGTACTCTTCTACATGATGAAGCACAGAATGAAGTAACCATATTGCATTTTTTAATCATCACTTTTATACATTCACATTCCATTTTTACACTATTTTGCCCTAATGTGTGATACTGAAATAATTCTAAGTGTATTAATTTAGGTATATGGTATTACTTACTAGTGCTGCTGATGAAGATACACAATGTTCATTGTTTTTATACATTTTATCTTATTATTACTCATTAGCAGCTCTATTATACTTAATGGTACAGAACTGATGGTAACATGATAATACTGCATGCATTTATAATGCTATGGTATTTTTATATAGGAACTGAACATACCAGATACAAAAAAAAAAAAATACAGGTCAAGAGATTTTAGATGATTAAAGCCTTCTAGGATATTACACCACGTTAACTGGTACACAGTTACTGACGTTTTGAAGGAACAGTAACCATTTACCAGTTGACATGATGTAACACCCTAGAATACTTGACTCTTCAGCACCATTACTGGGAGAACCTCAAACCTTGAACAAAACAGCTTACTTTTTAATAATTGGCATGCCAATGTTTAACTGCTTTCCTACAGCACTTCTACTGGTAGTAACATCATCCTACTAGCTGTTTCAAGTAGACTAATCAATATTGTAACCAATAATATGATTTGCAATTGAACTGTTTTCTGTAACTGATAACAAAATCCTGAACAAATACTCATACTTCATTAAGGTTGTAACTGCTTGTGTTCTATGGCACTTATTAGAATCGATTTTCTCCCAACCTAGATTAAGCAGAAAATTTGGAAAACAAGTTCCATCTTCAGTATATGCCATGTTACTGCATTTATTGATGTTACATCTGTTACTGTTACCCAGCCATGTCCATAACCGCAAACATACTTTACTATACTTGCTATGCTGAGCAACCCATGTGCACCACACTTCATGGTCACTCTGACGTCAGGGGTAGTAAATCCAGATCACATTTGGAAATCAATTTCATACCAGCATTTTAATACAATACAAATTACTAAAAATAGTTAGTACAGGCTACCCAAATCACAACTTATCATACTTGAAAATCAGCTCTAATAAGCAGCAGAAGAGTCAGCATAAGTAATGATTACTTTATTGATGCAGAAGAGGGTAATGAAGAGAAGGAACTTGTAAATAAATCATGAATATACATACATCAATTTAACATTCTGTCTTCGCTGTCCACGGTCAGAAGCATGTGCAACTAACTGTAACCCTTATCTGTCTGATGTTCAAACTCAACAGCACTTACTGTTTTACCAGATCAAAAGTCAAGCTCTAATCGATGTGTTGTTTTACAGTATTTTATGTTGGTTTTTCCTATGCTCCTGCCATCTAACGGCTGCTTCGAACTTCGAACACTGGAGATTTTCTGGAAAATTACTTTACACCACACCGCTGCAATTTAAAATAATAATTTGGACTGCAAAGAGTTAAATTTCTTAAAAGTTGTCTGGGCATACTTTAGTGACAGATGAACTCAAAAGCAGGAACTCTACAAAGTGTTTTCAGCCCAATATTCAGAAGACTACTGTGTTTCAGTTTACTGTATAGTTTAACCTGAAATAAAGACTCGTTAAGGTAATATTTGGAATTCATGTTCGATTCTCTAACACTGTCGAGATATATTCCACAATGACTAGGATTCAAGCCCTATTCTACTCAAGTTTTAATTTATCATACCAACTAATCAACCAAAAATGAATAACTAAACTGAAGACATTTCTTACGCATTTCATTTCTGCATACAGATATTTAATACCTCTGGTTGAGTGTTAAAAACTGACTTAGCATTTTAACTGTTAAGACTGAGTCTCTCTGTTTTTCTAACACAGTTATTTTTATTTAATAATTTTAAATACACAAAAAAAATTTAGCCACTCTTCAAGTTCTATGTTTAGCATAATAAACTTGCAGAATTATATTTCCTAATCAATCTGTCTTTTCATATCAATACTTAGTGTTTATAGGACCTGACACTTCCAAATTCAATAAAGATTTGGAAGCAACATTTATGAAACACTGCTAGAATTGTGGCATGGATATTGGCAACTAAAAACATTATTTCCAATAACAGGGTCTACTGTTTCAAACAATTCTGTAAAATGTAATTTTCTCAGTATTTGGATGAAAAACATTATGACAGAGCTTCTTTAATTCACAAGAATTCCGCAGATTCTACATTTATGCAGTGGAAAGTGCAGGATTACCTATGTAGTAGTGGCTTACCAATAACTCTTTAGAGTCAGCTGTGGTTCCATCTGCATATTGTGATCCACAATTCTGTTTATGATTTGCCTTTGATATCAATGTCTATCAGTAAGCTTCATCATCACATGTATGGTTCCCTCCAAGAAAAGTTTTCCGAATGTGGAGGAGTGATACTAAAATTTATTTTGTAATTTATTTATTTTGGATATATTCATCATACTCTTCAAACAATGAATGATGCTATATCTGCTACATTTTGAGAAAGAAGATAAACTACAAATGTAGGTTCACATTACATTGGAATAAATCTCTAGGTCATATACAGTAATTTAGCTCCCCTGAAGGAAGTTCCAAAATAGTGCAAGCCACCTCATCCCCCTTACATGAAGGTATTTTCTGTCCCTTCCCCTATTCCATCTGTGATTTCACTTGTGTAAACTTATCACTGCAGTGAATGAATGAATCTGAAACCATATTTTAATTTAAGGAAATCAGGTTTCAAGGTATCTGCTAATGCAAAGTTCTCAAAATCAATAGTTCATAGTTACTGATAGGAACTGTAACAACTAGCTGAAAAGTATTAGGATATGAAAATACAGGAATAAATTTGGCTTCAATATGACTGTTTAAACCTTGCACACAATTAGAATTGGAAAGAAATGCATCCTTGAAACACTGTCACTGTTGCAGAAGTAGTACTGGCTGCCATTATCTGATATTCCTACACACAATTACAATATAAATATTGCCATAAAATGTTTATTTTAAACAAATTGTTCTGAGGCAGTGTGAATGTGTCATTGTAGTATACAACATATACCACCACAAGGGAATGGACCATCACCTTTAAGCTTGCTCACAAGTACTGAAGATTTCCTGTGGAACAAACGTGCAGCTTGTGCTCGCTGTGATAATGTTGTGTTATATGTATTTCTGCATTTGTCTGCTTCTTCCTGAAACTGAACACCCATATTCCTTACTTTACCAGATTCCCCATAGTGAGCTTTGTAGATACCTGGATTACAAGGGGTTACATTTCTTTTATGACCTTCAACTGACATTTTGTGTGAGTTACCAGTGCCATTACTTGATAAATGTGCAATCTGGAGGCCATCATCATTATCTTCCAGTTCATGCTGGAAATGCTTAAGTGCATCAACTTCTTCATCACTGCTGTCAGTTGCATCATTTGATATTTCATCTCCATCAGATTTTACAGATTTCTTTCGTAGAGTTCCAAGACTATAGTACTTTGCTACTGACACTGTAGGATCACACATACGTGAGCAATAGTCAACTGGTGTTTCACACAATGTTTCGTCTACTGGGGTTTGACTTTTTGGTGTAGTTAACACAGGCAGAATTTTCACTGGGTTGTAGTCCCAAAGATCCCATTCACATTCTACTGTCCCTTCACTAGTGCAACTGCTATCATCATCCTTCAGCAAATCTGATATGTAATTGCTGACACTGTATTCTTTGTCTTTTATATTTTCTGGCTGTTTTCCATAAAATCCATTCTCACCTGCTGTACATTTCCCATGGCTAACATAACTGGTGAATAAGTTAACTGGTTCTGATGAACTCTTGAAAGTTTCGTCTGATATATTCTGGAAGCTGTTCTCTTGAACATTGGTCAAGGTAACTTCTTTCTGTACCGTACTTCTTGCTGTATTCATTCCAGAGTTATGATTACATTGCATTGGGATTACTTCAGAAATGTTACCAGAACTGCCATGTTGATTTTTACAGTTTAAATTAGAGGTAACATTCCATGAAAATTCTGTTAAAACATTTTCTTCCTCATGTGACTTTGTTATTTGACAGAGACATTTATGTTTTTCAGGATCAGAATTCTCGACAGGAGTGACAGAATCACAGTTACGCTTTTGAGATATGATGAAACTTCTGTCATCATACCCACTTATCAGCCTTTTGTCTCCTTCAATTGATACAGCAACATTAGTTCTATTATTGTCATAATTTTCAGAAACAAAGTTTCCATTTTGAAGTTTGCAATATTGACATTCATTCAGTGCAACCCTTCTACCGGTACCATTGCTGTCACCATTGTGGTTAGCATCAGTGTTAACTAACAGACAGTGACGATCTTCAAGCAATGGTACAGGTAAAGGGTTGCAAAACACGTTTTTTTGACCGGTCGATTGTTGATTTCCAGTTACATCTGCCATACTCTCATCAGATTCCTGTTCCCCTGATGAACTCTCAGATTCCACGTCGTCTTCTGGTTGTGGTAAGGCAAGTACATCTGGTGACTGACTTCTTAGCCATTTTGTAACTGCCACTGTTATTGGCAGGCACATTCGTTTCTTTGATGATTCAGAAACAGCTTCAGAGACAATGATCTTTGAGAGCTCTTCAGCATACATTTCTGAATACTGTAAGGAAACATCTCCTCTCTGTGATCTGGGAAATGTTCTGGGTTTATCTTCATAAGAAATATGCTTGGAATTTTGAAGACATGGACCACTAATGGACAGTGCATTTGGTTTATCTGGAGGAACTGATTTTACGTCCACCATTTCAGATTTCCTGTGAACCACCTTTGCTCTGAATATGATTTCTTCTTCCTCATCAGAGGACAAGTCTTCTTTCAGTCTATCATCTGGATTTGTATGTGTGGACGATAAGAGCTCTATTACAGACTCTTCACTTTCACGCGTTGTTGAAGACGTTGTGCTATCACCTGAGCTTTCATCTGTTATATTACCACCTTCTAAGTCCCATCCTTGCACCTGTGAATGCTCAGTTAATTTATGTTTACAACCATGTAACTTCTTGACTCGTGGAGGTGGTACTGGTGGTTCAAATTCATCTTGGAATTTCTTACTTTGAGTTAATTCTTCAGACACATGATCCTTGAATACCATTTTATTTTTTATGTCATTTGCATCTTCATTCCCTGTTTGACTAGATGTTGATGAAGATGGTTGTAGCTTCTCAAAGGAGCATTCCTCCCTGTTGGTACCTGTTTCATATTCTACTGATACTGCAATAGCTTGATTTGATATGCCTTTTTGTAGGTCATGTAACTTCTCACCTGCCTTTGAACATGAACCTTGCACATGAGGAGGAGACGATACAGTGTTTGCTTGGCCTTCTTCTACCACTGAGGACTTTGATGACTGTAAGGCATGTGCAGTGTATGCTGCTTCTTGAAAGAGTGGGTTATCTTTATGAACTGTTGCTTGTGGTAGCTCCGTAAGGTGTGGGTCTGTTGTGAGAGCAGCAGTTATACTGTCAAGAATGTCTGCTGAATCTTTCAGCTGGGCTGAAGACACTTCATGCATACATTTAGGCTCTATTTTAGGTGTATCTGGTCTTAATGAGATTGTTGGTAGTTTTAATGGTTTGGCAGTTATGCTTGATTTAATGGATACCTCACTTGGAATTCGGTCTACAGACAGGGAATGGACAGGAGACGATTTTAGTTTTTCTTTCCTTAGTGGTCTTACTGGAGGGTCTTCACAACAACTCTTGAATTCTGGAAACAAATCATGTTTCCCAGTTCTATTAATGTGGCTACATTTGCCACTGTTAACAAACTCTTCAGAACTGACTAGCTCATTTATAGCTGACGCTGATTTATCTTCACTACCATCCATTAGTTCCAATGAGTTACTTTTGACCTCAGGCTCTGAAATATGGCACCCGTCACCTAGTCTACTCAAAACTGTCAATGTTTCCTCTGTTTTGTTTTTCTGAGAGCTGGCACTGTCTCCTGTTATGGTAAATGTTGCTGTTTCTGTGATGTTCTCTGAAGGAATGCTATTAACTGATGAATGCAGTGTTGATGCTGCAGAGTCTATTATAATTTCATTATTATCTGGCCCTTCCCTTCTATCACCCTTCTTCTTACACCTTCTATCCAGATTTGTATCTGCAGTACAATTTGTAATGGATGTTTTAAGTCTTTTCTGTTTCTCTTCCTTTCCTTTTGGGCTTTTCTTATGTTTTACATTTGCTTGTTTGCCAGATTTCTTGTGTTTTATAGGCTTTGTTGAATCCTCAGTTTTAATAATGCATTCACTGTTACTCTGCACATCAATTTCTGCCTCCTGATTTGTACTTTCTGATGAATGTAGTCTAGTCAGTGATGAGTGCAGTCCATTATTTTCACTTGCTTTTTCAAATTTGTTATTATCTGCTGAATGACTGGAGGCTAAAATGCATGATGTATCTTGACAGTTAGCAGATAACTGAATAAATTCCTGTTGTTGTACTGAATTAAGTGCAGATATACATACAGACGATGGCAAATCAACTTCCTCAGTTCTGATTTGATCTTTCAAAAACTGCACTGAATTTAGATCTTCACAGTTGTCTTCTGTTACTTGTACTGACTGCTGACTTAAGGCTTGTATGGATTTCTTTTGTTCTTCTCGCACTACAGACTTAAGATCACATTTATTATGATCAGAAGTGGTGCCCTGTACGTCTTGATCTGATGCTGAAGGTGCACTAATACTCTCTTGTTCTCCTAAAGATGACTGCTCCACATTAACAAGTGGTGGTATATTAGAATCAAATTCGTTAAGTTGAGAACGATGCTCACAGTGTGACGTTGGTTTCCCTGTAGTATCATCAGCAGGATCTGTGGGAGTCACAGTTTGACAAGATGATAATGGTGATGATGTACTGGAATCATTGTTAGGTGTGACGCTCTGCTTTGAGTCAGATTCAATTTCCTGTGAAGAAGATTCCTGACTCGTGAGACTCATAGGATCCTCTAACTCCTTTTCATCAGAACTGGATTCCTCAGAGCAGCCATCTTCAGCCTGTAAAACATCAATAATTATACATGTACAGTATAATATGCACACCACCTGTTTGAGTGGAAATGGAATTAGTCACAATATACATAACAACATGGTGCTGTCAATGACACTGTCTTTTCTTTTCCATTTTGTGGTGATGACTAATGAACAAATGGATCTAGGTGTACAAAATCTGATATGGCTACAGATCGTGAACATAAACACAGATTCTGTATAGACTGCTGTTCATGCACAAGCAGTCCTACAAATATGGTGATGGTGTCAAAATCCTAATTATATCTGGAAAATTTAACACAGGGAAAAACTGTATATTTGCACTTCTTTAAGCATTTTTCCAAAAAATATAATAATGACATCAATAAAAATAACAGTGCCTAACATATTTACAATTCATAGCAGTAAACATTTCTGGCTTAACTTGATGTTTTTCTGACCGTGCATCATGAATTGACTATATATTAAATACCAACTTGATGCACTGATTATTATTTATTCATAAAATACTATTCTCCTC
>JGI20166J26741_10157782_pt1 | contig 17064 bp, 13 predicted proteins | sample TergutCu122P5_FD_26741 | JGI IMG/M metagenome (IMG submission 26741)
AATCGGCACGGAAACAGTTCAAAAAAACGGATCTGCGATAATCTCTTCGGAGTATTTTGATCGCGGCCGGAGCTGTGGGAAGCGACGCCGCCGATGAACCTGATGAGCTTCCCGGTAGAGACCCCAAAACGAAGGGGGATGAGGTGTAACAATGAGTGTTAACAATATACCGGGGGCGGCGTGAATGGAAGAAAGAAAAGTACAATTGTTCGAGGGCAAGCGCATTCGTACAGTTTGGAAAGAGGATGAGCAGGAGTGGTACCTTTCGGTCGTTGATGTGGTTGAAGCATTAACGGAGAGCGAGAATCCGCAGACCTATTGGCGTGTTTTGAAAAAGAGATTGATCGAAGAAGGTAATGAAACCGTTACAAAATGTAACGCTTTGAAGATGCAAGCTGCGGACGGAAAGATGCGTCTGACCGACGCTGCCGACGCCGAGCACATTCTACTCATAATTCAACAAATACGGTCTCCAAAAACAGAGCAGTTCAAACAGTGGCTGGCACAGTTCAGTAAGCGTGATATTTCAGACAATCAGATTGTAAAAAAAGAGGCGTTCACGCAAGAAAACGGAAGAAATATCAGGATCCGTCTGAATTCTGACTTTGATGAGATGATTTCCATCATAGATCGTGCAAGGGAGAACACCTTCAGAATGGTGAACCGTGAGCTCATCAATCTATACTGGAACATCGGCATGTACGTCAGCAATAAAGTCAAGAACGGAGAATGGGGAAAGTCTGTTGTCAAGGAATTTTCCGAGCATATTCAAGTCAAAAGGCCGGAGATCAAAGGCTTTTCTCCGCAGAACATTTGGCGCATGAAACAACTTTATGAGACCTACAAAGACAACGAAAAACTCTCATCACTGCTGAGAGAATTAAGCTGGACCCTTAACACGAAGATCCTCGGATGCAAGACAGATGAAGAACGCGAGTTCTATATGCAGTTGGCGATCAGCAACAATTATTCCTCCAGAGAGTTGGAACGGCAGGTCGAAAGCCACATGTTCGAACGCACTATGATATCAGGCGAGATCAACAAACCGCTCGTCTCGAAGAATACCGGGCTGACGATCTTCCGCGACGGTTATGTTCTCGATTTTCTCGATCTTCCCGAACGCCATAGCGAGAAAGACATAAGGAAGGCGATCGTTGCGAACATGCGCGATTTCATTTTGGAGCTCGGGACGGATTTTACATTTGTCGGGGAGGAATACCGCATACGCGTTGGGAACACAGACTTCTACATCGATCTTCTGTTCTATAACCGCAGGCTCTCGTGCCTTGTCGCGGTCGAACTGAAGATCACCGACTTCAAACCCGAGCACATGGGGCAGCTCGAGTTCTATCTGGAGGCTCTCGACCGCAAAGTAAAGAAGCCCGATGAGAACCCGAGTGTCGGGCTGATAATCTGTGCAGGGAAAGACGAAGCCGTCGTTGAGTATTCATTAAGCCGCAGCATGTCCCCGGCGCTTGTCGCCGCATATCAATTATGTCTGCCGGACAAGTCTTTGCTTGAGAACAGGCTTAGGGAATTGAGGGACCTGAGGGGTCTCGAAGAACAGGACGGTGATGATATCGGCTGAGTCTAAAGGGCAGAGCTGAACACCGGTCTTCCTATGCGACAAATCTATATCTATTCCGAATCTGATGACCGACACAAAGGCCTTAACGGCCTAAAAAGGGAATAATATGTACGGAAAAAGTATCAGAATGGAGAGGATGATCGACAGGAAGACCGGGAACAGCGTAATCGTTCCGATGGATCACGGCGTGTCGATCGGACCCGTGGACGGCCTCATAGATATGAGAAAGACCGTTGATGATGTGGCTAAAGGCGGAGCGACCGCCGTTCTCATGCACAAAGGACTGATCCGCTTCAGCCACCGTACTTTCGGGAACGACATCGGCCTGATACTGCACCTTTCCGCTTCCACCGACGTCGGTGTGACATCAAGGAGCAAGATACTCGTTGCGAGCGTCGAAGAGGCGCTGAAGATCGGTGCGGACGGAGTGTCCGTTCACATAAACGTCGGTGCGGAATCCGAATCTGATATGTTGTATGATGTAGGTGTGGTCTCGGAACAGTGCGCAGAATGGGGAATGCCCTTCTTTGTTATGGCATATCCCCGCGGACCGAGCATAAAGGACTCGTACGACCCCAAGATGGTGGCGCATGCGGCAAGGGTGGCGACCGAATTGGGCGCCGACATCGTGAAATGCAGCTATACCGGGGACATGAAGTCATTCGAAAAAGTAGTGGAAGGGGCTTTGGCGCCGGTTGTTATAGCAGGCGGCCCTAAGATGAATTCGGACCTCGATGTTCTGAACATGGTCTACGATTCCCTGCAGGCGGGAGGAAAAGGAGTGTCCATCGGAAGGAATGTGTTCCAGCATAAGAACGTGGAAATGATGACCCGTGCGATATCCGACATAGTCCTAAAGGGGGCTACAGTCAAAGAGGCATACAAGCTGATAAAAGGATAAATGAAGACAGTTCATTATATTGGTAGTCTATACCAACGGATGATAGCATGAAGATCTGTGCCTCCCTCAGTTCCGTCTCGGACATCGAACTTATCAAAAAAGCAGATATGGCAGAGGTAAGAATGGATCTTCTCGGTCATGTTCCCGACATCAAGGGTAAGGAACTCATCGTCACATTCAGAGGAACTCCGGATCTGACCGTTCTGCCCAAAGGGTTCAAGGGGATGATCGACGTTGGGGAATACGACGTGCCGGATGTGGATGTCGATGTGATATCGTCATTCCACGATCATGAGTCCACCCCTTCGGCTGAAAAGATAATATCCCTTCTGAAAAAGCAAAAAGGGGATGTCAAAAAAGGCGCTTTCAAGGTCAATTCGTTCACGGACCTGAAAAGTATCTACGATGCGTCAAAGCAGATAAAGGAAAGGCACGTCCTTCTCGGAATGGGAGGGCTCGGAACGGTTACCAGGATAAGACAGGACATTCTCGGCAATCTTTTCACTTTCGCATATGTCGGAGAGCCCACCGCTCCCGGACAGCTGAGCCTCGATGAGATGCACGGCCTCGGCGACGATCCTATGATAGTGGGCATATTGGGCAATCCGTTGGAGAAGAGTCTGTCTCCGAAGATGCACAATGCCGTCATGAAAAAGAAAGGCGTCAAGGGAATTTACCTGAAGTTCGAGGCCGATGACCTTAAGCACGTCAAAGATGCGGTCAGGGATTACAACATCAGAGGAATGAATGTGACGATCCCTTACAAATCGGCAATACTGGAACATCTGGATCATTATGATGAGGATGTCGGATCGATAGGTGCGGCCAACACCGTTGTGAACGAGAAAGGGGTACTGAAAGGGTACAACACCGATATGATCGGAATAGAGAAGGCCATGAAGGTCGCCGGCTTTGAACCGAAGGGGAAGAGAGCCCTCATCATGGGGTCGGGAGGCGCCGCACGCGCCTGTTCCTATACCCTGAAGAAAAGAGGGTGCGAGGTCACGATCGCAGGAAGGAACGAAGGTACTTCCCGTTCGATATGCAGGGATATAGGCTGCGAATACAAAGCGAACACCTCGGTCGCACTGATGTTGTACGATCTGATCGTCAACTGCACGCCCGTCGGAATGTACGGCGACGGCGATTATCCGGTGAACACATGTCAAATAACAAGGCATCACACGGTTTTCGATATGGTCTACGGCGTTGAGACCCCCCTGATAAAAAGGGCAAGAGTAAGGGAGGCCGTCATCGTATCGGGAGAGGATATGCTTGCGGCGCAGGGTGCGGCATCGCTTGAATTGTGGACAGGGAAAAAGAATCTGTTCAAACCAATGAGGGAGGCTCTAAGATGATAGGAAAGGGGACATCCTACGGCGCTGTCAGCGTGATCAACGCAATGCCTTGCGGAATAGGCTCAACGATCGGAATAACGCTGAGAACGACCGCTGTCTTCAACCCATGCGGCCAGACAAGGGATGTCGGTATATCGAACGACCCGTCAGAGAATAAAGAGATGGCGAGGATATGCGTCGCAGAGGCATACAAGGCCATGGGAATGGAAGAACCTGAAGGCTGGCTGTTGAACATTTCCTCCGAGATACCGATATCGCGCGGATTGAAGAGCTCGAGTTCCGCCTGCAATGCGATATTATCGTCAGTTCTGCTGGCGGAAAGGTTCGATATGGAGAAGGTCGATAAGATAAGACTCGGAGTGAACTGTGCCAGGAAAGCAAAGGTCACCGTCACAGGCGCATTCGACGACGCCTGCGGGTGCGATCTCGGAGGCCTTGTGATAACGGATAACCGCAAGGACACGATACTTTTCCATGAGGATATCGGAGAATATGATGTATTGATATACTCGCCAAAAAATAAAATAAAGAAAACGGGACTTCCTCTGGAAGAACTGAGAAAATTATCTTCCAGATCTGAAAAACTGGTGGAATTGGCGAAGACTGATCCGTTCAAAGCAATGACCGAGAACGGAAGGATGATCGCCGCTGTTTCCGGAATAGACAACACGATCGCGGAGATCGCACTGGAGAACGGTGCGCTGGGGGCGGGAGTGTCGGGCTCCGGACCGGCTGTCGCCATGATCCTGGAGAAAGGAGATGCGGAGAACTTTGTGGAAAGGAGCGGCCTGATCGGACTAATCAGTTCCGGAACAAGGGGGGTGCAGGAATGATGATGTCATTCGGCAAAGCGGTACTGAAAGGAACGCTCAGTCCTCCCCCATCGAAAAGCCATACGCATAGGGCGTTCTTTCTCTCGGCAATGGCGGACGGGGAGAGCAGGATCACCAACTGTCTGATCTCCGATGATACGAAAGCGACCCTCGGGGCAGCGGAGTCCATGGGCGCCTCGGTCAGCGTGAAAGGGAAAGAAGTTATCATCTCCGGGGGAAAACTTCACGCACCGAAAAGAACGGTCGATGCGGATAATTCCGGGACCACTATACGCCTGTTCACAGGCATTGTCTCGATGTTCGACGAATGGGTGACCCTCACGGGGGACGCATCGCTCAGGAAAAGGCCTATGGGTCCTCTCCTCGACGCATTGAGCCAGATGGGTGTGGAATGCCGTTCCGACAACGGAAGACCTCCAGTGGAAATAAGGGGGGCTAACAAAGGCGGAAAAGTAACGATAAACGGAGGCATAAGTTCTCAATTCATCACGTCCCTTCTGATCACTTCCCCTATGCTTTCCCATGACACAGAGATAATAATAGAAGGCAAAATGGTGTCCGAACCATACATCGATGTTACGACTCATATCATGAGTCTCTTCGGAGTGAAAGTGGAAAGGAACAAGAACATCATGAAGGTCAAAGGCGGGACGGGCTACCGCCCCTATGACTACACTGTTCCGGCGGATTTCTCGTCTGCGGCGTTCCCGCTCGTCGCGGGAGCGTTGGGCGGTCAGGTGACAGTGAAGGGGTTATGTATGGACGATCCTCAGGGGGACAGGGTCATCATCGACATTCTGAAGAGAGTTGGCGCAGATGTTTCAGTGGGTAAGGATTCGGTGACGGTTAAGAAAAAGGAGCTCAAAGCTATCGATGTAGACATAGGCGGATGCCCCGACCTGTTCCCGATATTGGCCGTGCTCCTCAGCACTGCGTCGGGGACCAGCAGATTGTACGGTGCGCCCCAGCTCAAGTTCAAAGAGAGCGACCGCATTCAATCCACCGTGAACATGCTGAGAGCGATCGGTGCGGAGGCCGAAGGCACTGACGACGGATGCATCATCAAAGGAAAGAAAAAATTGGCAGGGGGAAGCGTTGTGACCTTAGGGGACCACCGTATCATGATGGCGGGGGCGGTAGCGTCCTTATTATGCGACGGCGCAGTGACCGTCGACAACGCGGAATGCTGTTCCGTCTCATATCCGGAATTCCCGGAGCACATGAGGTCGCTGGGAATGAAAGTCGAGGTGCCGTGATGTACAAACTCGGAGACTCGATCGTGTACACACTATATGGCGAGAGCCATGCCGAGTACATCGGAGGTTATCTGGAAGGGATCCCGAAGGGAATGAAGATCGACGTCGAACAAATAAATAAGGATCTGGCACTGCGGAAACCGTCTGCCGGGATAGGCACCCCGAGGAAGGAACCGGACGAGGTCGAATTCCTGTCCGGCTTGGACAACGGAAAGGCCACCGGCGAAAAGATACACTACAGGATAAAGAACACAAACACCGACAGTTCCAAGTACGATATATTCAACAGGACGCCCCGTCCGGGGCATGCAGACCTGCCTGCGCTGATAAAGTTCCCGGGACACAAGATCAAAGGCGGGAATCAGTTCTCCGGGAGGCTCACGGTGTCGGTCGTCGTCGCAGGGAGCATTGCGAGGCAGTTCATCGCTCAATACGGGATCAACGTAGGCGCGTTCACAAGATCCATAGGGAATGTGAGGGACGAGGAAGAAAGGACATTTGAAGATACGGTCCGATCAAAAGACAATCCCACAAGAGCGGCAACAAAAGAACTCGATTCTCTAATGAGCCGGGAGGTGTTGGAGGCCTCCGCGGAAGAGGACAGCGTCGGAGGTGCGGTCGAGTGTATAACGACAGGCCTTCCGATCGGATTCGGCGGAACATGGTTCGGATCCCTTGACGCTGAGATCGCAAGAGCGGTGTTCGCGATCCCCGCTTGCAAGGGGGTCGAGTTCGGGAGGGGATTCGAGCTGACGAAGATGAAAGGATCCGAAAGCAATGACCCTTTCTATTACGAGAACGGAGTAAGGCTCCGCACGAACAATATGGGAGGGATACTCGGAGGAATGAGCGACGGTGCCCCGATGGTGTTCCGCGCAGCGTTCAAGCCCACCCCGTCGATAGGGAAAGAACAGGACACGATCGATCTCAAAACGAAGAGCGACGCCAAGGTCGTCGTCAAGGGAAGGCACGACCCGTGCATAGTGCCGAGAGCCGTGGTTGTCGTTGAAAGCGTCACCTGCCTTGTTATTGCGGACGAGATCAAAAAAGAGAAACTCGCAAAATAAGATGCCGTTTTCAAAAAACAGCAGATTTTAAAGGAAAGAGATTTAAAAGAGTCTATCTTTCTGCATGTCATGGCAGACGACTCGGACAAAAAGATCACGGCCGGAATGAAGGCAATGGACGAGGGAGACTTCAAAAAAGCATATTCACACTTCAAGAAACTTGCTGAGGAATACCCGAAGAACGCTGAGATATGGTATTACAAAGCGGAATGTGCGAATTACGCCTCGGGCATGTTCGGTGCCAAGGTCTCGACCGAAGAGATCATGGACGCTTACAAGAAAGCGATCGAATTGGACGGGGACAAGGTTGATTATTATCAGTCCTACGGTTCATTCTGCATCTCCGTCAACAAGTACGATGAAGCCGAGAAAGCATACAACGAGGCCGCACAGATAGACGAATCCCTGGAATCATCGCTCTATTCGGAGTTCGCCATCGAGTATTTCAACAATGTCATGGCAACCTACGGAGAGATAATGGAGGACCCGAAAGCAAGGGCGCCGTACGCAAAGAAAGCTCTCGAGTACATGCTCAAAGCGCTGGAAATAACTCCCGAAGAAGCAAAGAGCCTGCTCTGAAGGCTCGATCTTTTCCAATTTTATATAATGTGGTAGCGAGGGGTCGATTTGAACGACCGGTCTCCGGGTTATGAGCCCGACGGGATATCCTGGCTACCCCACCTCGCTGTTAAACACGATTACTGTTATTTAGTATAAAAACTTTCACTGCAGATAAAGAAGGAATGTCGGGGGTCGAAACGATGTTCGGATCAGACCTTCGGATCATGAAAAAAAGTGTTGCTGGAACATGGGAACGATATCACGATCCGGATCCGGGACGGCCCCCGTCCCTATCGTGCTTAACGGCATTCTTCCAGAGTTCTCTCATCCTTTCCATTTCCGACCGGATGTTCCCGTTGCTCATGGATCCGAGTATCTCTTTGTCGGTCATCCTGATGATCTCCTTCCCGCTCTTGGAGAACTGGACCCTTCTGTTGTCGAATATCGCTCCTATGGATACATGTATATCCGCTGAATCCATGTCCTCGGTCATCCTTCCCGAATTGAAAAGGACCCTGGTACCGATCTCGCTTACTGTGTCCAGCCGCTTTGACCACATTTCCTTTGATACGGAGACGGTCAGGCCCTCCATGCCATTTGCGAACGAACCCACAGACCTCTTTGAGAACAGCATTCTTAATTCCTCGACCCGGTCCTCGTGATCGAGCGCCGCTTCCGCATCCGCGGTACTTACCAAGGTATCATTGAACGTTTCCATAAGCATCATGAATTTCTCTTCCCCTTCGATCTCGAATATCTTTTTCGGGATATGCAGGCAGCCGACCGCATCATCGACCGCCATGTGGTTCTTGAACTCGGCGCCGCTCCATTCTTTGGTATCGGAGAGGGCAAAACGATCGTTCCCCGTATATCTCTTGAAGATCGGCTGCGTATCGAACACATTTATCTCCGGGGTTGCCAAATTGTTCTTTCTGCACTCTCTTCCCAAGAACTTCAGATCGCTTATCGCCGAATGGGCGAATATCATTTGGTCGGGACGCTCCAAGAGCTCTTTTATTTTCGGATATACTTCGATGAACTTCGGAGAATACTTGAAATCGTCCATCGTCCAGCCGAATTTCCTCTCTATGAATCTCCCGATCTTCTTCGGTTTGATCGTAATGTCTTCTTTCGAGATGATATTGAAGTTCTCGTCGGCTATCGCATAGCCGAAAGCGCATATGTCCGAAGTGTTATGGAAGGTATCCGCGCACTCGATGTCGAAAGCTAAGTATCTCATAGTGCCCCCGTTATTATTTCAGAAGAACTTCTTCAGGAACATCAGGTCCTGTATCTTCCCTTTTATGGAGATCTTCTTTGTGATGTATGCTTTCATCGGCCTCAGAGTGCCGTCTATAAGCCCCTGGAGGCTCTCCGGCGTTGTTATCATAGTGACATCCGCCTCATCAAGCATCTGCGGTTTGAAGTCGCTGATCCGAGCATTCTCCAATTTCATTGAATAGTATTCCGTTCCGAGGTCGATGTTGATCGTTTTTTTGAGAGGCCTTACCTCTTCCCTTGCCTGCTCATCCTTATCCATCCTGCTGTGGAATTTGTCAATGAGTGTCTGTATCGAAGGTTCCATGCTCATGTTCTCACCAATCGCTGATCCTCGTGTTCTTCGACAGGGTCATCAGGTTCCTCACCGGCTCCCACGAGCAGCGCGTATATGGTGGGGGACAACCGTTATCTTTTATCCATTTTTCTATGAACTCCATCGTGAAGTGGTCGCTCGGGTACCCGCTTCCGATGTTCTTCCCCAGCTCTTTTTTGATGTCGACGATCATCCGATCTCTGGTGACCTTTGCTATTATCGATGCCGCAGAAACTATCGGGAAGATATCATCGGCTTTGTGTCTGGCTATTATTTCCGGACCCTTCATCTTCCTGCCCATTTCTGTTGAAAAGCCGGCTTCGTTAGTATCCGGGCAGTCTGCGTACACCTCGGAGACAGGGAACTTTGAGCAGGCTTCGACGAACATTTCCAATTCGATATCGTTCAGCGACATCTCTTTCCGCTTTTCGTCTATTCCCGCAGCGGAGATCATGACGATGTTCACTTCGTATTTTTTCGTTATGAGTTCGAACAGATGCTCCCTTGTCTTCGGGGGCAGCTTCTTTGAATCCTTTACTCCCATCTTTACGAGTTCGTCATCCGAGTCTGAATATACCGCTCCGACCACCAACGGGCCCAGTACGGAACCCCTCCCCGCCTCGTCGACACCGCATCTCATATTATCCCGAACACATCGCAATATGATATTCGTTGCTCCTACGCATTTAGTTGTAACTCTATACTTTTTAAGTAAGAACGTTATTAAGCCCCATGGCTTTGAAATGTGATGTACAATACCGTAAGGGGGACACATGGTCCAAACTGACGAAGGTCGGGGTGACCGGCGTCAGGAAACCGGTGGCGGTGAAAAGGTACGGTGCGAACAGCGCTCTCAACGGAGCGCTGAATTGTTCCATCGATATTTTTGTGGATCTTCCCGCGGAGCAGAAAGGTTCGCACCTGTCCAGGAATGTGGAGGTGCTCAACGAGGTCGTCGAGGAGAGCCTGAAGGTCCCGGTGACAGGCCTCGAGAACATGGCCAGCGACATTTGCAAGAAGCTGCTGGCACATCACGAATATGCTAAGACGGCCCATGTGGACATCAGTGCGGAATATTTCAGAGAAAGCAGGACCCCGTTCGGAAGAGGGACGCTGGAGATATACAAACTCCTGGCGAGCGGTTCCGCCGTGAGGGGGAAAGGCATAAGGAAGACCATCGGCGTCGAGGTCATAGGCATGACGGCATGCCCCTGCGCACAGCAGACCGTGACCGAGATGATATCCTGCGGCAACGAGAACCCTGTGATGTCACATAACCAGAGGAATGTCTGCACGGCGCTGTTCACAATGAACGACGATATCGACATCGAAGCGGACGAGATAATAGATCTTGTTCAAGGCGCATTCTCGTCGCCCACATACGAGCTTTTGAAAAGAGATGATGAAGGACAAGTGGTGATCAACGCCCACAAGAACCCGAGGTTCGTGGAGGATGTGGTCAGGAATGTCCTGGAATTCGTTGTGGAACGATTCAAAGAACTTCCGGACGACGTCCTGATAACGGTGAAAAGCGAGTCTGAGGAATCCATCCATAAACATAATGCGTTTGCCGAAAGGACGACCACGTTGGAAGAGCTCAGGGCCGAGTACAATAAAGGCACGTCTCGTCGCCGCTGAACGGCTCAAGTTTCTTCTCAAGGACGGTTATATCCGAAACATAAACATTCGGGGGCCATTCGAGATCGTAAAGGCATCCCGTCCAATATATGACAAGGCCGGGACCGAACAGATTTGTGTACGGAATTAGCTGCTTTCTCGAATTGTATCTGAACTCTACATTGTCCCCGAAGGACGCTTTGCTTTCTATCCAGCAGATCTTCTTCCCGTCGTACACCATCGGTCTGTCCAGAAGACAGTCCGGTGTTTTCACGCCCTCTCCTCCGCGGAGGTCGCATTCTGTCTTGTAAGTTATCCCTTGGCCGTCAAGCCACTCGTGGAGAAGCCCTTCCCCCCACAGACCCCTCTCCGCATGCCTGTCGTTGGCTTCCGGAGAATAGACCAGATCGTTCTTGACAACCTCCCGGACCTCTTCGGCGGTCTGCGGGCTCTCAAGCATTTCGGGATGCTTTATGAAATCCCAGAACTGCTTCCTGTTGGCGCCGTCCTCTTGGAATATCATCATTGCGGTCAGGATGGGAGGGAACTTGTATTTGTCGGATATCTCCATCAGCGTCTTCCCTTTCTTCCATTCCCTCAGCATGTACGGGGCCTTATCTTTAATGAAATGGAATCTTTTCTTCACGTCCCTGCTTATCTTTTGAGTGTAAAGCGTCTCCAGCAGCCTTCGGTCGTAGCCTTTTTCGAGGAGTATCTCTATGTCCCCGGGTTTGTTCAGAGAATCGTAGAGCTTCTTGTACACATCATATTCCATTCTATCACTGAGCCTCGAAATTCTTACAAAGGTCCTCGACCGCCGAGACGATGACGTCCTTGACCATCGATGTGGGAGGACAATATGCGTTCTCCGAACGGATGAGGAAATCCTCTGCCGTCATCTTTGAGATTATGGCGGAAGTAAGCCAGTTGATCCTGCCCGTGGTGCCCTCTCCGGCGATTATCTGTGCTCCTATCAGCCGGTGCGTCGCCGCATCGGCGATGATCTTCACCTTCATCTTCTTCGCCCCGGGGTAATATCTGGCGCGCGTAAGGCCCTCCGCCTTTCCGTAAACGGTGGGCACTTTGTACCAGGCGGCCAACCCCGTCGACAGTCCCGTGCCTGCGATCTCGACATCCCCCATGACGCTCACCCACGGGCTTGCCACGGGCCCGTAAAGAGCCTTGCCGCCGGCGGCGTTTATGCCGGCGACCCTTCCCTGCCTGACCGCGGACGATCCGAGCTGGCTCATCGCAGGGCCCGGAACGACCGCCGATTCGCATTGTATGACGTCGCCCGCAAGATAAATGTCCTCTATAAGTTCCCCCTTTCTGTAAGGATTAAGCGAAGGCGACACGACGACCCCTCCGAGCTGCCCGATATCGAATCCCAATTGTTTGGGGATGTCGACATTCGATCTTATGCCGGTAGCGAAAATGACCAGCTCGCACGGATATACGGTATTCCCGGCGGTCACGCCGCTCACTTTCTCCGAGCCGTTGACCGATTGCACCGGCGTACTGAGCACGAACTTGATCCCTTTGCCCTCAAGGTATTCCCGCATTACATCGGCCATGTCCTTGTCCGCCATACGGGGCATTATCTGATCGAACATCTCGATGACGGTGACATCCTTCCCGAGATGCGACAGGGCCAAAGCGGTCTCCAGACCTATGACCCCCGCGCCGCATACCACGGCCTTTTTGATTTTTTTTGTGTACGATTGAATATCCTTTCCGTCCCGGATGGTCCTTACGATGAACACTCCCTTCAGGTCCGTTCCTTTTATCGGCGGTATGAAGACCTTTCCGCCGGTGGCTATGACCAAAGAATCGTATCTGTACGTTCTCCCGCCTGCGGTGACCGTTCTTGCGGAATCGTCCACGGACTCTACTTTGGTCTGGGTGAGAACATCTATTTTCTTCTTGGCCGAATAGTGATCTGGAGTATGCATCACCGCACTGTCCCAAGATACCTTTCCCTCGATCGCCCAAGGTATCACGCATGATGAGTACGCTATGTCCGTATCCTCGGTAATGACTGTTATTTTTGAATTCGGGTCGGTCCTTCTGGCGGTGGAAGCCGCGGTCATTCCGGCGCCGCCCGAACCTATGACGATTATCTCTCTACCCATCGGCCTACCTATCCATTGGATTGAGAGGTCTCTTAATAATCTTTCCTTGAGACTTAAAATGAAAAAATCGACAGGCCGTTGTCTCGGAGGAATTCGTCCTACGCATAACCTGTGTTCCGATGCAGTGCGTCTTTACACGGGTCGGAAAAGGTTGTGTAAAACGGACACTGCAACTGAATTACGGGCGGATGTCAGAGGAGATCCGAAACCATCTTTTGCGGTGAGCAATGCGGTCAGTCCCTCATATTTCTATATGTTCTATATATTATGGTGCACATGCTGGCAGCGATTGTATATTATATATGTTACTTAGTATGATATTGATACTACGAAACTTCATATATCAGTTTAGAAATGTGCATGATAGAACAAAAAGTTGCATATGGATAACTTTATGCAGGCACCATAGGGGAGGATGGTGAGGCCGATAGGGGGCCTCATCGTGTGCGTTACAAGCATCCTTTCTTCATGGGATGCACCATCTTTGTGTGCAATTTTTCATGTAATAGGGGAGAAGGAAATGAGACTTAATCTGGGAAGGAGCGGACGCGGTTCAGCTCTGGTGATTTTGGCTGCAATGCTCGTATTGTCAGGAGTGTTTGTGGCGATAACGATAGAAGATAAAGATTTGGAAGAAACGTTGGCTACGCCGCCAACGACAGACTACACGATAAACCTCAATTCAATGACCATTTCACCTGCGAATGCAAATGTGACGTTCGCAAATAATATTGTGACATTTGCCGCAGGGGCGAATGGCAGTACATATACAATCACGCAAAACCAACCTGCAACAACAGCTTTGACTAGAGATATAGTATTCCAAACGGGCGTTACTCTCAGTACTGTTGTACTTAGTAATATCAATTTAAGTCAGATCACATCCCCCTCAGTCAGAGACAGCACTATCACTTTACAGGGCACCGCCAACGTCACCCTTTTGTTGGACGGCACGAACACTGTCAAAGCGATACAGGTGTCCCCTACCGCAACAGTTACAATCGATAGTGCAGCAGGCACCGGCATGAAAAGCGGTTCGCTCATTACGTCTGCTACCTCAAACAACGCAGCTATTGGAGGCAACAGTACCGCTGCCACACTGACATATACCATTAACATAAAGGGCGGAACGATAACAGCCACAGCTTCCGGAAACAGCGCAGCCATCGGAGGCGCCGGAGGTCATGCCGGAGGTATAATCAATATTTCCGGCGGCAATGTGACCGCAACCTCTACGGGCACAGGGGCAGGTATCGGAGGCGGCGGAGGAAGTCCGGGCGCCGGAGGCGGCACGATCACGATCAATGGCAATGCCGTGGTGACAGTTAAAATGACCACTTCTAATGGCGGCGCAGCAATCGGAGGTGGAGGATCCAACGTTCTCAACAGTGCCGGAGGCCCAGCCGGTACGATCACGATCGGCGGCAATGCTGTGGTGACAGCAGACAACAGGACCTCAAAATACGGCGCAGGTATCGGAGGCGGCGGTCCAACTAATCAGACAGGCGAAAGCGGTAGCGGAGGTAGCGGCGGCACGATCAAACTCCTTGACAATGCAGTAGTAACAGCGTCTTCTCAGGGTGGGTCAGCCATTGGAGGCGGAGCCGGTGCCTCATCAAACAACGGCGCCGGCACAGCCCTTACTCTTGAACCAGGAGTGACCTTAAAGGCATGGTGTTGGGGCATATATACTACATCACCAAAAGCCATCGGTGCAACCTCTATCACGGGAGGCGGTTATTTTGTAAGTGTTTATGCTAATGATCCCAGCGGACCAGGCGGGTATCAGATCCCCCAGCTTTTTTACACTTACCCCTACTCTCTGAGGATATATTCGGACGCAGGTACCGGCGCATCGATGATGACTTTCCCCGAACTGGGAGCAAACAACAGGCCCTTTGCCTTCCAATTCCCCAATGCCACATCAAGTACGACATATACAATTTATGCAGAAGGAGTGAGAGTGGGAACTCCAATATACACAGCAAAAATAGTCAGCAGCAACAGCGCCTATAACAACAGCCCACAGATCCATACAACAAACTCAAAAACAGGATATGACACATATGCATATACAGGCGACCCCACCGGCGTACCGTTCTTACGCATCAAGTTTGTACAGGATCTCCCCATCAAACTATCATCTGTCAATGAGTTCTATTTGGACATAGACAAGATAGCCGCCTCTCCCCCCGAGTATATACAGACCGATTCCCTGCATATAATGGATACGAGTGTCGACGGAACATATATCGGAACGATCCCGCCCATTCCTGATTACGCGATCCTTGGATACAAATGGGACAGCCCTCCAACGAACGCTACGGATTATACTCCTGTCACCCCCGGTCAGCCATCCAGGACTTATTTGACCGGCGGTGTGAATGACGTAATATACTTTGTGTACAAAGTGCAACCATATGTTCCCACATATGATTACATACTTACAAGCAATAACTCTACTCCCGGTATTAGTTTATACTCCGCATATGAAAGGCTGTTGGACGGCACATGGAGAACGGTCGCACTCGATCAGACGAATGTTCAGCTCGCTGTCGAAGCCATCAAAGGCGATGCCGCAGGCCACGACTGTTCGATAACGTTCTGGGGCGACCCGGCTACGAATCCAACAGATCCCGGCACACTGGATATAGGTAGCAACGTTGCCATTACATTCGACGGCGGGGCCTCCGGCAACGATTGGGGCGAGATCACGTTGCATGGAGCAGTTACCGCCACTTCTTACCCAAGCACTGTTGAGCTGAAGAACGGCGTGACGATCAAGAACAATGCAAACATCAAGAACACCTCCGCCGCAGCCAATGCAGCCGTACAGATATCGGTGGGTTCAGGTTCCGTGAACCTTGATAACAGAGGCGGTGTGATCAACGGAGCATCAAAAGGAGTTCTAATACAGTCCGACGCAGTCGTTCATAACGGGAACGGATGGATCAACGGCAGCAATGGCCCAGGTATAGAGGTTAGCGACGGAAGCGTAATGATATACAACGAGAGCGGCGATAATACTATTTTAGGATCCTCTCCAGGCAACATCGAAGGAACATACGGTATCTATGTAGGCGGCGGCAATGGCTGCATCATAGAGAATTCGGGAGATATCAGCGGAACCATTGCAGGTGTGTCCGTTACTGGCGGTATGCCTTCAAAGATAAAGAACCTCAATGGCGGTTCTATCATTGGAAGTACCATCGGTATCAACCTGAGCTGCACAGGAGGTGCGGTGGTGGAAAACAGCGGAACCATAACAGGTCCGACAGGTATCTACAGCTCGCCTTCAACTCAGGCATTGATAACGAACAACGCAGGCGCGACGATCAACGGTACAACTAACGGAATAACAGCAGACAACACTGCGATCTGGCCGGTCACCCTTACGAACAACGGTACTGTCAACGGCAACGTTGTTCTGGGATCCGGTGTGAACACGGTCACGTTCGGAGCACCTACCAGCAAGATCGTCGGCAACTTCGATATGTCAAAATCCGCATCCGGTTCAACGCTGTATTTCAAGGGCAACCCTGACGCATCCTATGTATATTCGACGGTCACCGATATAACGACTATTCCCGCGACCACCGCGGTGTCCTTTGATGTGCCGACAGGCGTAGATACTACAAAAGTACTTGTTCTGATAGATGGAACTCCAGCCGGGCAGGTCAAGCCATATTCGGGTTTGCAATCTCCATACACGATTACTACAAGGTCGGTAACTCCAACCGTTAACGGCGACAACCAGCTAATAGCGGCCGCCGGCAACATTGTAACATTGATAATAACGGGTAACGGTTCGGTCAATGTCACAGGAACAGGCGTCAGCGGGTCGCCGTACGTTGGGCCGGGAACATATCAGATACTTGTTCCGTTCACCACCACGAGTCTGACATTCAGTGCAACCGCCGGAACTGACAATTTCGTCAGTTTCACGAAGACCCCGTCGGGAGGATCCGCCGGAACGCCTGTCAACTACAGCCCGATGACATATGATGTAGGGAATGGTGACACTATCACTGCGGCGTTTGCTAACACGCACTACGATATGACCCTGACCATCGTCGGGAACGGCAATGTCAGTGTGACGGGATTCGCGACGCCGTTCGTCGGACCGAACACGTACACCCTGGCTATACCCGTGGCCT
>JGI20166J26741_10160004_pt1 | contig 17057 bp, 11 predicted proteins | sample TergutCu122P5_FD_26741 | JGI IMG/M metagenome (IMG submission 26741)
TACAGTCGCGCTCAAAATTAATGCCTGCTATGTACTGTATTACGCATAAAATAATCCGTCTTAGTCAGGTTATTTGCGCAAACGGCTCCCGAAAATTATTTCGTTTCCGCGTTAGATAGTTTTCCGGTTAAAATATTATTTTACATGGGAAATAACTCCGTTCCGAAATTTATTTTCCGTTTGTGCAGGTTTCCGGTATATAGGTGGTCCGTTTTAGGCAGGTTTTACTGTATGTATGTATATATATATATATATATATGTGTGTGTGTGTGTGTGTGTGTGTGTGTGTGTGTGTGTGTGTGGTCTTAATCTGTCAAGGTGGTAGGTAATGGCCAATTAGTTGTTACCTTAGAGGTAGAGTTTTTAATGTAACTGAATGATGCTTTGTATACTAACTGTTTTGGAGCTTGTTTCACTTCCGCTTAGTACGTTCTGATTTTTGGAAGGAGACTGGTAGTGAATGGAGTGACTGTGGGGTGTAGGGGTGAGGAGTGTGACGTCAATTATGTAGTATCCTACTGCAGCTGTATGTCAAAGATATTACTGTCGTTAGCGGTGTTGCTATCACTAATTTGGGTTCCCTTCTGGTCTCCCTGTTGCTGTAGCTTCTCAGTTGTGTTTAGGTTTGGGCCTATGGCGTGACAGTGGTCACGCCATAGGCCTTGTAGAAGATAAAATGGAAATACTGCACATAACAAACACTTTCACCTTCGCCTAATGACACGACCGTTTCACCGCCCGCTGAATAGGAGGCAGGGTGGTCCTTAGAGTCCATCTGGGCAAAAGAGAAAAGAGAACTATATCTTTACCTGGTCGGAAATCTAGTCACGATTGTTCATCGTCCAGCCTGCAGTGCGGTCATGGCGCTGACTACAACACTCATGACGAGCATCGAGAGTCTTAATTTGTTATACATACATACAATGCGATGTCACATTTAAAGATCCTTAATTTGTTTTGCTGTTGGGTCATATTACGTGCATAACATTATCACCACATCACGTCTGTCCTTGCGAATATTCGAGAAACAAGCTCTCACACTGAGCTACGACAACATTTATTTTCGCATATTATTTTACAACAAACATTACTTTATTCAATGTATTACATAAAAATACAAACAAAAGAACTACATACAAATACAAAGGACAACACAAATTATGAATGTGACGCACTAAATAATCTTGTTGGAGTGACGTCACTAATGTTATCTTCATATGTGTAGGAAGAGTGAGTGCTTGTACGAGGATACGTATGAAAGATATTTGTTGAAGCGAGGGGTTGTGTTTGAAGAATGAAAGAGGAATTGGAGAAGTACGTGGTAATAGTATCTGAATTTACAACAGGAACTGATGGTTGTGAGGTTATTAACTTGGATGCAAAATATGCACTTCTTGGAAACTCGAGTACAATATGTGTTTGTAAAGGGATGCACTTTAATCCATTTGTGTATTTAGATACAAAACCGGTGTATGTTGGCTTTGGATACAAATATTTGAGATTTATCCATACAAAATAAGGTTCATTAGCTTCATTTAAAACTTCTGTTTGAAGATGAGAGCACCGGTCCAACATCAAATATAATGTGGAGCATTTTAATTTTCAAAATTATGTCACGTCGCATGATATCTGGAACTTTGGATGTGAGGCATCTGTATTTGTCAGGTTCACTAAAGGCAGCTGCAAGAGAATTTGTGAAGTATAAATTAGATTTATTGGAAATTCAAGAGCTCAGATGAGAAAAAAGTCAGTGAACGTTGCTGTAAATTATGTTGTTTGGGAGGTTCCAGCAAATTAGTTGGACCTGAAACTGAACGGGATATATCAGCTTCTGTTCTGTGCTGATGGGTTTAATTTATAATGAGAATAACGTACCTAATACAAATGAAAAACGGAAGTATTTTTTTCACTGTAAGGAAGAGTGGTCTAGAAGAAAATACCGACAACAGTAAATATACATTCATATCTCGTGAGCAGTATGCAAGACAAAATTTTGACACAGAGAGAGGTAAAAATCCATCGAAAGGGTTGTAAATTTCATATAGTGGGGAACAATCCTAATAAATAAAATTTGCATTCTTCAAGAAAAATAAAAAGCAGATTGAATTGATGAAATATCTGCTATCATTTGGTCCAGTATATTTTGGATTTGTTTTTGCTATCCAAAAATATAAAAATTAAAACATAAAGAAATATATTGCCTGCAGTTTTGTATGAGTGTGAAATTGGTTCCTCAATTTGATGGAGAAGCATAGACTGATGGTGTTTGAAAATAGAATGCTGGGACGAAGGTATTTGGGCCTAAGATGGACGAAGTAACAAGGAAGTGGAGGAGAATGCATACTAAGGGGCTTCGCGATTAGTACTCCTCATCACATGTCGTTAAAGTGATAAAGATCAAGAAGAATAAGATGGACGGGGCGTAGGGCACGTGTAGGAGGAAGGTGATATATATATATATGTTTTTATGGGAAAACCTGAGGGAAAAAACACTGTGAAGGCCTACACGTAGATGGCAGTAAATATTAAAATATTAAATGATCTTCAAGAGAAAGGATGAGAGTGTGTGGACTGAATTTATTGAATCACAGTAACAGCAAGTTGCGGGCTCCTGTCAATACACTAATAAATCTTCTGGTTTCATAAAATGAGGAGAATTTCTTGACAAGCTGAGTAACTACGAATATTGGCTCCTCAAGTTGGACTTTGCTCCATGGGCGTAATTTAATTGGTTATTTGCTAGTAACTCATATCAGTGGTTTCTTCATGAGTTTTTTTATATTTATACATTTCAGTAAATAACTTGAGTAACGCATAATGGTTTGTGACAAAATATATAGTCACAAATTATGAGCAAGTTGAAACATCAGAGGGCGATTCTGGTAAATAAAGAACACTAACAATATTTCGGAATATCATAACGTAAAGATTGGAGGTGAGTTCTTTAAACACTCCAACTTAATTTAAAATGCAGTCTTTGTTCACCCATTACATATTACAAGCAGAGTACCGTATGTGTTTTTAACTTAAGATTTCGTTAATGCTGACACGTAGGCTAACCTTTCTTTCTTTAACTTCGGCGCTAGAGTGCCTAGCCAAAACCACGCCCCGGCCGCTTTACCCGCTTGAAAAAAACCCGGTACACACATACCCTCAAAAAACGGCGTATTATTTTATTAAATACCTTCGCGGCAACTACATAAGTCATGTAGCTACCGCGTATGTTATACGCTGCTCAATAAACTGAAATTTACACCTGCTATATATTTTGTTGATCTTGCTGTGTCGTACTCTGTGAAGATGGCCCTTGAGGGCTGCAACATGTCAGAGTAGCGCAGTGCGAATGAAGTAGTGTTAATAATATGCGTGCATTGGTCGGTATTTACATGAAACACGCAATGTAACCTGCTCGTTTGGCAAAGATGCAGGTCAAACAGTCGAAAAGTCCTTAATGTGCTTATGAAATGTAAATAATTCTGCATTTAATGTTTAATGTTGTAAATGTTGCAAGTAATGTAATATTTATGACTTGAATATTATGTAATAACTTGAAACTATTAAGAGAACAGCTGATATTTAGTTAATGTTATTTCTAGCTGTCCCCTGCATACAATACGACATGGAATTCACGCAGTTGGCGTGTGTGAGTCACACCCTGCTTGCCATACGTGTCACTGTTGTTATGTTACGTGTGATTTAAGAGCTCAGACAAAGAGAAACATTTTAGTATCGGGCATGGTAGACATTGTTATAGGATGTGTTCTCTGTGATGTACAGGATCACGCAGAAGAAAAATTCAGAATCGAGCATTTAGAAAGAAAGAAAGAAAGAAAAAATGCAGAACCAGATGGCAAAACTCCAATGTATGAAATTAACGCCCGGCTTTTTCTTGTAATTAAAAATTATCGATAAAAGAAACCGTGATGTAGTGCGTGACTATTAAGGCTAGATGCAAACATAAATTTTAACTCGTGTATATATATATATATATATATATATATATATGTATGTGTGTGTGTGTGTGTGTGTGTGTGTGTGTGTGTGTGTGTGTGTGCCGGAAGATGCGGTACAGACGTTCATTTTTGCGAGTGGATGCGCATAACTGTGTAAAATTATTAGTGAAATTATATTCCTTCAAAACACTTTATAGCAATCTGTCCGTTCGCGATCAAAATCAGCACTAAATATCACAAACGTGATTGTAAATAATGCAAATAGATGTTAAAAGGGCCAATGAAACATATGTATCTTTTTCTGATTTTTAAAATGGCTTTTAATGTGTTAAATACATCTTTAGGATTAAGCAGCAGAAGACTTGTACTGCTACAACCTGAATATGACGTCACTATGAGCCTTCGAAAATTCGGAAACTACAGTGACCCCTCGCCTAACGTGGAGGTAGGGGGAGTGATAGCAGTCCGGTGCCGAAATTTCGTGCAGTAGACAGAGGATTTCGTGAATACGAGACTGTGGGCCTCCCATGGCATAAAAAACATATATTTGGACACTAAATCTTTGCACAGTACTTGGATAGCTGATGCTGCCAGCTTAATTGTTTTCAACATTATGTAGTGAAAACCGCGATGGGAAAAAATTGAGTTTTACCTCACGGAGTAATAGTCAAGGCGACTTTAATGCCTAAAAAGATGTGTTTAATTTGTTTAGATCCTACGGAATACGTAAGTTATTATAATGAATAGGGCACGGCTGGACGACACAGGAACTGCTGTTATATTCACTGAAAGCAAATTGGAAACTTTCTCTTCCCCAAAGAAATAAGACCTAAAATGTGCTCCCTCTTTCATCCTACCCAGGGGATACCACAAGCTCTTTTGTTGTTGGTAAAGGGACCGGGACGTGATTCGGACCACTTTCCAACACCTATTGCCATTATGCATGGAGGTATGCCACCACGTAACCACACGTCTTAAGAGCATGTTTCTTGATTAAACACATGGACAAATTTAGGTATTATTTTGTGAAGATTTTCTGCGTGACATTAAATACGCTGACGGAATTCCCATCTACACTTATTTGTGTCAGTTGAAAGGCAGGAGGAGGTCAACTGAAATTAGGAAGCCAAGGCACGACCCAATTCGCTGCCCCCTTTCCCTTTTCCACGCTTCGTAGTAACTGTACGTACAGACAGAAAATACTGTGGCGAATCTCGTATTTATAATCACTGACACTGTAACCCAGGATTCCAAGTTCAAGGCAATGGGCAATACTAGCCAATAAAAATTCCACCGGGCTTTCTCGCGTACAGGTGATTCTGTGATTCCAGGGAACAAAATGTCTTGAAGCGAAGCTTAATACCCAAGATACTAAAAAGATTCCGAAAAGACTGAATTACATACATTTCATACGAAAGTGGAATCCATTCAGTTCTCAAGTAAGAGCATTTGCAGTACAGTAACTTATGAACTAAACAAGTAGTGAAATCACGTAAAAGTAATCATACGCGCTACACACGAGGACTGACGTGACCTTGAGCGCTACAACAGGCTGAGAGATGGGGGAGGGCGCACGTGCGTTGCTGGAGAAGCAATCTTTTACCCCGGAGTGTCCTCAGTAGGGGGTGCCATTTTCTCTGCATACTATTCTCCGTTAATGACGTGCACATGTAGACCTACTAAATCATCAACTTATCCATCACTTAACCCTAATCACATGCTACACAAAATGCCCTAAAATTAGCTCCCACGTGCTCCACTAAGCAGTACAATGATGATCACTGAGACGATAACGCCCCTTCATAATATTTCGACAGACACGCGTGGCACATCACATTTATCTTCAGTCGCATATTCTGAAAAATAAAAGGGGGGGGGGGAGAAATTTTGATCAAATATTTTCATCGTCTCGATATAAATCAAGGAGCCTCTTGGTCGGCTCCACAGCTGCCAGTGTGCTGGCTCCACGCATATTTCGAATACGATTCGCAATGTTTGAGGATGAAGTGCGGAGGACAACACTTGGACCTAACGGAGAAAAGATGACACTTTAATGGCTAAAACTACAAACTATTGCCCGGCCAGTTTACAGGAGAATTATCTGAAGAAATATTTAGCGGGGAACGTCAAACTGATTGTATAGTCACCAATTATCTTCAAATAATTATCACACTGCTTGTGTTTTATTTACGTTTATTTACAGTGTTCTTGCAAGTGATTACAACGTAGTCACTGATTAATTACAGTTACTAGAAAACTGATCGAATGGCATGAATGGTCTTAATAAAAACGAAGAACAAATTTGACAACCAACAGTGACACATGCACTACGTTGTCTACATTTGTAGTAACAATGTGAGGCCCAAAACCTTCATGGTCCTTCCAATGTTCTAGAATGTTTCTTCTTTATATCCAATGTTCAGAAACAGTCTGCAGGCATGCTTCTTCGCAGATTTTAGAAATGCCTATCTAAAAGTCTAAAAATGCTTGTCGTTAACACAGAAAGAGGAATTAAAATTTGTAACGGAAATGAGGATTGTTAGACCCTATCATTTTAGGCGCGTTCGCAAAATTGCGAAAAGGGACTATTAGCTTAGTCATGTCTGTCGGTCTGTCCGTTCGTCTGACCGTCCGCGTGTCCGCATGGAACAAATAGGCTCCCACTGGAAGGATTTTCATTAAATTTCATATTTGAGTATTCTTCGAAAATCTGTAATTAAACTATAATTTCATTAAAATCGCACAAGAATAACGGGTACATTACAGGGACACCCATTTACGTTTTTGACCATATCTCGCCCATTTATTCTTAGAACGAAAAATGTTTCAGGCAAAAGTTTTGGAGAAAATCAAACACACATTTTATGTTCAATAACTTTATTTAGAAAAACGTACGGTTATGAGGTAATGTGGGAAAATGTTGTAGAGCCGTGCTGACCAGAGATGACCAGCTGGCGCAAGCGTATTTCATGCTGGATAAATAAGGTTACAAATACACACTCAGGTTATGCAACACTTAATGCTTTTCCACTGCAACAATTGTTGCATGAACGCGCCTAAATGTTAAGTTATACGTACATTGCCTGTCTTAACTGCGAAACCTACCTCGGCATATTCTAGGGTTTGATTTAATTTCGATGTCATATAAAATTCATAATCACCAAATCAAGAGATTATAGCCCCATCTTTGGAATCTCAGTCCGAGGCTTGAACAACGGACCCTGGGCGGATACAAGTTTCATGATTTGTATTCTATTACTCTTAGGTAACCAGGTCAAAAGTGTCAGGACACATGGAAATACAAAATGCAAGGGAAGGCAATAAATGTGTACGAGGGTTTGGTCAGAATCCTTGTATGTTAGAGTTTAACCAAGAGATCAGAACACATATGACATATAATACAAGAAATGTTCTTCAAAAGGAGGGTGTGAGAATGATATTAAAATTTATCAGGATAGGGTAGAGTTGAAATATTTTTTAACACGATATTGAAATTTCGGTTTAAATGGCACATACTCCACTCTCATTAACCTACATTTTTTTAATGTCTTCACTCTTCTTTTCATAATTTCCTTTCTATGATTAATTATCGTGAGTAGATTCACTAAAATATACCTTAAGATTTCCTGCAAATTTCTTACTTAAGACACATAATCTCAGTCATAAATCATATTAAGGAGCCACAATTCTATTATCTAAAAATGTCACCAGTTCATTTCTGTATGGGATGTGAGGCTTTTACGTCAGTAGCTAAGACAAGTGCCTTTTTCTGGGACAAAAAAATGCATTGCCATGTAGAAACGTACCGACATTTCAGAAAAAAATTACTTGCTTTACCTTCAGTGTACTTCTATTCTGAAGATGGATGCAAGACATTTCTCCGAAACGTCAAACAACATGGCGCCAAATCCAAGAAGAAGGCGGTCTTCATCTCAGTACCGGTTCGATGTAAAAACACCGATAACATATCTATAACATTCAGTAGACACGTGGGCGTCCAAGAAGTTTTGCCCTACAGAAATCGATTTGCCCCTTCACTGACACGAGGAGGAAGAACAGAAGAAACAGAAGAAAAGAAGTGGCTTTTCAGTCCGTAGTCTTCTGACTGTAAACAGTTTCTGTTGCAGGAAGCCGTACAGTCCCTAGCATTATACGGCGATATGATGATAAATTCATTTACTTCAAGGACAGTGTTGCTCATCCGGTCACAAGTTCAATTCCCAGGACAGTGTAGCTCATCCGGTTATAAGTTCAGAAGGACAGTACTACTCATCAAGTCACCTGTTCATTTCCCAGAAAGACAGTGCTGCTCTTCTGGTCACCTGTTCAGTTCACAGGACATTGCTGCTCATCCGGCCACCTTTTCATTCCCCAGTAGGCCAGTGCTTCTCATCCGGTCGCCAGTTCAGTTCCCAGGAGGACAGTGCCGCTTATTCGGTCAACATTCCTTCGATTAATGAGCCTGATTATTCTCAAAGTGTGATGAGGTCCAGTTGATCCAAATCAACGCCACATGTTTCTCTCTGCCAAGCTGCTTAAAATGAAACTGGATTTCAATCTTTACAAAGAGCAGCATTCAAGTTAACAGGCCGTACAAAATTTGTATCATAATTTCTCAAGAGGACATAAAAAATATTCATTATGTTGCCTCAAGAGAAGAGATCGTGTTTGAAGTCCCATATTCGATAAATGTGAGGAAAGAGATTCGAAAAATTGAGTTCCAAGCAAACGTCATGAAACGTAACTATTTTAAATTTCAATTTTAACTCACTTCAGTTACCTCTCGTGGTTGTCTCCTTACTTTACGTGTGTTTTGCTAGGTTTTGTTTAGATTAATGTCTGGTTAGCTCCACAGATGGGGTGAGATAGAAAGTTGGACTGCCTGAATGACCGTCAGTTGTAATATGACCCTGATTTGTTGTTCAGGGTTTCAGTCTAGGTATTTCTAAGGGGCCCACTACAGATGACTTCCCTCCTCACCAACCCGGTCCAGCCTCCAAATTACGTTTTCTGGGATTTATAGTCGCAGACAATGAATAACGTCTAAAATTTCAGTCTCGATTGTGATCATCAATCCTATTTACCTAATGTACATATTAACTAGTTCTACATAGCTGTTATTATTATTATTATTATTATTATTATTATTTATTTTATTCTTTCGGAGAACGTCTTCTTAGGTAAAGATTCTGTATACATGAAATTTTTCGGCATAAACTAAAAGTTTCCCACATTTACTACAGCCTACGTGAAATTGTTGATTACAGTTTCCTTCATCATGCTTAATTTGTGTATTGTTTTGCAATTCATCGCAGTAGCATATTTAACAAGGTTCATTAGTTATTGCTACGGAGCTAGATATAGAGAACAATTCTGTAAATGTAGTGTCTAGAATGCGGACTGGGAGTCAGGGTTGGATTCACAGAGAGGACAGACCTCTTCCCATTATGTGAGCTTCTAAAAGGCTCTGGTGCTTAAAGGTCCACGCCCCTATCAACTGGGTACTGGGGTTATTCCCTTGGCGGTAAAGTGGCTTAGACTACTCACCTCCAACTAGTGCAAAGGTTTAGAAAGTGTGGAGTTATGCCTCCTCTCTTTCGTACGTCATCTTCTTACATTATGCACAGGAAGAGATTTATTTTTAGGCATTTTAGTAAAACTGCGAATTTTCGAACATTAGCTTCGTCATATATGTCTGTCCGTCTGTCAGAGCGAAACAAACAACTCGGTTCTCTTTTATAAAATCTGATGTTAGAGGGGTATTTTTTCGAAACTAAGTCAAAAAATTTAAGTTTCATTAAAGTCCGACATACAATAACGGGTACTTACATGAAGACACATGTACGTTTATGATAATATCCTGCAGAATTCTTCTTACAATCATAAATGTTTCTAACACAAGGTATAAGCAATCCCATTACAGGCGTGGAGAGGCCCTGGGGTTTCTAGGAGTTTGAGGCTCCCAGATTCCAAGACAATCGTCACATGAGGGTGGTAAGTTTGTCAGCCCTACGCACCGGCCGCCTTTACTTCCCAGGAAATATTCCTTGTACTCATTTCTGTTAGAGGCCGAGTCAACCCCAGGGCCATAGTGCAGCCGGAAGGATTATGTCAATGAAAAATTCCAATGATACAATCGGGAATCGAACCCCCGACCTTCTGGCTTGAGCGCAGTGCCTCAACCAACTGTGCCACCGTGTGCCTCCTTCTAACACAAGGTGCAGAGGAAATCATCACACATTTGAAGTTCAATATTTTTTCCCGTAAATCGTGCCATTTACGAGATATGTAAAAACATATGTTAGAGCCAGAGAGGCCACAGATGATAAGTACGGCGCATGAGCGTTACGTGCTGGATAAATAAGGCTACAGACACACATTCAGAATACTTAATATTTATTGCGTTTCCACGGCAACAATGTTTACGCGAACGCGCCTCAATCATAAGGTGTACGTTCATTGTCTGTCTTAATAATTTCTAACTTTACATTACATAGTTTAAGATCACCAGGAGCATGTTAATGAAAAACATGAAAATCTTTATATTCGACCTCCTAGAAAACAAATGCACACAATTCGTACTCAATTTGTTTTTACGGTACATGTCAGTCCGCTTATAGTCTCCCGTCTCCCGGTCTCCAAAACTTTATGGCTAAGGGTCACAGCCATTATTGTAGGCTAGTTAGCGGGCCGCAAGTAAATTAATGAAGAGTAAGTGACAACCTAACTGCCTAAATTATTGTAAAATTTTTATAGTATGTATAAAATTAATAAATGTGACCGCGGCCCACATAACACAACCTGGCGAACTGCATGCGGCCCGAGGGTCGCGGGTTGGAGACACATGGCTTAGAGATTACTGCATTTAAAATTTTGAACCAATTAACTGCACGTAATTTCACAAAACTTGGTATGAACGTTAGGCAACGTGAGGCTACACGAACACTGAGGCTTGTAATTTTCTGCAATCAATAACAATACGCAGCACGCGTGACCTTCTAATGACAGTAGTGAGCCTAGCGCCACTTTTGCCCTCCTATAGAGTCCTGAAATAATATAATATAATATTTGTAAAAGTTTATATTTTTATAGAATATAAAACGGTGTGGTAGTGGTAAATTGTCTTTAGCTTTGGGTTTAATAACGCTAGGGAGCCAGTAAAATTGGGCGTAAAAATATCTATCAATCTTGTGAAATATGCTAAAAGTGCGAATACTTGAGTTGTAGTCGCTATAGTTTACTGTACGCTCATAGTACCTGAGTGGGACTAAATTCTTCACTCAAATAATATAAAATGAATATGACGAAAATGGTAATGACGATGTGGACAACATACTAACAGACACGTCTAAGTAATGTTGTCCATTTGCTTAATTAAACAATACGCCATGAAGGAGTTTGGGGAATGGAGGTTAAGTTCCACGCATTGTTAATGCCGGCACTAGAAGCAGGTGAGTGATAGCTTCATGCCCTGGTCTTTTCACTCCAGGCCGACGAAAGAGTTTCCGGTACCAATTGGATAGAAGGTTGCGTGGGTTCGAAAGTTGGTCTTAGACGCTTTGGAGAAGAGAAAAACCCTTTTTCCTTACCGCGAAAAACTTCTATACATTGGTCGTTCGAACCGCAGCGTAGTCGTTACATTGACCGAGATGTCTCAGCTATCCCGTAACACATTCAGAGGAATGGAAATCAATGGAACAAGACAGCAGGCTTTACGAGCTTTCCTGGAAGTGACTGTGACGTAACCATTCGTGTTCCCTACTATCGAAGGTTGCATCACCGCGCAGCGTGGCGTGTGGATATCTACAGTCAAGTCAGTGCTGGTCACGCCAAGGCGTGTGCACCTTGTTTGCAGTTTTCTGCGACAGACTTCGCTGCGAATTAATTAGCTCCATTACAGTTTCTAACACACACACACAAAATTTACCGTATTCTTTGAAATTTTCTTGTGTAGTATAAGAAAGAGAATTGAAGCTAAAGCAACAGATCTTATTTTATGCAACCTTATACTTATTTTTTTTTGTTCATCGCAACCACCGAATGAAAAGAAGTCGTAATAGAGTGGGAATGCTTTCCTACACTCCAAACCACATTAAAAATCATGATTGTAGTATTTTATACTTTACAACTCTTTGAAAATTGAAATTCATATAAAACAATTGAGGTAAATAGTTCCGAATTTCATGCGTCTCCATCACGTAGGCCAATTGGTTTAAGTTGTTTAGAGAAATGTCTGCCTGTAGTAAAACATAAGAAGCACAACAATACTCTCAGTGGACCGTGGACAGATTTTTTAATTATGAGAAAGTTCCTACAGCGATTGTGCAAAAAATCTTACGGTTTAAGGGAGTATCAAGAGTATTGCCCCTCATATATATATATATATATATATATATATATATATATATATGAGTATGGGACAGTGGCGTAGACAAAACATTAGTAACATTTCTTATGGATTCATTCGGAATGGATTAGGTTTTGCCACATGGCCTAATTCTGGATCTGAGAATAATTGCGTTAATAATTATTGGGGCAGGGAGTCAAATATGTCTACGCCACTGGTAGAGGTACCTGCAAATATACATAAGAACTTCAAATATTTTTTCTGTGTTTCTTTCGTGATGGGGCAAACAAAAGTTAGAACCCACCTTAGCTCATCAGTCTTTTCGAATGTCCTAATATCAGAGAATCTAAGTGTTCTTAAGTAGCAAAACGGTAATTTCATAAATAACTGGACACCTTAAAATATTCTTTGTATTATTCCACCAGATTATTAACGTTTACAGATGTTTGCGTGCGTGGATGCGCCGTTGAAAGTCTATGCACTCTTAGCCTCAGTGTAACTTAAACACGACTTATCACATCCTCGGTAGAAAACAGACTACTCGCTTACGTTAAGTTTTCAAACTTACACAGTTTCAAATACATCCCCCCTTAAATATTCTTACTGCTCCAAATTGGTTAATTGTTAAATTTCACTACTTTCTAATAGGCTCAACAGTCAAAATTTTAAATATTTTGTTTCTATTGGCTCACTTAAATAACGCTGTTCCCGTGTCCTTACTTGCATGAGTATCTGCACGCGTAGTACTGTTTTTTTTTCTCTCTCTCTCTCTCTCTGTCTGTCTCTGTCTCTCTAAGCTGATGTACAAACTCGTTACAATCGCCTGTCCACCCAAAACTAAATTTTAAACAAATCTGTCCTATCTATCAAATGTATAATTTTTACACCTAATAAAATATAAACTAAACGTAACGGTTATAAAATTTCGAAGTGCATGACAAGAGAGTTTCCAAAGAATATTTGGATTTGGGAGAGGAAGTAACGGAGGGTAGAAAGAAATGCAAAATGAGGCGCTCAGTAAATTGTCGTCTTCACCAAATATGTTAATTAGAACAGGGAATGAGGCAGTGGAATCATGTAGCAAGCATGGGAGAGAAAAAGAAGACATTGAAAATTTCGACTTTGAACCGATTACGTACGAGGCAGCTGCGAATATCTACACTAGAGGATAATATTCAAATGGATCTCTACGGAAAAAGTATGAGAAATAAATTGTAATTTTCTGTATCAAAACAAGGTCCAGTGACTGCTGTTATAAACACATTATCCAATCTTAAGGTCTACCAAAGCGACGAGTAGTTTTATGACTAGATGATAGACTACCAGTTGCCAATTGAGAATGCGATGCATAAGAGTAGCCGCAGCTCACAAGTTCGTTTCAACTGCCATCATATTCATGTATTTTATTACTGATTTTCTGTACGTCAAGGTCTGTGGAATTTTGTTTGACAGTTCTCTTTGTCTCTCGAATTCGAAGTGATATTTCTGCCACACGTTTTCGCAGTTACATTCAATACCAGCTGTCTACTGTATGAACAAATTCAGCACTCTATCAAAAAAATGGACAGAGATATCGCTATTTAAGTTACATCTTAAATCAACAACAATTATGTATTTACAGGACGACCTAGATGTATAACGTTGTACGGCTTATGTTCGGAAGAAACCTAGTTCTAGACTTGGCTGGGAAACTTAATTCAGCGGCTGCTCTTGGTTTTACTGAATGCGTTCAGGTAAAAGTGACGGAAGTACCTAGACCAGGCCACGGCCGCTTTTATCCAATCCACTAATCGTCTGTCACCCTATCATTCGACGGTACGTAGTCTTCTACACTGATAGCGTTCCTTAGTAACAACAAAAAATACAAATCACATGTTGTTTAATGTCCATTTCTTTCAATTGTGTCGTCAGTAACCTGGGCTGTCTAGACTGCCCTCTCTTGCAAGGCAACCTCGCTTATGACAGCTGAAATTTGTGAAAAGATTGCGAGAAATTCCAAACGTCTGCCCTCGGGTAGAAGAGTGATTCCCGTTTCCACACCGAAGAAACTCTAGGCAGTCAAATCTGTACCAAACTACACAAAATCACCTTTCAGGCGGCAATTATCAAGCTACCGACGAGATACCCTCTAATTTCCCACAGACTGTATAGCACCTAATTATTCGATGGTAGTAATGAACGAAGTGAAAATGACAGCGCGGCAAAGATCGTGGCCTAAATTAAGGCGCTATTCTGCCATTTGCCTAGTGGGATTAAGGAAAAGGAAAGAATATGTTCAGAACGGACGGTTTCCAGGCAAAGACAGGAACAAAGAACTTCCCGAAAGCAAATTAGAAGCACTGGAATTTGAGACAACGACTTCGCTTGTATCCTATAGAAAAGCAGCACATATATTCCTCTTATTGCATTACGCTCGAAAATCTTTATGGGCACTTTGTTTGCAAGTGTTGTCCCGCAACAAATATAGACAAGTACAGAATACAGACAGTGCTGTGTGAAGGACGCATGCTGTATGAAGTCACATCGTTAGGATTTGAGAGAATATATTCGGTGATTATTATTATTCCTTAGTCTGTCTTACGACAGGCCCATAGTCTTTTCCAAATCGAGTTCGCCACAGAGTGTGATCTAGTGCTTACTCTTTGAATTTCCAGTATCCTTGTGTTTTCTTCAGGTCAAACAGTAGCTGCTTACGTTTTCTTCCTCATGTATCCGTAACTTCTATTCTTCCTTCTGCTCTTCCTTCAATAAAATGTTCTAGAGGGCAGTTCCGACGCAACTGGTGACCAGTCCAATGAGCCTTCTTTCTCTTTATTGTACGTAGAATATTCCTTTCCTTCCTGACTCTTTGCTGCACTTATTCATTTTCACACGATCTGCAACATTCTAAAACTTTCCAGGTATTTTACTGAACTATTTCCCGAAGTGTCCAATATTCAACATTACACAAAGATATGCTATAGATGTAGCACCTTACTAGTTTGTTCCTTAAATTTCACTCCAATTTGCTGCGGATAAAGAGGCTTTTAGCTGTTGAATTCTATTTTTTCCATGGCAATCCTGGATTTAATTTCACCTGTAAATTTGCATCATTTTTATATTGTCACCCTAAGATTTTAAATATTTTACTTTCTTCAGCTAGTTTTGATCTTTCGTAGCAAGTGGGCCCACTGGAAATGGTTGCCTTAAGATTCTCATTACCTTATTTCTTTCCTCATTCGTTTACATTCCGTAAGTCGTGGAATGATACAGAAAAACAGCGACTTTATTGATTTTATGTACACTCTGTGTACTAGTGTTGTCCAATGCAACAAATATAGGCACGCAATTTTGTATTAAGGGCGTTATTTTGCTACGTGTGTCAAAACACAGTGACCATAATCCGCAGTGTGCGTTTCAGTGCAAGGTTGTGTAAATCTGAACCCCAAACAAACCCCGCTGCACGTACAAATCTCTAACATTCCGGATATGTAACGTCACACTTTCAACCGCATAAACGACGAATAGCATACGATTAGAACAAAAAGCTTTATCCTACAATAAACAAGCCTTGACGTTGCAATCCGCGTGCTCATTGTCACTGAGTTCAAAGAGCTCCAGTGTTTGAATTCACAGGGAAAAGGCAAGGCCAGCACAGTCAGCAAGGTCACAAGAGCCAACGATCTGCATTCATCATAACAGTTGAGGACATCACGGCCATGACAATGACAAGATTTCATGCAGTATGGTTGAAATTTGCCGACGTTTCGGAGGAACATACTCCCTTAGAACTTCAACAGGAAACAGTACGTTCCTCCGTAACGTTGGTATATTTATAACAGGCTACATGGCGTCGTATTGCAGACGAGTAAATTTCGTCCGTCATTGCGATCAAATAAAATCAGTTTCCTCACATAGGGTATTAACACTGAGGTCTTCGTTCTTCTGAGATGTTATGCGGTGTAGGTTGGTAGTTGATTACTGAAGTTTCGGTACAACATATCGATCCTATTGTAAAGGTTCTCCCGAAACGTCAGTAAACAACTACCAACTTACGCCACGTAACATCTCAGAAGAGCGAAGGCTTGATCTCCACCAGCAAAAGAGTCGTAAATCTCTACGAAATATTCATCACAACAGACGAAATTAATAGCTCTGTGCTTTCCCTGCACAATCTGCTTTTAAAGTCGCGTACAGATACGGTAATATGTGTCTGTCCGTCTGCATGTTTCGGCGTGGAAAAACGCAGGAAAAAAAATTACAAAATTTTAGCTGAATGTTACGCAATTTCAAATTCGTACCTTTTAGGCACATTCACATGGTCCCGAAAGGCGCCTTTTACCATCGTCATGTCGGTCCGTCTGTCAGCATGTATCAACGAAGCTCCCATTGGGTGGATTTAAGTTAAATTTGATACTGGGGACTTCCATGAAAATCGGTCGAGAAAATCCAAATTTGTTTAAAATCAGGCAAAAATATCGTCAAATTTACACGTATTTGTTGTGCTTGGAGATATTAAATCGGTATGAAAGAGCTATGTTAGACTGATTTGTTTTCAGAATGTCAGGATAGCGAAGGAGGTATCAAAATTGCTCCAAGGTGCCACAATGTTACGTCATAGATACACATATTTTCTCTTTTGTTAAATTTCTCGCTATCTGCAGTAACAACCAGGGGGGAATTTAGGCCTAGGCAGACTAGGCAGCTGCCTAGGGCGGTAGATTTGAAGGGGCGGCTTCTAAGCTGTCAAAGTTGCTAATTAAATAGGTATTTGCATT
>JGI20166J26741_10161115_pt1 | contig 17038 bp, 8 predicted proteins | sample TergutCu122P5_FD_26741 | JGI IMG/M metagenome (IMG submission 26741)
GTACTCCGTCAGGAGGCCGAGCGTCACGAGCAGGATGTCGTCGAGATCGATCACGCCGGCCCGGTGCTTCACCAGCTCGTATGCCTCGAGAACCCGCCCCACGCGTTCCGGGGCGGCACCGGCGACCGCGCGGGCGGCGTCCGCTGCCGCCTCGACATAGGCTTCCGCCCGCACGTTGCTGGCCTTGGCCCAGCTGATCTCGCTCGCCAGGTCGCGCAGCAGCGCGGTGTCGGTCGCGAGGCCGGCCTGTGAGGCCGCGTCGGCCACCATGGGCAGCATCTTTTCGGACACGGGCGGCAGCGGGACGCCCATCACCTGGGGCCAGAAATAGCGCGCCTGGCGAAGTGCCGCCGAATGGAACGTGCGCGCCTGGACGCCGTGAACCCCGAGGTCGCGCAGCCGCGACCGCATCTCGGCGGCCGCCTTCGTTGTGAAGGTCAACGCCAACACCTGGTCAGCCTGCGCCTGGCCGGTCCGGACGGCAAACGCGATGCGGTGCGTCAAGGCCCTGGTCTTGCCGGTTCCGGCACCGGCCACGACGACCACCGGGCCGCCCACCGCCTGGGCGATGGCCGCTTGTTCGGGGTCGAGCGAGGCGAGGATGTCGTCGGCAGGTGGCACGACGACCACCATACGGGACGCCTCCGACAAATCTGGGGGCTGTGCACGAATCTGCTGTTTGTCAGGCCCGTCATCTAGTGTGGTTGGAATGACGAAGCGCGCGCGGCCGGGTGATGTCGTCGCGTGTGCCTCGTGGCCCGAGTTGCTCGCCCGGGTCGAGCGGTTCTTCGCGGGCCCCAGCGATCCCTTCGTCACCGACACCTTGGTGGTGCCAACGGCCGGCCACGGGCGTTACGTGGCGCAACATTTGGCACGTTCATACGGCGGTGGGTCAGGCGTCTGCGCCGGCATCGCCATGGTCACGCCCGGCCAGCTGGCGCACCGGTTGGCCGGGGCGTCCGATGGGGACGATCCGTGGCACGGCGCATCGCGGACGCTGGCGATCGCGGAGATCCTGGCCGGCGGGCCGCAGTGGCCACCGCTGGCGGGAGCCGGCGGCCTCGCCTTCGCCGAGTCGTTGGGCCGGGTCTTCGACGGCTACGCGCAGGACTGCCCCGCCATGGTGCTGAGCTGGGACGAGGGGCGCGATGTCGGTCCCACCGGGACGCCGCTGACGCCCGCTCAGTCCTGGCAGGCCCAGCTGTGGCGCGAGCTGTGCGCGAGGCTGGAGCCATGGCCCCACCCCGCGCTGGTCCGGCTGGCGGCCGCCGACCGGGTGTCGCAGATGACCGGTCGCACGGGCGTCCTGCTCGTCTGCCAGCCCCGGCCGGTCGACCAACCGCTGATCGACGCCCTGCAAGCCGGCGGCGCGCCCGTCTGGACGTATCGCCCCGTCGATCCGGACCGGCCAGCCGTCGCGGTGGACGACCAGCCAGCCTCGCTGCTGCGACGAGTCCAGACCGACACGGCGTCACAACGTCCCCCGACCGGTCCCCGCCGGCCCGACGGCACCATCCGGATCCACGCCAGTCACGGACCGAGCCGCCAGGTCGAGGTGCTGCGCGACGTACTGTGTTCGCTGTTCGATGACATCCCCGACCTCGAACCGCGCGACGTGCTCGTGCTCACCACCGACCAGCAGACCTACGGGCCTCTGATCGCGGACGCGTTCGCGCCGACGTCACGCCATCCGGCCGGCTCGCTCAGAGTGCAGGTGGCCGGGCAGCGGGACAACCCGCTGATCGCCGGCCTGCTGGAGGTCCTGGCGCTGGCCGGATCGCGGGCCGGCGCCGATCAGCTCCTGGCGTGGTGCAGGCGTCCGGACGTCGCCCGCCGGTTCGGCCTGACGCCGGGCGATCTGGAACGCATCACCGACCTGGTGCGCCAGGCGGGCGTCGTCTGGGGCGTCGACTCGAGGTCCCGCCTGGCCTCCGGCGTCGACGTCCGCCGCGGAACATGGCTGGACGGCGTCGATCGGCTCATCCTGGCCCTGTGCACCACGGACGGCACGTCGGGCGCCATGCCGGCCGGCGGCGTCCAGCCCGAGGACTCCGACGTCATCGGCGTGCTCGCCGAGGTCGTGTCGCGCCTTCGGCGCGCTCTGCTCGACTCAGCCGAAGCCGCCCCGCTTCGCACCTGGGCCGAGCGCTTGGCGCAGATGACGGAAGACCTGTTCCTCCCCGCACCGGACGACGCCTGGGCTCTCGCGGACCTGAACGCGCTGCTGGCGGCCTGGCGACGCGAGCCAACGACCATCGCCGTGCCGGCCGGCGACGTGTCGGACCTCTTGCGTGCCAGGCTCACCAGCGAGGCGCGGCCCACCTATGGCAACGGAGCGCTCCAGGTGCGCCCGCTGGGAGAGCTTCAGGGCGTGTCGTTCCGCGTGATCTGCGTCATCGGCCTCGACGACGCGAGCTTCCCGGCGCCGCTGTTGGCCCGCGCCGACGACCTGCTGTTCGACGCGGGCCTGGATGACGCGAGGCGGCGCAGCCGCGCGGCCCTGCGCGACGCGCTGCTGGCGGCCCAGGACGCCTTCGTCGTGATGACGCGGGGCGCCGACGAACGGACGGGCGCTCCGCTGCCGGCGCCGGTGGCGGTCCTCGACCTGCTGGCCGCTTGCGGCGTCCCCGGGCCGGCCGGTTCGTGGACGCCGGCGGGCGGCGGGCCCGCGCTGGTGCGCCGTCACCCCCTGCAGCCCTACGCCTGGCCGGCATTCGCCTCCGAGGACGCCGAGACGCCACCGCCGAGCTACGATCGCCAGGCCCTCCGGGCCGCCTCGCAGCTGATGCTTGGACCGGCGCCCGCGGTCCCGGCCTGGACGAGCCTGTCCGGCGATGCGCCCAACGCACCGGTGCTGACGCTGGACGACATCGAGAGCTTCCTGACCAACCCCGCCCGCCACCTGCTGAGACGGGCCTGCGGGCTGAGCCTGTCCGAACAGGCCGAGGCCTGGGATCCAAGCCTTCCGTTGCAGCTCGATGCGCTGACGAGCTGGTCCATCGGGCAGGGCCTGCTCGACGACATGATGGCCGGCCTGACACCGTCGCAGGCCCGCGACCGTGCCATGGCGAATCCGGCCACGCCACCCGGAACGCTCGGGGCCGGCGCAGTGGCGTCTCTGCTGACCCAGGCCACGGCCCTGGCGGGCAATGTCGCGGCGCTCGGCCCTCCCACCACGGTGGCCGTCGACCTCGCCCTCGCGGGACGCCGGCTGACCGGCGCCGTGCCGACGCGCGGGACGTCCGTCGTCGTCACCCGCTTCGGACGCCTGAAGGCGGCCCAACTGATCACGGTTTGGGTGCGCCTGCTGGCCGCCGCGGCCCAGGGACCGGCGGACGGCCTGACCGGCCTGGCCTGGTCGTGCGACGCGGCCCTGGCCCTGGCGCCGCCCTCCGCCGAACAGGCCCGCTCAATCTTGGCTCAGATCGCGGATCTGGCGGTCCAGGGAACCAGCCGTCTGGTGCCGTTGCCCGTCGAGACCTCCGCCGCCCTGGCGGGTGTCCTGCGGTCCAGCCCGGCCGATCCCGAGCGACGTGCCACCGATGCCTTCGCCGGGCGCTTCGGCGAGGGCAGGCAGCCCGCCTGGCTCAGTCTGCTGGGCGAGCCTTCGCTGACCGCGCTGAGACGGGTCGGTCCGCCGTCCTTCGACGAGCTGAGCCACTGGCTCTGGCAGCCCGTCATGGCGGCTCTGCGCCGGGGTGATGCCCGATGACGACGCCCTTCGACCTGACGGCGGATCTGCCGACCGGGCTCACCGTGCTGGAGGCCAGCGCCGGCACCGGCAAGACCTGGGCCATCTCCGCCTTGGCCGTGCGCTACCTGGCGGACGGCGCCGTGACCGCGCCGCGTCTGCTCGCCATCACGTTCACGCACCTGGCCAGCGCCGACCTGCGGTCGCGGCTGTATCAGCGCCTGCTCGGGGCCTCGGACGCGCTGAAGGCACGCCTGGCCGGGCATTCCCGCACGGGCGAACCCGATCTTCTGATCGATGTCCTGGCCACCGGCCCGGCCGAGCAACAGGCGGCGCGCCTGCAACGGCTCGAGCAGGCCATCGCCGACTTCGACGCGGCGACGGTGGCGACGATCCACGAGTTCTGCCGGCGCGCGTCCGACTGGCTGGGCCCGCGGCTGAGCGGACGCCCGGCCAGCCTGGACGATGACACGGCGGCCGCCCTGGCCGCCCAGACCGTGGCCGACGCCACGTTGCGGCACCAGATGGAAGGCGGCCGGTTGACGCCGGCGGCCTGCGCCGCCCTCGGCCGGGCGGCGCTGCGACATCCCGGACTGGCAATCGAGCCGGACGGCGATCCGGCTGCCGTCTTCATGGCGGGTTGCCGTGGCGAGTACGCCAGACGCAAGGCCGCCGCGGGCGTGGCGGACTTCGACGACCTGGCCCGGCAACTGGATCTTCGTCTGTCCGACCCGGCCTCGGGGCCCGCCGTCGCCGAATCTCTGGCCGAGCGGTACCACGTCGTCCTGGTCGATGAGTTCCAAGACACCGACACCGTGCAGTGGTCGATTCTGCGGCAGGCCTTCGCGGGGCGGCGGCCCATGGTGCTGGTCGGCGATCCCAAGCAATCCATCTACGGCTTCCGCGGCGCCGACGTCAACGCCTACCTGGACGCGGTGCAGCAGGCCGACGCCAGCTTCACGCTGCCGGTCAACCACCGCAGCGACCGGGCGGTCGTCGACGGCGTGAACGCGGTGTTCGGCGACGCCGACTTCGGGCAGGCAGGGGCCTCGATCCCGATGCGGCCAAGCCTCGCCGACCACACCCAAGCCAGGCTGCGCGGCGGCCAGACCCCAAGTGGCGTTGAGATACGCCGGGTGGCGGCGACGGGGGCGGCCAGACGTGCGGCGGTCGAGGCCGATGCCGTCGGCTGGGTGGCCCGGTGCCTGTCCGGCGACTCTCAGCTTTTCCAGGACGGAAACTGGCGCCGGGTCCGGGCCGACGACATCGCGGTGCTCGTGTCGTCCAACAAGCGCGGCGAGGCCATCAGCCAGGCGCTGCGGGACGCGGGCGTGCCGGCCGTGTTCTCGGGCGTCGCAAGCGTTTTCGCGTCGGCCGCGGCGGGCGAATGGCTGACGCTGCTGGACGCGCTGGCCAATCCGCGCCCCGATACCTTGCGCCGCGCCATGGCCGGACAGCTCATCGGCCTGAGCCTGGCGCAGTTGGCCGACCCCGCCGGCGAGGCGCCCGTGGCATGGGCGGCCCGTCTGCGCGAGTGGGCCGCCGCCTCCGCCAACCCGTCCGCGATACTCGATCAGCTCGAAGCGTGGGCCGACCTGTCGCCCCGGCTGCTGCGGCAGCCGGACGGCGAGCGCGTCTTGACCGACGTCAAGCACTTGGGCGAGCTGCTGGCGCGCCAAGCCAGGTCGAACCCCACCATGCTGGACAGTTGGCTGCGGCAGCAACAGCGACGCGCCGCCGACGCCGGATCCGGCGACCGCACCCGGCGTCTCGAGACGGACCGCCCCGCTGTCTCGGTGCTGACTGTCCACGCGGCGAAGGGCCTGGAGTTCCCCATCGTCCTGGTGCCGGCGGCCGCCGACGCGTCGCGCCACGCCTGGGCTTCCGCCGACTATCCCCTGGTCGTGCGGCCGCCGGACCGACCGGGTTCGCCACGCGTCATCGACACGACAACGGACGGACAGGGCCTGGCGGGCCTCCAGCAGGCGTGGGCAGACGAGCAGGCCGCCGAGGACAAGCGCCGGCTCTACGTCGCGCTGACCAGGGGATCCAGCCTCGTGGTGGCGTGGTTGGGCGACCGCCAGGCCACCTTGTCCCAACTGATGGCGGGCTGGGCTGCGGGCGAACGGCCGGCGGGCGTGCGCATCACGGACGCTCCCGGCCTGCCGATCCCCGTCCTGTCACCGCCGTCCCGGCCACCGCTGCCGGACGTCAACACGTTCCGCCGGCGCGTCGACGACACCTGGACGCGCACCAGCTACTCCGGTCTGACGTCGGGGCTGCACGGTGCCGTCACGGACGCCGTCGGTGGCCTCGATGAGGAACCGGTCGCGCCAGCCGAGACAGCGACACCGGACGGAGGCGCGCCGTCGCTCATGGACGCCCTCCCCGCCGGTGCCGCTTTCGGCACGATCGTTCACGCCGTCCTCGAGACCGTCGACCCGGCCTCGGGCACGCTGCGCGACGATCTGGCCGCGGCGGCCGCTTCGCTGCGCGACAGCTCGACGCTGCCCGACCTCGACGTCGGCCGGCTGGCGGACGCACTGGTCGGCGTGCTGCGCACACCGCTCGGTCCCCTGACCGGCGGCGCATCCCTGGCCACCCTGGGAGCCGGCCGCCGCCTGGCCGAGCTGGGTTTCGAGCTGCCGCTGGGCGGCGCCGACGCCCGCCGCGTCAAAGACCTGGCCGCCCTGTTCGACGACCGCGCCCTGCTCCCCGGTGACGACCCACTGGCCGCCTACGGCGCCAGCCTGGCGGGCAGCGCCGCGGCCGAGCGCACGCTGCGTGGCTTCCTGACGGGGTCCATCGACGCCATCCACGAGCTGCCGGACGGACGTGCCTTCCTGGTCGACTACAAGACGAACCGCCTCGGCCCCTACGGCGGTCCCGACCCGATCCAGGCCTACACGCGCGCGGCCATGGCGCGGGCCATGATCGATGCCCACTACCCGTTGCAGGCGTTGCTGTACGGGGTCGCGCTGCGCCGCTACCTGGGTTGGCGCCGGCCGGACACCCCCTTCGAAGAGCAATGGGCGGGGGTCGCCTACCTGTTCGTGCGAGGCATGTCCGGGCCTGACACGCCGACCAGCGACGGCTGGCCATGCGGCGTGTTCGGGTGGACTCCCGGCGTCGCCCTGATCGAGGCGGCTGACGCGGTGCTGCGAGGTGATGCGGCATGAGGGCGATCTCGGCCACCGGGCTCCTCGGCGACTTCGCCGATCGCGGCGTCATCGGGCTGCCCGACGTCCACCTGGCGCGCACCATCACCCGGCTGGCGGGCGATGAGTCGCCGCCCGTCGAACTGGCCATCGCTCTGACGATGCGCGCCTGGCGCACGGGATCGCCGTGCCTCGATCTGCGACACGCCGACCGTCTGACGGCCGACCCCGATCAGGACACCGCGCCCGACATCGCGGGGCTGCCCTGGCCGGACCGGCAGCCCTGGCTTCAGGCTGTGGCGGCGTCTCCGCTGGTCGGCACCGAGCACGACCGGCGGCCCCTGTGTCTGGACGGGGATCTGCTGTACCTGCGCCGCACCTGGGACGACCAGGCCGCGGTCGTCGCGGCATTGGCCGGCAGGGACCGGGCCGCGCCGCCCGACTCCCCCGTCGCTCCCACCGGTGACGCGATCACCGATGCCGTGCTCACCGGCTGGACCACCGTTCTGACGGGTGGACCCGGCACCGGCAAGACGCAGAAGATCGCCGACATCGTCGCCACGGTCGGTGGGCTGCCCGGCTTCGAGAGCATCGCCCTGGCCGCCCCCACCGGCAAGGCGGCGGCCCGCCTCGGTCAGGCGCTCGGCGCCGGCACCCACAGCCCGTCCACCCTGCACCGGCTGTTGGGCGCTCGCGGTCCGGGCCGCGGCTTCCGCTACAACGCCACGAACCCACTGCCCGCCGATTTCGTCATCGTCGACGAGTTGTCGATGGTGTCGCTGCCGCTGATGGCGGCCCTGCTGCGGGCCTTGCGTCCGAACGCCCGCCTGCTGCTCGTCGGCGACCCCGGCCAACTGGCGTCCGTCGAGGCCGGGGACGTGCTGGCCGACCTGGTCGCCGCCGGGACCGACCATGACCCGCCACTGGTGCACAACCTGACGCACGTCTGGCGGCACACCGGGGCCTTGGCCGAGCTGGCCGCCGCCGCCGGCGCCGGCGACGCCGACCGGGCGCTTGCCATACTCGACGGCGGCGATCCCGCCGTCCGCCTCGTCGATCGCGATGCGGGCGACACCGACTGGGCCGGTCTGCCGGACGTGGCTGAGGCCGTCCGCACCGCCGCCCGGGCCGCCCAGGACGCCGCCAGGCGCGGTGACGCGCGCGCCGCCGTCGACGCCACCGACGGGCACCGACTGCTGTGCGCCCACCGTCAGGGGCCGTACGGCGTCGCGACGTGGGCGCGCCGAGTGGCCCAGCTCACCACGCCCACCGGCCTGAGGCCGGACGACTGGTGGGCCGGGCGCGCCGTGCTGGCGACGACGACGGCACCCGACCTGGGGGTCGTCAGCGGGGACGAAGGCGTCGCGGTCGTGGAAGGCGGCGCCGTCAGGCTGGCGTTCGAGGACCGGTCGGACGCCGGCGGCTCATCCCGCCTGCTGCCGGTCGACTCCGTGCCCGGGTTGGCCACGCTGGACGCGATGACCGTGCACAAGGCCCAAGGCAGCCAGTTCCGAGCCGTCACCGTCGTCCTGCCGCCCGTCACCTCCCCGCTTTCGATTCGCCCGCTGATCTACACGGCCATGACGCGGGCGTCGCAGCGCCTGGTCCTGGTCGGCACGCGCGAACAGTTGCGCCACGGGTTGACCACGGACCCGGTGCGCGCCAGCGGCCTGGCGGACGCGCTGCGCCGGGCGTTCTGACACGTCTGCGGAGCCGGCGAAACCTAGCTCCGCTCGAGCCAATCGGACTGCTGCTCGACGCCGGCCACCAGGTCGGCCAGCCTGGGATCCTCGCACGACGGATCGGACGCCACCAAGGCCTCCGCCACTTCGCGGGCATGCGCGATGAGGTCGGCGTCGTCGAGCGCCCGCAGCAGGCGCAGGGTCGAACGTCCGCCCGACTGGTCCGCGCCCAGCACGTCGCCCTCGCGCCGGACGGCCAAGTCGAACTCGGCCAGCTGGAAACCGTCCCGAGTGGAGGCGACGGCCCGCAGCCGCTCGGCCGCCCGCGAGCCGGCTTCCGCGCCGGTGACGAGCAGGCAGACACCGGTATGCGCGCCGCGCCCGATGCGCCCGCGCAGTTGGTGCAGTTGCGAGATGCCGAACCGGTCGGCGTTCATCACCACCATCATCGACGCGTTCGGGACGTCGATGCCCACTTCGATGACTGTCGTGCACACGAGCACGTCGATGTCGCCCGCCGCGAACCGGCCCATCGCCTCGTCTTTTTCGGGCGTTGTCAGGCGGCCGTGGAGAAGGCCCAGACGCAGGCCGCTCAGCGGGCCGGCGGCCAGTTCTGCCTCCAACTCGACGGCGGAGGCGCTGGGGCCCGGCGACCCTTCATCCGGCAGCACGTCCTCGTCCTTCGCGCTGATGCGCGGACAGACGATGAAGACCTGGCGGCCGGCCGCCACCTCCTCGCGCACGCGCTGCCAGGCCCGGTCGAGCCAGGCCGGATGCTCGCGCAAGCCCACGACTGTCGTGGCGACGTCGCCCCGTCCGGCCGGCACATCGGCCAGGGTCGATGTCTCCAGGTCGCCGAACACGGTCATGGCGACCGATCGCGGGATCGGCGTCGCGGTCATGACGAGCACGTGCGGGCGGGGATCGCCGTCCGTCAGGACCGCTCTCTGCTCGACACCGAACCGGTGCTGCTCGTCGATCACCACCAGGCCGAGCCTGGCGTACTTGACGTCGTAGAGCAGGGCGTGCGTCCCCACGATCAGCCCGGCCTCGCCCGAGGCGATCGCGTCCAGGGCGTGGCGACGCGCAATGGCCGACATCGAACCGGTCAGAGTGACGAGTCGCGTCGCCAGCTGCGGCGCGCCGAGCGTGCCACCGTTGACGAGATCGCCCATCAAGGCGCGGATCGTGGCCGTGTGCTGAGCGGCCAGCACCTCGGTCGGCGCCAGCAGGACGGCCTGGTGGCCGGCGTCGACTGCGGCCAGCATGGCTCGCAGCGCCACGACGGTCTTGCCTGCCCCAACCTCGCCCTGCAGCAGCCGCTGCATCGGCGTGGGACGGGCCATGTCGGACGCGATATCGGCGGCGACCTGCAGCTGGCCCGGCGTCAGCGCGAAGGGCAGCTGCCGGTCGAAGGCGGCCAGCAGCCCATCCGGGCGCCCGGCGATCGGCGGCGCGGCGTGATCGGCCCGGGCGCGCCGGCGGTAGGCCATCGTCAACTGGAGCGCCAGGGCCTCCTCGAACTTCAGGCGCCGCAACCCGGCGGCGACGCCACCCTCGGATTGGGGACGGTGGATGGCGTCCAACGCCTCGAACAGCCCGGGCAGCGCCTCGGCCTCGACGACTGATCCGGGCAGGCTGTCGGCCAGCACGCGCAGCCCGTCCAGGACGATCTCCGCGCATTCGCCGATCTGCCACGTCGGCAGCTTGGCACTGGCCGGGTAGATGCCGACAAGCCCGCTGCGGCTGACCTGCCGCGCCATGGCCTCGCGCGTCTCCGACGCCCGCCCGACGATGTTGCCGCCGGCATCCAGCATCACGAAATCGGGATGCGACACCTGCAGCTGACCCCTGAACTCACCAACCTTGCCGACGAAGATGCCCTTGACGCCCAGGTTCAACTGCCGCTCCCAGTAGTCCAGCAGCCGAAACCGCCCGAAGAACGTGGCCGTGATCCGCGTTCCGCCGTCCGTCAATACCGCTTCCAGGCGTCCGCGGTCGTGCCCAGGGCGGCGGTGGGCCGAGGCATCCTCGTGGCGCTCGAGCCCCGCGAGCCGTGCGACGATGGCGACATGCTCACCGATCCGCACCTCGCTCAGGTCGGTTGTCTGCGTGCCGCTGAGATACCGCCTCGGCAGGTGGTGCATCAGGTCGTCGACGGTGAACAGGCCGAGGTTGCCCAGCGCCTTGGCGGCCTTGTCTCCCAACACGTCGGCCAGACGGCTGTGCAGCGTCCGGGCCGTCTCGGTGCGCCACTGCATGATTCGACCCTACCGGAGGCCCGCCGCCCCCGAAACAAAAAGCCCACCCGACGGGTGGGCTGGGCGGGTGTGCGTGTTCAGCGCGCGACCTTGCCTGACTTCAGACAGGCCGTGCAGACGTTGAGACGCTTGGCTTCGCCGCCGACGTGCGCGTGCACGGTCTGGATGTTCGGATCCCAGCGGCGCAAGGTCTTCTTCTTCGACCACGGCTTGTTGTGGCCGAAACTGGGGGCCTTGCCGCAGACATCGCACACAGCAGCCATGTCGATCTCCTAGTCAAACTCGCTAACCAACCACACAACTCTAGCCGATGCGTCCAAACGATGCCAACCTCAGATGGCGATCACGACGGGCACGATCATGGGGCGCGCGCGATACGAGTGCGACACCCAGTGGCCGACGGTGCGACGCACCAACTGACCCAGGGTGTGGACGTCGTCCACGCCGTCGGCCAGTGCCTGCAGCAGGGCCTGGCGCACCTCCTCCGTCACGCCGTCGAAGGCGGTGCGGTCGTCGACGACGCCACGGGCGTTCAGGTCCGGGCCGGCCACCAGCGTCTTCTGGCGGAAGTCGACGGCCGCCACAACCGAGATGAACCCCTCCTCGCCCAGTATCTTGCGGTCGGTCAGGCTGGACTCCGAGATGTCCCCGACCGTCGACCCGTCGACGAAGATGTACGAGGCGTCGACCTGTCCGACCCGCTCGGCCACGCCGCCTTTCAGGTCGATGACGTCGCCGTCGGCGGCCACGATCACCCGGTCGGCCGGTACGCCCGTCTGCACGGCCAGGGCCGCGTTGGCGGCCAAGTGGCGGATCTCGCCGTGAACCGGCAGCGCGTTGGCCGGCTTGACGATGTTGTAGACGTACAACAGCTCGCCCTGGCTCGCGTGGCCGGAGACGTGCACAAACGCGTTGCCCTTGTGCACGACGGTGGCGCCCAGGCGCGTCAAGCCGTTGACGACCCGGAAGACCGGCGTCTCGTTGCCCGGGATCAGCGATGACGCGAGCAGCACGACGTCACCGGGTTCGATCCGGACGTCCGGATGCTCGCGGTTCGCCATCCGGGACAGGGCCGCCAACGGTTCGCCCTGGGAACCCGTGGATATCACGACCACCTGGTCGTCCGGCAGATGGCCCAGCGCATCGAGCTCGACCAGCGTGCCCCCGGGCACCGTCAGGAAGCCCAGGTCGCGCGCGACCGACATGTTGCGCACCATCGACCGGCCGACGAAGCCAACCTGGCGGCCGTACTTCTGCGCCAGATCCATGATCTGCTGCACGCGGTGCACATGGGACGCGAAGCAGGCGACGATGATCTTGCCGGTGGCGGTCATGAAGACGTGTTCCAGGGCGGGCCCCGTGTCGCGCTCCCACGGCGTGAAGCCGGGCACCTCGGCGTTCGTGGAGTCGCTCATCAGCAGGTCGACGCCCTGAGCGCCCAGGCGGGCGAAGCCTGGCAGATCGGTCAGCCGGCCGTCGACCGGCAGCTGGTCCATCTTGAAATCGCCCGTGTGCAGCACGGTGCCCGCGGTCGTCTTGATGGCGACGGCCAACGCGTCCGGGATCGAGTGGTTGACGGCCAGGAACTCGCACGTGAACTCGGTGTGCCCGGGCCACCCCAACCGCAGCGTGTCGCCCTCGGCGATCTCATGCAGCGGCGCCTCGGTCAGGTTGTGCTCCTTGAGCTTGGCGCGCAGGAACGCCAACGTCAGCCGGGAAGCGTAGATTTCGATGTCGCCGCGCCGCCGCAGCAGGTAGGGCACGGCCCCGATGTGGTCTTCGTGGCCATGGGTCAACACGAGGCCGACGATGTCTCCCAAACGGTCGTCGAGGTAGTCGAGTCCTGGCAGGATCAGGTCGACGCCCGGCTGCGAGTCCTCGGGGAACAGCACGCCGCAATCGACGAGCAACAGCTGCCCGTTGCTCTCGAAGACGGTCATGTTGCGCCCCACGTCGCCGAGCCCGCCCAGCGGGATGATGCGCAGCGCATCGGGCGGAAGGGCTCGCAAAGACGAAGGATTTGCCACCCCTCCAGTTTCCCACATGGCCCGGAACCCCCCGGCGTCGCCCGTCTACAATGGAATCCTCTGCGACCGAAGGAGGCCATGCGATGCCGAACGCGCGCGCCTATGCCGTCGACTCCCCCACCGGAGCCTTTCACCCGACCACCATCGTCCGCCGCGAGCCCGGCCCGACCGAGGTGCTGTTCGACATCAGGTACGCCGGCATCTGCCACTCCGACATCCACACGGCCCGCGGCGAGTGGGGCCCGACGCTCTATCCGCTGGTGCCGGGCCACGAGATCGCCGGCGTCGTCACGAAAACCGGCCCGGACGTCACCAAGTTCAAGATCGGGGATCGCGTGGGGGTCGGCTGCTTCGTCGACTCATGCGGGCACTGCGCCAGCTGCCAGGCGGGCACCGAACAGTTCTGCAGCGGCCCCGGTGGCGCGATCTTCACCTACAACAACCTGGGACGTGACGGGCTGCCCACCGCCGGTGGCTATTCGACGGCGATCACGGTCGAGCAGGACTACGTGTGCCACATCCCGGACTCGATCCCGCTGGACGCCGCGGCGCCCCTCCTGTGCGCCGGCATCACCTTGTACTCACCGCTCAAGCGGTGGGGCGCGGGTCCGGGCAAGCGGGTGGCCATCGTCGGGCTCGGCGGCCTGGGCCACATGGGCGTCAAGATCGCGGCCGCCATGGGCGCCGAGGTGTCCGTGATCTCACAAACCCGCGCCAAAGAGGCCGACGGCCTGAAGTTCGGCGCCACGCACTACTACGCCACCAGCGAACCCGGCACGCTGCCCAGCCTGAAGCGGCATTTCGACCTGCTCATCACGACAGTGGCCGCCAGCACCGATCTGACGCCCTACGTCGAATGCCTCGACACCAACGGCGTCATGGTGGACGTCGGTCTGCCGGAACACGAATCGACGATCATGATGAGCTCGCTGGTGCACGGCAACAAGATCCTGGCCGGCTCGCAGATCGGCGGCATCGCCGAGACGCAAGAGATGCTGGATTTCTGCGGCTCGCACGGCATCGCCCCCCAGATCGAGGTCATCTCGGGCGACGACATCACGGGCGCCTACGACAAGGTGGTCAATTCGCAGGTGCGCTACCGCTACGTGATCGACACGTCCACGTTCCCCGCCTGACGGGTCAGCGCAGCGGCGCCGCGTGCCAGATGAGTTCGAGGTACTCGGCCACCGAGCGGTCCGAGCTGAAGTAGCCGCTGCGGGCCACGTTCAGGACGGACGCCCGCGTCCAGGCGGCGCTGTCGCGGTAGGCCTGGTCGACGCGCGCCTGGGCGTCCACATAGCTGCGGAAGTCGGCCAGGGCCATGAAGGGATCGGCGTGCAACCAGTTGCCGACCAACTGATCGAAGCAGCCCTTCTCCTTGCCGTCGAACGCCCCTGAGGCAACGAGGTCGATGGCCGCCTTGAGCGCGGGATCGGCCTGGTAGAAGTCCGCCGGCTTGTAGCCGCGCGCCGCCAGGGCCGCGACCTCGGGTTCCGTCATGCCGAACAGGAAGAAGTTCTCGTCGCCCACGAGCTGCCGGATCTCGATGTTGGCGCCGTCGTCTGTGCCGATCGTCAGAGCGCCGTTCAGGGCGAACTTCATGTTGCCGGTGCCGGACGCCTCCTTGCCGGCCAGAGATATCTGCTCGGACAGGTCGGCGGCCGGAATCAGGCGCTGGGCCAGCGTCACGTTGTAGTTGGCCGCGAACGCCACCTTCATGACCCCGTCGACGCGCGAATCGGCGTTGACAACCTTCGCCACCGCGTTGATCAGGTGAATCGTGTCCTTGGCCAGCTTGTAGCCGGGAGCGGCCTTGGCGCCGAAGATGAAGACGCGCGGCAGCACATCGGCCGGCTTGACCGCACCGGTGATCAGCTGCTCGTACATCGACACGATGTGCAGCAGCTTCAGCGACTGCCGCTTGTACTCGTGCAGGCGCTTGACCATGACGTCCAGCATGTGGTCGGACGGCAGGTCGATGCCGTCACGAACGCCCATCAGCTGCGCCAGGACGGCCTTGTTGCCCGTCTTGACGGCGGCGAACTGCCGGAGGAAGTCGGCATCCTCGGCGAAGGGCTCCAACTCGCGCAGGCGTTCAAGATCCGTCAGCCAGCCGACGCCGATCGCGTCGGTGATGAGATCCGACAGACCGGAATTCGCCAGGCGTATGAAGCGACGCGGTGTGACGCCGTTGGTCACGTTGATGAACTTGTCCGGCCAGAGCTGCGAGAACTCCGGCAACACCTTCTCGCGCAAGAGTTGCGAGTGCAGCTCGGCGACGCCGTTCACCTTCGTCGCCGCCACAGTCGCCAGGTAGGCCATGCGCACGTTGCGCTGAGGCTGCTCGCCGATGATGGACATCGTGCATGGCTTGGCGGGATCGTCCGGATAGGTGCGGCGCAGCAACTCGAGGAACTCGTCGTTGATGCGGTAGATGATCTCGAGATGGCGCGGCAGCAGACGCCCCATCAGCTCGGCCGACCACATCTCCAGCGCCTCCGGCAGCAGCGTATGGCACGTGTAGGCGAAGCAGCGCTGGGTGACCGCCCAGGCGTCGTCCCAATCCCACTCGCGCTCGTCCACCAGGATGCGCATGAGCTCCGGGATCGCGATGACGGGATGCGTGTCGTTCAGCTGGAAGATGACGCGATCGGGCAGCGTGTGCAGGTCGACGCCTTCCTCGAGGGAGTTGTCGATGAAGTCGCGCAGCGAGCAGGCCACGAAGAAGTACTGCTGCTGCAGGCGCAGCTCCTTTCCCTGCGGCGTGGAATCCTCCGGGTACAACACCTTCGTGATGTTCTCGGCGAACGTCTGCGCGCGGGCGGCCTCCGCATAGTCACCGGCGTTGAAGATCTCGAGGTCGAAGGCCTTGGTCGCCTGGGCGCTCCACAGGCGCAGCGTGTTGACGCGCCCGTTCTGGTAACCGGGGACCATGTAGTTGTACGGCACGCCTAGCACGTTCCAGGCCGGCAGCCAGCGCGACCGGGCCACGCCGGCCTCGTCCGTGTAGTGCTCGGTCGTGCCGCCGAAGTTGACCTGGACGGCCGCCTCGGGGTGGGGGAACTCCCACGGGGCGCCCAGCGCCAGCCACGTGTCCGGCTGCTCGACCTGGCGTCCGTCGACGATGGTCTGGCGGAAGATGCCGTACTCGTAGCGGATGCCGTACCCGATGCACGGAACGCTCATCGTCGCCAAGGAATCGACGAAGCAGGCGGCCAGGCGGCCCAGACCGCCGTTGCCGAGCCCCGGTTCGACCTCCTGGGCCCGCAGGTTCTCCAGATCGAGACCGCATGACGCCAGGGCATCCCCCGCGATCTTCTCGAGGTCGGTGGCCAGCAGGGCGTTGCCGAGCTGGCGCCCGAGCAGGTACTCCGCCGACAGATACGCGACGGTCTTCGCCTTCTGGTCGTGCACCTTGCGCTGGGTTTCGAGCCACCGCGCCATCAGGTAGTGGCGCACCGTGCGCGCCAGCGCCAGGTACTGGTCGTTGATGCTGCTGCGGGACAACTGGACGCCCTGTCCGGTGTTGAGTTCGTGCAGGAACTCGCGCACGAACCCGTCAACCGAGTGGGGCGGGGCCGTGACCGGCGCCAGCGCCAGCGGGTGGGCCGGCTTGAACAGCGGGCCCACCGTGCCGTGGGTGCTGGGTGACTCGTCGACCGGCAACGGCCCGGCCGCCGGCATCGGTTCCAGGCCCTCGTACTCGCTCACTGCGACATCCCCCAATACCTGCTTGCGCGTCACTTGTCGTCGGAGTCTTCGGCGGGGCTGCCGCCGGTCTCGACCACAGGGATCAGGCTGAGCTTGCCGCGGTCGTCGACCTCGTTGATCTCGACCATGACCTTCTGGCCGACGGTCAGCACGTCCTCGACGTTCTCGACGCGCTGGCCGTTGTTCAGTTCGCGCAGCTTGCTGATGTGCAGCAGGCCGTCCTTGCCGGGCAGCAGCGAGACGAAGGCGCCGAAGGTCGTCAGCTTGACGACCGTGCCCATGTAGCGCTCGCCCTTCTCGGGCATGGTCGGGTTGGCGATCGCGTTGATCATGGCCCGGGCCGCCTCCGCCGCCTCGCCGGTCGTGGCACCCACATAGATCGTGCCGTCCTCCTCGACCGAGATGTTGGCGCCGGTGTCGTCCTGCATCTGGTTGATGACCTTGCCCTTGGGGCCGATGATCTCGCCGATCTTGTCGACCGGGATGTGCAGCGTGATGATGCGCGGCG
>JGI20166J26741_10162226_pt1 | contig 17034 bp, 8 predicted proteins | sample TergutCu122P5_FD_26741 | JGI IMG/M metagenome (IMG submission 26741)
TTTTCCCTTGAAGGATTCAAATCCCTTATAATCCATCACCTTGTCTAGTGATTGGTGACTAGTGACTAAGGTAACCCGGCCGGCAACACAATTCTGTGATGGATCTAAATCAAACATTTCCAAATTGCGCTCCTCCAGACTATATTGAGTTGCCCGCGGCCATAATGGTAAATAGCCTATACACTATGAAATTGTACAATGATTTATGCAATTAGATGTAACACTATGTTACTTTTCAGCGGTAGCTAGCCAACCGGCCCACAATAACAAATGTGGCCCTTTGGAATTAAAAGTTTGTATTCCCACACTCTAAATCTAAGTAATGCTTAGAACGCACTAAATTACATCGAATTCAAAAACTTCTTTGCTTGAACCTCTCTTACGGCGTGGGCAACAAGGCCCCTTAGGGGGCCACACCGCCTTTATAACGGGCGGCAGCCTGAAGGACGGAATATTACATTACATATTACATTACATTAGAGTATATTATGAGTGGGCCACCGCAACTTCACTGCTTGAATAAAATATTTGAAATTTGAAACCGAATCAAAGACTACTTTCTCTTGTGCATTTCGCCCAGCATAGAAGGTGAAGTGGCATTTAGTTGCTTTACCCACAACTTATGTGGCTGAATGTGGTTTCAGTTGGGTGACTTATTTGCTGTCAAACGTACGTAACTGCCTTGAAGTAGTGAACACAACATGACCTTAACTTATCACTGTCCACAGTGCAACCGGACAGCCAAATTGTGCAATTGTTCATCAGGTCTAAGGAACACACTGAATACAACGGCAATATTTAGCGGAATGTTACTTATTGTATCAATGAAAATATGGTGTAATGAAAGAAATTATTTAAAAATAATTAATGTAAATAAAAGTAATGCATGTACATTCGAATACACAAATCAACGATTTGGAAATAAAGTACTCAATTTTCATAAATGTCACGTTTACGCAGTGGGGAGGGGGCGGAACGAAAAAATTATAAACGCTACATTAAATCACATTTGAAAGAAAATAGTGACGAAGCGCCATCTTGTTTCGGACTAAACTAATAAGCTACATTTGTACATCAGACCGGTATTTGTTAATCCGAACTTTACTGCAAGTTGCTTTTAACACACTACCTTATCCTTAAAAATTTCATAGGATAAAAAAACTGAAATAAAATAACTAGCCCTAATCAAGAGAGACTTCAAACAGCATTAACCAAAACTCTTTCCGATATAAATTCATGGATTAAAATCGCTTTTCTATCCCTTAATTTTAATAAAGCATATTAGTTACAATTTCGAAAAAATTACATTAACAATATACTAGATACCAATTACTTCAATGAAAATATTGCTAATTTTCCATACACAAAATTTCTTGGTTTGTTGGTTGGTGACAATGTAACTTGGAACAAAATACTGATCAGTTAATTTCCAAATTGAACTTCGTGTAATGCAGTAAGAGTTGTTACTGCAACTTTGTCAAGAAAGTGGTGAAGAATGTTATATTTTTCGTGCGTTTTTCCTATCATATCATATGGAATAATATTTTGGGGAAATACCGGTAATGGTGTTAAAATATTTAGGATACAAAAAGTGTTTAAAGATTATTAATAAGGCAAAGAAAATGGATTCATAAAGAGAACTGTTTAAATCATTTTACCTCTCTATTCTCTCTTAATGTATGCGGTGAAGAAATATTAATTATTTACAAGAAACTTACAATTCTATAACCATGATACTATAGCTGCTAAGAATATTCATATATCTATTACTAATTTAACTATGTACCAAAAAAGTACCCATTATACAAGAATTAAAATCTTGAATTGCCCACCAACTGACATAAAGAATGTAGCAAATGAAATAAAGGTTTTTAAAAAGACATTAAATGTGATTTCTTCTTCACAACTCATTTTAATCTGCTGATGAATTTTAATGCTAATAAATGATATACATTTTTGATTATAATGACTTCATGATGTAATTAATAATTTATCGTGTTATCATTGTATCATAATTATACTCCGTTATTTGAAACCTGTAATTTAACAGATATATTGCACAACACATTATGAATATTTCCAGATCATTAGTTTGTACCTTTTAATGGATAAATGGAACAAAATGGAATGAAATGAAATTATATGAAATTCACTGTTGTATTTAAACCTATCTTAAATGCAGACGAATGAAACGTCATCTGAGGGACTGTGAGTGTTAAGATGTGTGTGACGTACTGGTTAAGGGATACATTTGGGCATTGGGCTGGGAATGGTAGAGATGGGATCAGTAGGTGTGTTACATTGTGTGTCAGAGTGCAGTGTTGCTGTTTATTGTGTTGGTGTCAGTATAACCTTACTGAGAGTAGACTTGTTTATTGGTAGACATGCTGATCACTTACAGTTTTTACCTGTAGACACTGAAAACATGTACATTTTGCATCTGCAGGCACACTGAACATGTGTTATTGTATTTACAGCGCACTGAACGTGAACATTTTCTGATGAAATATCATTAGTATATCCTTTTCCATTACTTTGCCCACATAAAATGGGGGAACACCTTGATAACTGAGTAACCTCTGGCATTAAGGAAATATTGTGTACTGGTTGTGTTTAGTGTTACGATGATCAGTAGTGTACTGGTTTCCAGTGACGTGTTTTTTTAAGCTTCACATAGCATTTAAATTACTGCATGAAATTGTTTAGCGCTGTCCACAACAATCAGAAGTAATCTGACGGTTAGCAAGTGATGTTGTATCTACAGTGTCACTTCAGTACACACAGTAGGACATTCCTTGTGTCAGTGACTTTCAATTGTGTTCTCTACGACTTCTACAGCAAACTGTCAAAGCAGACGCATTATCATTCGTATTGCTGTTGTGCTGTGCCTTTGTTACTGTAAACAGTACTTCATGGGACTTCTTATTAGGTTTTTTCTAAACATTTGAATGTGTCATGGTAGCCTTATCATCCTAATGATTATTGATTTACGTAATTTGTTTTTGCTCCATATTTTAGACAAGCAGATTTTACTCTCATTATTAAAGATGTTGGGAACTGTTTTTGTGTGGTCAAACAATTGAAGTGACAGTATAAACAAATACACAGTTAATTTTCCCATTGTCTTTTGAGAAACATAAATACAACTTTCCATACAGTACGGTATGTTGAATTGACAAAATAAATATGATTTCTTTCAGGACAAGGGCAAATATTCCATTTTGGACACATCCCGTCAGAGGTTTGGAGTCCATATCACTAAAATTATTGTAAGCCACATTCATAAGAACACAGTCATGAGTGATGAACGCATTGTTAGTTACAAACCAGAATGCAGTTACCTTCCAACATTGATGCTACTAATTTTATTACAGAGGCTTGCAAAACAATTTCTTCCTTTACGAGAAGTCATGCTGAGTGTTGTGTTCCTGTGTGCAGACAAATAATTATATAATTTTATTCTGAGGAATTGTATGGCTGAAAGAACAAATGGTTTCCAGGAATCTTATGCAACTTTTCGTTTTCTGTGGTCTCAGATTTTAAGGATGAATTCTTATATTCGTAGGGTTTAATGTACTGCGTGGAATTAGTAACATTAGCATGGTCATTTGTAGTATGCTGTTATTGATTGATAATGTAAGAGAGATAAGACATGTACTACTTTGTTGTGCCTATATCAGAGGATTTTTTGAAAGTCACTATTATATAAATACTGTGGGAGATGTGGACTGCGTTTGGTTGGTTTCTGATAGGAAGGTGTTGAAAGCTCCTCTAAAAATGGTAATGTCCCTTACGGTTGTGTAAGGGGCAGGAAAGTGCATGGCAATTAAAGCAGTAATTACCGGTATATTCGGAAAAACGTTTCGGTAACTTTGAAATTTGCAGCGAAATAAATCTGAAAGAAGTAGTTTTTATTTTGGTGTGAGTAAAATATTTATGATAGAACACTGGTTCATGTAATGAGAGGGAACAGTTGTTATTAGTGTTGTGGTTTTACAGAACAGCATGGATTTACTGAACGGTGTATCTGGTTCCTCTGACGTTACGCGAGTAACATCTACACTTGATGGACATGAATTGATTAGCATAGAAGCTGAAAGGGTATCGGATATATCAGAAGTAGATGATCAAGAGACTACAATTCCAACGATAAAGACGGAACCTAATGTAAGTGGTGTGCCTGTGGGGGTGTTATGTACATTAATTATAAGCCGTATTTAAAATTTGTCATCCCCTGTATGAGTGTGTCCTTGTGAAACGAAAATTCGACTGGGAAAGGATTTTGAGCAGTTTTAAAGAAAAGAAATATATATTTTGTTTTCCACTGCATGTGCAGTACCACTTGCAGTGGAATGTTTCATCCATCAAAAATCAAATATTCTTTTGATTTTATATGGGTGTGAAATGTGACTTTTTACAATGAATGAATAATGTGTTTGAGAAACTTTGAGGGAAAACGTCATCAGGAGAATATCTGACCTATATAGGGAGTTAATAACAGAAATACACAGAGAAGTATATACTGAGTTTCATTAGTGGAACTCTTCATAATGTTAATGTAATTGGATCAATGAAGATAAAATAAATGTGTCATGTAGTGTGCATGTCAGGGGTAATTAATGTATAAAGGGGGTGCTTTATAAGACCAGAAAGAATGTGACCTGTTGAGAAATATGTACATAGGAAGGGGTTAAGGCTAAATAAAATTGTCCAAATATGTGCTATGGTGGCAAACAATTTGATTGGAGTTATAGCTCCACTGATTTTTAAACGTCGCTCTAGACAGATGTCAGTGGTTAGGCTGTCTGCACTTGCCACTTTACTGCCAGAGAAAAAGCTGGAGTTGGAGGCTGTGTGGGTGCTGGAGCTGGTCAGGATGTTCTGGAAAAGAGATTTGAAAAAAAGATGTTCTAGGGTGTATCCTGGTCACTTTCCTGACTATGCTGCCTCGTACTGATTTGAAGATAATACAAAAGTGTGTATTTGTAAATTGAAATTCGAGTTTTGGATTGATTTGATTCATTACTGGAATTTCTGGAAAGCTTCTGTAAATGTGATTCTCTACAAGAAATTGCCTTTTACAGAATTTCTTGTAGAGAATCATGTCTAAAATCTTTTCATGGTGGTCATAGAAGTGAACACTCATAAAGCTTAAGATGTCATAGGTTACTGATTTGGCAGAGAAAAGGAATTGTGATATATTGGCAGATCAACTAATAACCATGGAACACGAGTATAATTTATGTAGTTTTGTAGAATATTGTTCACATTTAACATAAATTCAGAATTTCTGGCTATTCTGGCAATCTGTATTCCTGAACCAGCGGGACTGTGCAGAGTTTGATGACGTTTTGCATAGGAGCTTGTGTCGGTTTCGTAAGCACACAGCACAATAAAGGTTATCAACAGGGAAAAATAGGATTCTGAACTGGTATGTTGGGCAACATTCTAGAAAACAGCATATTTCCTGGAGACCAAACAGTAAAAATTCTAAACGAAGCAAAGGCGACGTAAATGTAATTATGTTGTAAATATTCCTGTACAGTAATCTACCTTTACAGTATAATTAGCATCACGTATATTTTAAAATACAGTGAAGTCAACTTCCTTGGTTTTATAAACCTTTTTATATTTCGCGGTACGCCGAAATTTACATTGAATTTGGCACTGGCTGGTGATTACCGTATTGCTAACGAACGTGGATACAAGTGTGCAAATATTATCGACTTTGTCAACATTAATTGGGAGTCGTCAAATAAAAGTATTTGTTTCATATTTATGTGTTAAAGGGTCCACTGTGTAATGCAAGTGGCTAGGAATTCATTAAGTTTTGTGTATTGCAAATAATCAATAACGTTGCGTGACTAAAAGTGAAATGAAGAAACGGACCCGCAAAAAACCAAATATTTATCGTTACTGCCTGTTGTCATGTTTATTACAAGGTAATTTTAGAGGTACATTCGTGTTTTAAAAATGATCACATGTGGTGACGGTTATAGTGCTTACTGAACCGTTGCATAAAGTTCTCGTCACACTAGCTGTCTGCTTGCCTGTCCGCATTGCGTGGGCCTAGGTATATTCAGTATCTTTTACAGAAATTTGCATACCTGGGTTTAATTTACATTTGTAGTTAAACACGAAAATTGCTGACATATGTCCAGCTGCATTTCACTCAGTTACTCGCAATGTAGCCTGGGTGTAGTTATTAATGCATGATGTTTCTACTTGTGCTTCAATATTTTTGAACCGGTATATGACCAGGAACAGACAGCATCAACATGTAAGAGGAGAAAGGACGTTTTTTCTGAAGCACCAGTAATCACCATTGAACCAACGTCACTGAATGACCTACCAAATGAAATCCTACTGCACATCTTGTCATATTTTGGAACAGAGGACTTATGCCTCATTGCAAAAGTGTGTGAACGATGGAATGCTTTAGCGAAAGATGCACTCCGAAAGACACTTTCTTACAGCTGTGATCGTTTTTCTGATATCAGCCATATTAAGAAGGTAAGATAAACTGCGTTGTTAGGGTTTAGGGCTAATTAGCTTACGAATTTTTCCCCTTTGTAGTGTTTTAAAATTACAAAATCTTAAATAGCATTTTAGAAATTGGGCCTTTTTCAATCGTGAGTGAGGTAAGACAAGTTTCTAGAGGCTTATATTGTGTAACCAAAGCTGCTGTTACTGGTAATTTCTGTGCATATGCCATGTTACAACCAGGCCTGCAGGTTCTGTTACTTCCGTGGTCAGAGATTTTAACATTAATTCATTTCTGTAACATGTATTTTGAATTTCTTTCTTTGGTGTAGTGTGGCTGAAATATTGAGTTTGTAGGTTTGAAGTGTATAACACAGACCCCCATCACTGCTGTATACTCATCTGAAGCATGAACTGACTGTGTGTTAGCAATGATTAATATTACATTATATGAATTTTGGTGCTATAAATTAAGACATTTGAAAATGTTGGTAATAATTTGATTTTCTGTATGATGTGAAACATGTAGATACCAGTGTTTAGAAAACTTTTTAGGTGGTTTAGCAGAAGCAGCAACAGCGCCTTTAGGTCACAAATGACCCCAAATTATCCTATTGGATTGTGTTAGCAGTTATAATGCGTCTGGCTGCCCCTTCTCTTTCCTGACATTTCCTGCATTTTACGGTATTTTAAATCAGATCCCTCAATTGCACTCTCTTTTGCTTGGCAGTTAAGATGTTTCACCAGTTCATCATTATGGTTCCTCATATTTCTGTTGATCATCCTTTACACTATCTCCTTATTTTCCACTGCCATCTGTCGTCCTAATATCAAAATTTTTCCATACAGTTTGAGCTGTTCATTGTATGTCCAAAATATTTCAATTGCTGATTGTGGCCAACGATTCTAGAGAGTGATTGGGCATAATTTGGTTAGTCACTGATTCATTCATCCATGTTACTCTCCATGGTATCATCAGTCTTTCTTTTATCTGTATTTACACCCAAATATCACTGCTGGAAAGACAGTTGTCTACATTAGTTTAACTGTTGTGTTGGTCGAAACGTCCAAGTCGTTTATGTTTTCTTGTCAAATTTGCCATTATTACGTACCCGAGCTTATTCTTTTGTTGATATCTTGATGGGTGTAGCTGTCATGGGTGATGAGAACAATCAATAACTTTTAGTTGGTTACTGTGCTGCTATCTTCACCATCTAAAAAGATGTTTACTTTTCCACAGATCTCATTCCTGTAGTCTTCTCTTGGTTCAAATTCAAACCCACCATTTCACTGTTATTTTGTCGCATTTTATCAGTTCCGAAATATCATCGTTGCTTTCAACTAGTACAGTGGTATCATCTGCGTGTGTTGTGGTGTTTATTTTTCATGTCAACTTTCCGAAACCTGCTTCTACATCAAATACTCCTTCCGTCTTTATAATGAATTCACTGCATAGCTTAGACAGACCAGGAGATAAGATACAACCTTGCCTTACGCCTTTTTGGATTGGAAACATTTCTGTTGTGCCTTGGTGAACCTGCCCTTGGCTTCTTAATCTCTATGTATGTCTCATATTAACACTGTCTAATGCTTTGGTATTCCCATACTTGCTATGCTGTTTTAACATATCTAAATGCTGCACCGTATTAAAATTCTTTGTGTAATCTATGAAACAGTGTGACATTTTTAATGCTCCCTTGCGCTCTCCATGATTCATTTATTTTAACTATTTGCTCACTTACCCCACGCCCTTTTCTTAATCCAGCTCGATCCATTGTCCTTTTATAGACTATGTACGTCTCAAGGTGTATTTGAATAAATCACAGGAGGATCGTATTTGCACGAGGAATTAGAGCAATGATATATTCGATTGTGCACTTTGTGTCATCTCCAAATTATGGGTGTGAAGAACTAAAATTTTTTTCTGTCTCATGTTTGTGTATAATTTGATTATTAGTAACACTTTCGTGTGACACCAACAAATGTGTGTGATGTAGAGTCAAATATGTCACTGAATTCAGATTTTTCAGGGAAATATACAGATATTAAAATATAACAAAGATTAATTATTTGATTTTCATTAGTACATGAATAATGTAATTATAAGAATATAATGGGGTTACATTAACAAATCAGCTGTTTGTTGTGATATCGAATCAGATTTTATTGGCCAATAATAACGCAGTATTAACTTGGAGGTTTTGTTTATCAAATTTTACATACCGGGAAAACCAAATTTTCTACAGTATTAGATTATGAAATGCTATAACCATTAAGTTATAATTTGTGCGGGTCTCATAATGTTGATTGAAGCAGTTTAAGGAAAGAATGAGTTGTCAGGTTCTGACTGGAGTGTACATGAAGGCTGATGTCTTCTGGGATGACACGCTCTGGTGGCTAAAAGTACAGAAATTTTGCGGGGAATGTACTGCCTGTTTCTTCAGCTTCTAACAGCCTTGTGTGTGTAAAATCCCTGATGATTGGAATCTTCAGTTTATATAATACAGGTATTGTGTGAGGAGTTCATGGAATTTATTTTATTGATGAGGAGATTGAAGTGCTGGTATAACACTCCTTTACAGGTGTTAACAAATTCACCTGCACTGCACTCTCTTATCGTCCGTGAACGTTGGGATGTGGCAGATATTCTGGAATTTCTGTTACGAAACCGTGGTTATCTCAGGAAACTGATTCTCAAGGATTGCTTGCTTGGTGAGAATAGCACTGGCCTCTTAGCTAATATTGTGGCCTTGTATCCGGATCTGGAGAGCTTGTCACTGGAAGGTTGCATTCCACTTACATCCGACGGTTACACTCTCATCGCACGCCTGAAGAAACTCTCTGAACTGAACCTTTTATACTCTGAGGTAGATTATATGTATGTTACACTGTTAGAGACACGTGTGTGCATACGTGAAGCATGTAGGAAAAACCAATAAAAATACATTTTATATATAGGCAAGAGGGAAATGTGCTGCAGTTTTAACTTATGCTGCATAATATCAAGTTTATTTTACACAAAAGTAATTTATTTAATGATTTTCTCATTATCTGAACAAGTAATACATTTTTTATAAATCTTGTGCTAAAATTTAAATACCCACACTGGTAAAATAAAGGTTAATACTTTGCTGCTGATGATGATGTCAATTTTCGATTCCTGAAAAAATGTGTCTATTCTTGCATTATTTAATATGTGGTCACATGATTGTAGTCGGACGTGCACAATTTCTGAACATGTTTTTAACAAGTGTGCATCTGCCAGTGGTACTGACGTACATTTATTACATATAGCAATGTACTGCTGGAAAATGAATCAGTAATACATAAAGTTACACAGGTATCCAAATTATATATACATCAGCAGTAGGTGCAATAAATTAAAAGTTGGTCTTTTAAAATATTATTTTTTTTAAGTTATATTTGATCAACATTTCAAATGAGAGTTTTAGATGTGAAGGAGTTACATATTTTATGTTATGTACATATTTTTTTTATTTTATACAACTGGCTGGTTTTGAGAAATTTGGCATGTTTTATTTGGTCTTAATGTAAAATAGATACTGGGATCAATATGGTTTGGCATTAAATTCGTACTGTTAATCCTTTGGTGCCTAATATCAGGTATAACTGTAATGCAGAGATGTGCTCAAAAATCTTAGTATCAGGTTAATTTACTGGCATTTAATAGCCTTTTTTATGTGGCGTGCATTTAAATTCTTGTTATCTGGACCACCCACTTGGCATGCAATTCTGGCACTAAAGGATTAAGATAAAGGTAAAATTCATCCTAGACATGCCACAAAGTCCCAGAGGCAGAGTAGATGTATAGTTCTCTCTATTTAACTTCCGCGCTAGAAGGGAATGTGAGGTTAACACAAAACCCTGGCCCCTCTACAATTGGGGAATACCCGGTACCATTTGTTTAGGAGGCTGGGTGATCCTCGGTGCCAGGCTGGATGGGTGTATATCAAATAAGTGTATGTTGTACTAAAGGATTAATAAAGACTCAAATATCTAAATTTAATTCCTAAAGAATTCTGACAGCGATATTCTGCCCTTCGTATTACTGATTGTCTGGACTATGTAAATCAAGTAGTCCTTAAAAGATAAAAATAATACTGTATTTCTTAACTGTGTCTGTTACCATATTCAGGTGACATGTTTGTGTAGGTATGTACTAAACTTTTAATTGGCTAAGAATAGCAGATTCTCCAGCGTGGTACTTAGTATGTGCATACAGAACATCTCACCACATTATGGAAACAGTTACAGTTACTTAATGCTTGTTTTTGGCGGTGGGTACTAGAGAGTGGAAAATGTCTACAAGCCCAGTCATTAAAACGTTTCATCAAAATTTTTTCAGTAATTAGGTTCAATTGTAAAATTGTGAAAAGCAACTCTTACCCGCATCGTGTCTGTCCGCTTGGAAAGACTCAGCTCCCACTCGGCGTTTTTTAATGATTTTTTTGGAAAATCTGCTGAGAAAGTTCAAGTTTTATCAGTCAGACGAGAATAACAGGTACTTTATGTGAATAACAATAAATGTTTTTGATCATATCTCGCTCAGTTCTTCTTAGAATGAGAAATGTTCCAGAAAAGATTTGAAGAGAATATCAAAATACACACTCCATTTTGAGTAATATTTTTTTTTTCAAAAAACGTGCCATTTGTGATATAATGTGAAAAAATATAGTATAGCCGTACAGGTCACAGATGACAGTATGGAGCGTATGCATTTCATGTTGGAAACCTAAGGCTAAAAACACACACTTTTGGAATATGTATCACTTATTGCTCTATTATTGCAACTTTGATGGCATAATTGCAAATCATTGTTAGGTGACACTTAATTTGCCTGCCTGGTTGCGAATATAAAGAAGAAAGAGGAATTGGTAAAAAATACCTTCTTATTGTGCATTAATTTTATGCATTTATATGTATAATGCCTAGTAATTAACACAACCATGAGTTCTCTTTTAGTGAAATTAAAAGAGATGTTTTCTTTTCAACAGGAATTAAGTGGACAAACATGTCGCCTTATTGCGGACAGTTGCCAGAACTTGAAAAAACTGAGCTTGCGTTGTGAGATACAAATTGATGATAATGAACTAATCCATATTGTTGATAGCCTTGGAAAGCAGTTGACAACCCTGGTCTTGGAAGCATATCGTCTCACGGATGATGGGTTTACATACCTTAAAAATTGTCCCAAGTAATGCGATGTTATGAAGTTCATTTGTTTACATTTCTTTATGCATTTTTTAACTACGTTTGCTCAATCAGGAAAAAACCTGAATAACCATTATGTGTGTTCTTTGCTTCCTATATTAAAACTCTGGTGTTGTTGTAATTTGGCAGCCATCCTATAGCATGTGTCATATGATGTGACGTTGTTTGTTACTTAATGTACCAATATTTTGGAGGAAGTTGTGTACCACACACAAGAAATCACTTTCCAGCAGACTGTGATTTTACACATTCTTCTGTAGCAACATCTGGAGGCACCAGTTAAATTGAAGAAATTTTTATTCAAGACAAATTTCTTTTTGTTCCCTGTGTATTCCTAACGTGTACAACAATGTAGAGTTATTGAGAGAAAAAATCAGAAAACCTCGCAATCTTATTGTTTTATTGCTTATTAGCAAATACTATGGTTTTGAATATTCTGAATAAAATTGGGACGAGAAGCTATGGTATTTACTGAGGAAGAGGTACTTGTGGCATTCTTTGCGTGTGGTGATATTTGAGGTTCTAATGGCAGTGTCTGTAAAGCGAGCTGTCGTCTTGGTTTTGACACGACGTATACTAATAAACAGTTATCATCCCTATTTTTTTACCATGAAGTTAGAGGTACTTAGTTCTCCATCTTTATGGTGGAAACAGAACCAGTTTCTTCCTCCAAAATATTTTATGTTTCTACCAGACTTAATATCCCGAAAGATGAAATTCTTGAATCACTAAGGAACTATGTAACAGATATTCAGGTACATGTATCTTGTTAAACTTTAATGGGTGAATGGGACAATGGGTTCCAATTAAATGTACTTCTTCTTCATCCGAGCGGGAAGTCTTCCGCAGTGAGGATTTAAAGTGAATAATGCGCAGCTGCAACAGAAATCTTGCATTCCAACGGCCATACACTAAAACTGAAGTCCGTCATGCAGTACTGGAGCATTAAAAATGGCTGACACTACTTCGAATTGGTAGGATACTTTAGATGTAAGAATTTCACCTTCCCTACCATATATAAATCACGAATATCATTATGAACTAATTTGGGAAAGAAAACAGAATTAAATTTTTATTTATTTTATCATTCCGTTCAGCTGTGCAAGTTGTTTAGCACTGAATGAAATATGAAGAATTCGTGAGATGATAAGATGTAGAAGGTTGTTATTGGCTTTTGAATTACTGTTATGTTTTGATTTCCTGGAACGATTAATTAAGTCCATTACATATTATATTATCCACTATTCTAGTTGTAAAATAATTGTTTTTTGTTTTCAGAATAGTAATACAGAGCATTATCAATACACCAGCAAGGCTGCTGTAATTAAGCTGTCATTCTGAGTTCGCTGACATGTCATGTTACTGGTGTGTTGCAGACTTCAGGAACTGGAGTTATCCGAATGTATCGATATGAATGATATAGGGTTGCTGGAGGGGCTTGGGTCACTGCATGAACTTACATCTTTGCATCTCACTGGAAATTTCCATTTCACTGACGAAGCAATGACCGAGTTTTTTCATCGACCTTCCATGACTTCCATAAAACGGTTGAACTTGTCAGGGTGGTCCTGTCTGAATGATGAAGGATTGGAAGTAATTGCAGAAAGGTGTAATAAGTTAACATATTTACATGTCTAAAGTAGTGGTCTATCTTGAAATTGAAGTGAAATTGTATGTGTATGGTTGTGAGGTGAGATGGCCATTGTGTTTGTATTTACAGGTGCATACAATTGGAAGAATTGACATTGAGTGAGTGCTACGATATATCTGATGCTGGCATCAGTTTGGTGATACGTCACTGCAATCAGCTGCGCATACTGAATTTGTGGGGTCTAGCGTGCATTACAGGTATGTGGGCACTTTTGAAGCCCCCGAATTTACGCTGTGTTTCATAACTCTATTATGTATGATATTCTTACAGCAGTTTTATCACTGATCACAAAGGCTCACCACTTGACCATATTGCGAGCCAGTATAATTCAGCTCATATCTCCATAATCTTTTCTCTAATCCTCCAATGTATAGCATGCTGTAGTCAAATACACCCCATCATCGTCATCCACATCCTTAAGGATTTTGGCAGTGACATGTCCTTTTTTCTGTAGTCAGTACAGTATATTTTTATTGGCCTTCCAGCATTATTGTTATTTTGCAGAATTTAATTCAGAATTCTTCTATTTTGATAATCGATTATCATTTTCAGGATCTTCCCAATTTTTTCGTTTGTAGCTGACACTGTTTCTATAAATTCATCTCTAGTTCCTCTTTAATATCTTCATTCTTATTTGTTCTTAATATTTTAATTTCTACTCCTGTCCGGAATGATATTTTCTTCCCTCTCTGTTATTTCCTGTTTGTATTTGCACTAGTGATCCATATGAAAGGACAGATGGTGTTATTGTTTTTAAAATTTAATAATCCTTAAGAGAACTATTTTTAAAAGTTCTTGATGCTTGGATATAGTATGAACTGACTGGCTCAATCAGAGTAGTAGCAAAGTGAATGGCTGGTTTATCGAGGAATGAGGGTTTGACTCTGGGCAAGGGAAAGAGAATTTTTTTCTATAGCTACAAGACTGTCTCTCTGTCTCTCAACGAGCCCCCTGTCTAGTGAGTACTTGCTCCTATTTCCCTCTTTTTAATGTCACCTCCAACTGGTGCCAAAGAAAATTATGAATGGAATCATACCTCCTGCCCCCATATGTTTTTATGTTGTGGTGCCAAGTGAAGCACTTGGACTAATCTTTTCGTGTAATACAGTTGTTGTGTCTATAAGCAATTGCACTGTACTGGGATCTCTAGAACCACAACAGTAGTGTACATGTCCTCCTGCATATAATTTGTTACACAGGCTCGTTGCCACATAGTTGCATCAGCTCACTCTGTAATTGGCATTGCACCTCATTTGAGTGAAGGTACCCAATCGAAAAGTTCCATATCACACACACTCATAAGTGTTAGCACAGGGCTCCCTACAGACAGGGACATAATTCCTTGTCATGTGAAACATTAAATTAAAAATTTTCTGTCTTCAACACATTTATTACATTAGTGGTACTGTAAAAGTTCAAATGAGAATCAGAGGCAATTTGTGTTATGTATGTGGTATATTAGCCCACTAGAAATATGTCCTGCCTTTAGTCAAATAAATCTTGTATGATTTTTATGCAATGGTGATGTTGAATATTTACATTTATATTGTGTTCTAGATCGATTGTTGGCACTAGTTCCTTCACATTTGCCACACCTGAGACTATTAAATTTGGAGTTCTGTAATAAAGTCTGTGATAAGAATGTAGAAGATCTTGTGGCTGCTGTACCAGAACTGAAAGTTATCATGTAATTTTGTGATATTGTGTGAACAATGAGGGGCAAAGACCTGGAAACTGCCACAGAGAGTTCTATGATACACAAAGCGGCACAGAAGGCCTGACTGCCGATAGACACGCACTGAGGGATATTCGTGACACGTACTGAGGAATGACAATGTCTAGCTTCTATTGGCTGAGTGGTTGTGTAATTTAAACAACGAATTCTAACAGCGTGCTGGTATGTCAGGATATCACAGAGTTATATGTCAGTGAGATCAACTGTGAAGATGTGAGGTGACACAAGAACAATGGCCGGGTACAGCGCACAGTTTTCGCTGCTGGTATCAACAGCGAATGTGCGTTAGAATGATCGAATTTTTATTCATGTGGTCGTCATATCGAAACCTAACCTAATGTGACATAATTTTATTTATAATAAGTAGGACGGTTAAAGACACTTTCTGCTGTCAACTGTGTGCAGTGTGTGTGATGGAAAGAAAAGATGAGTATGGATAATGTGCGGAAAGACACAAACAGTGCGAAAGTGGAAAACGGTGAGAAAAACCTTTAGCATCAAACCGTTGTGCACTGACCTAGAAAGGAACCCTGGTATCCGCGTTGAGATGGCGGTTGCTAAAGGCTTAAGTCAGTTAATTATCAGGTGTTTGAATTGAAGTACGATCTTTGAAACGACAGACAGCTGTGTGAGGCCAAGCAAACAGCAGATATGTTTTAAAATTTGCCGAAAAGTTTAGAGTCCGCAGTGAATTGTAAGAATTTATGAAAAAAAGAAGGCCGACTTTAGCCATAGCGGAAGTCATTGTGAAGGAGAACATAAAATTGTTACGTATTGCTGGCTACAGGTGACGTAATAAAATGTATGTTAGCCCCGGTGTGTAATTTAGATACCGTCTAGTACCTACACATTTGTTTTTTTCCAAGGTAATGTTAAATCAAAACAACGTTCCTGTCACCAGTAGACATTCCTGTTTTTTCAAAATAAACTTATTTTTCCTGCAATAGTGAAGTTCTTCGTCAATGGCCGTGGCTTCCGTAGGAGACTTCTGCCACGCTGTGCTCTGAGGGTATCAGAAATATTAGACACTTCTTTGCAGTTCAGCTGATCTCGACGAAAGGAAGACAGTGTCAGTCTTCAACATAGGCTTAGAAATGCAGTCAGTAAACCGTACTTGCTTCATACATTAATCAAATATCATAACCATCAGCAAGCTGTCGTAGGCTGTGAAGGTGGTCCAGTGCAGAGACTGGAAGGAAAAATAAATGGGAACAGAGTTCAATGGATATCAGTACACTAAGAGTGACAAAATTGTAACTTCTGTACATGTTACAGGCATTCTGATAGATCGAAAGAATCACTGACCATTGTGCTGACGTCCACGGTGTATTTGTGCTGATAATTTCAAACTATCATCCAATTCTCCCTTAACCATTAGCTGCCGGATTTAAATGCCTCGTGCAGTGGCTGCCTGCCGGAATTTTTCTGGGTTTTTTTAAATTTCAATGCATGCACTTAAAAAATCGTATCTCATAGACTTTTCCTTCAGATTTAATGCAATAAAATTTGGCAATCTGCTTATGAATTGGTTTATCAGGGAAAAAATATTCACATATTTTCATAATAAATTTAGGCCTGTGAATGGCATGCATTATATATGGTGCTACATTTAATATTACCCATTTTGATATGGCAATAGTGCTTGTGTGGGTTGTGGGAGGAGTCGCTCACAACGGTGGTTGGGTTCCGTGTGTACTTGGATTCAGTGAACAATGGAACGTTGGTCCGTGCAGCAGCGCATATTTTGTGTGGAACAGTTCGTGTTAAGCAAGTCGATCTATCCGTGCAGCGAGATTTTCGTCGGAAATTTGGTGATGATGGGCAACGTGGGGGTGCACCTTCAAGAAAAATAATCGGTCAGTGGGTGCGTCAGTGGCGTGAGACTGGATCCGTAAAGGTTAAAGCCCGTACCCGTCGAAACACCGTCAGGTCA